>Ga0247727_10007370_pt1 | contig 20972 bp, 15 predicted proteins | sample WisWelCaveWW1625_FD_202498 | JGI IMG/M metagenome (GOLD analysis project Ga0247727, IMG submission 202498) | Biofilm microbial communities from Wishing Well Cave, Virginia, United States - WW16-25 | ecosystem: Environmental > Aquatic > Deep subsurface > Groundwater > Cave microbial mat | place... | reverse complement strand
GCGACCGCGAGCGCGACTGCAAGGCGAGGCGCCACGACGAGACTCCTACCTTCCGCCGGCGGCCGCCGGCGCGAGCGCGTCGGCCTCGCTCGCGTCGAGCCGCGCGAGCGCCTGGAAGAGCGCAAGCCGGCCGTCGGCGTCGGCCGGTCTTGCGGCGAGGTAGCGGCGGGCGGCGGCCGCCGCCGGCAGCCAGCGCTGCGAGCACAGGAGCCAGTGGGCCGCGACGAGGTCGGCGAGCGGTGCGGCGACGGCGCTCCCGATCGCCGCGACCGCCGCCGCCGCGACGTCGCGCCCGTCGGCGGCGGCGACCCGGAACGTCGCGCTCGCGGCCAACTCGCCGAGCGGGCCGCGGACCCGCACGGCCACGACGTAGCTCGCGCCGCGCTCGAGCACGGGCGAGTCCGCCGGCCAGTCGAGCCCGCTCGCCGCGCCGCTCCACGCGAGGAGTCGCGTGCCGCCGCCGTCGACGATCGAGACCTCGCAGCGCTCGGCAAGCCGCACCGCCTCCCACTCGATCCGCGGCCGCTCTTCGTCGATGGTGCCGCAGGGCGAGAGCCCGCGCAGCCGCGGGCCGCGCTCGACCGGCCTTGGATCGACCCGCAGCTCGTCGGGCGAGAGCGGGCGGAACGACGCAAAGTGGTCCGGCTCCGCGGCGACGAGCCGGTCGGCCGCCGCGACGAGCGCGTCTGCGACGCCTTCGGGTCGGCCGCGCTGCCACCACCACGCGGCGAGCACGACGACGGCCGCCGCGGCCAGCAGCGGTGCGACGAGAGTTGCGCGCCGTCGGCCTCCGCGCAGAACGGCAGGCGCCGGCGCCGCCGCGGCGCCCGAGACACTCGACTCGCGCGCGAGCGCGGCCACCAGCTCGCGGCAGCGGCTGCACGCGGCGAGATGGACTTCGAGCACGTCGCTCTCGGCCTCGAGAAGGCGCTCCTCGGCGTAGCCGGCGAGCAGGAGCTCGTCGGGGCAGCCCGCTCCTGCGGCGGCGCCGCGGCCCGCGAGCTTCGAGAGCTCCGGGAGCGCCGTCTCGAGGGCGGGGTCGCGCTCGCCGTTCACGGCGTACGGCTCCCGTGCGCGCCGCGGCCGGCGGCGAGCACCTCGTGCAGCAGGTCGGCGAGCGGCCGCGAGCCGCCGCTCTCGGCGACAAGGAACTGCCAGCAGCGGCGCATCCACTCGCGCAGTCTCTCGACGCCCGCCTGCACGAGCCTCGAGACCCGCGGCTCGCCCACGCCGAGCAGGCCGGCGATGCGCCGCAGCGGCAGGTCGTCGGCGTAGCGGAACTGCACGGCGAGCGCCTCCTTGGGCGTCAGGCGCGAGAACGCCGCGCGCACGCAGCCGGCGAATCGCTCGGACGCTTCGACCGAGATCGCGGCGGCAGGAGGCGAGGGAGCGCGCGGATCGGGAAGTCGGCGCAGCGGCTCGCCACTCGGGCGCGCGCGCGCGCGATCGACGAGGCGGTGTCGCACGACGACCGCGAGCCAGCCGTCGAGGCTGCCCGCGCCGTCGTAGCGGCCGAGTCGCGTGCGCGCGCCGGAGTCCGCGGGCGCGCAGAGCTCGGCGAGCACCTCGGCCGCGAGCTCCTCGGCCAGCTCCGCGTCCGCGCCCGCGCGGCGCGCCTGCTCGCACAGCCGCGGACGGTGGAGCGAGTCGAACCTCTCCCACGCGCTGGGGATCCGCTCGTCGCACGCGATCGCGAGATAGAGGTCGGCCGCCGCGAGCCGCTCGATCGCTGCCGAGAGCATCGCGCCGGCGGCGGGGATCCCTGCTCGCTCCATCCTTCGCCGCACGCGCGAGAGGACGCCCTCGTCGAAGAGCGGGCCGGCGAGCTCGAGCCCGGCGTGCGCGTCACGACCGCGCTCGAAGGCCGCCGCGAGAGCGGCCGCGAGCTCGACGGAGGCCCGACCGATCGCCGTCACGTCCATCACTCGTCCCGGCGCGAGGTTAACGATCGCGTGAGCTGGCGCGGAGCGGACCGCCTCGCTCACAACCACAGCCAGGGAGTCTCACGGAACCTCTCGAGCTGCTCCTCTCGCAGTCTCTGGCGTTCCAGGTAGGGGCGCTCGCGCTCATAGCGGCGTTCTCTCTCCTCCTCGGTCTCGTTGGTGGGATCGGCGACCTTCCAGATCGGCTCCCAGTCGTCGTCTCCGCAGAACACGGTGCCGTCCATGCGCCAGGTCATGTACGGGCTCTTCTCTTCGGGCTTCGGGCCGACGAGTTCGACCTTGGTCAGCTTGCTCTCGGAGCAGCAGCGCAGGAGGAGCGGATCGGGACCGAAGCAGGGACGACGGTCCCGCGCCGGATCGTCGCTTGAGACGCGTGGCAGGACCATGGCGACCTGTGGATCGTAGAAGCCGCCCCCGGTGAAGAGGAGCCCCGCGTCACCCTCCTCGCGCCATCCCGAGTCGGCGGCGAAGGCGAGCGGGTCGTGATAGGCGGAGCAGGCGAGCAGCTTGCCGAAGGCGTCGTGCACGAGGCCGGTGAGCTGGACGCCGCCGTGGTCGTCGGTGAACGCGCGTGCCGTCCCGAAGAAGTCCGTGGCCGGAGCCGAGTCCTGGCTCGAGGTCGCGGCGCGGCGTGCGACGAGTCGGCCGCCGTCGAAGACCATCTCGATCTCGAGGAGGAGCGTGCCGTCGCTCGCCTTCGCGCGCTCACCGACGATCGAGTCGAAGCCGTGGAGGTAGTCGTGCGATTCGACGAGCGATCCGAGGCCGTCCCACACCTCGCGCTCGATGCGGCGGGCGAGGCCGTCGTAGCCGTAGCGGAAGAGCGGCTGCCAGCCGAGCTTCTTGCCCTGGTCGAGATCGATGCCCGTGAGCTCGCTGCGAAAGTCGTAGGCGAAGCGGTGATGCTGAGCCTGCCGCACCCGTTCGACGAGTCGGCCGTTTCGGTCCCAGGTGAAGAGGTCGCCGGCGCTGGTCGACAGCAGCCGGCCGTCGGCGTCGCGCAGGTAGTTCACGGCGAATCCGTTCTCGACCTCGGCGGCGCGGCGGCCGGCGTCGTCGTAGCTCCACTGCGCGTCGTGGACGATCCCGCCCGACTTCTCCTCGCGCACGAGACGGTCGGCGAAGTCGTAGCCGTAGCGCGTCGTCACCGCGCCCCATGAATCGTTCTCGGTCGCCTGCTTGAGCAGGCCGTTCTCCTGGAATGACGCGCCGTAGCTCGCGAAGAGGGCGCCGGTCCGATCGCGGTGCTCGATCGAGATCGCCCGGCCGAGCGCATCGAGCACGAACGACTTCGTCGCGCCGTTCGCGAACGTGATCCGCGCGCAGTGGCCGTCGACGTTGTTGTCGAAGGCCGTGACGCGGCCACCCTCGTCGAGCCGTGCGACGTTGCGCGCGGCGTCGTAGACGTACTGGATCACGCGGCGCGACGGCTTGCCCGGGTCGATCACCTTCCGGTCGATCTGGCCGTTGGCGAGGTAGTCGCAGCGCACCTTGCCCCTCGGACCAGCGACCGACTTGAGCCAGCCTTCGGGCGTCCAAACGAGCGTCGTCGCGCCGGACAGAGCATCGACGCGCACCCATCGGTCCATCGCGTCGTAGACGAAGCTCCGCCCGCTGCCGTCGGGGAACTCCTCGCGAACGAGCCGGCCGAGCGCGTCACGGTGGAGCTCGCCGCGTTGCCCTTCGCCGTCGATGACGGCGTTCGGCACGGTGAAGTTGAACGTGATCGGCGCGCGCTCGAAGAGCCACTCGAACGTGCGGCCCGCCGGCGACGTGAGCTTCACGAGGTTGCCGAAGGCGTCGTGGTCGAGCCGCGTCGTCGCGCCGGTCGCGTCGGTGACGCTCTCGAGGTCGCCCTTCGGACCGTAGCCGAACTTCGTCGTCGCGGGCCGGTTCGGGTCGAGCCACTCAGTCCGCGCGAGCAGGCGGTCGGCGGAGTCCCACGTCTGGTCGACGTGGCGTCGCGCCGGATCGACCTTGCCCCAGGCGTCGGTGCAGAGCGGTGCGAGCGATTGCACGAGCCGGCCCCGCGCGTCGTAGACGAAATCCCAGCGCTGCTTGGCCTCGTCGACGAGGGCGACCACGTTCCCGAACACGTCGAAGAAGCTCTCGAAGGCTACACCCGACGGACGGGTGGTCCGGCTCGGCGCGAAGCCGTACGCGGGATCGAGATAGTCGAACGTCGTCGCGTTCCCCGCCGGGTCCTCGATGCGGACGAGCCGCGTCACGGCGTCGAAGGCGCGGCGCGTCACCGCTCCCTCGGGGTCGGTGACCTCGCGGTCGCTCGCGGAGAGGAAGCGGTACCTCGTCGGTGCGTTGGTCCGGCCGGGCGCCGCGTTGAAGATGATGAAGTCGGCGTTGTACCCGCAACGAGTGACGTTGCCGGCGCGATCGGTGAGCTCCGCCACGTTGTGGCGCCCGTCGCCGGTGTAACGAACGAGGACGGAGTAGCGCACCGGAGCGCCCGCCTGGTTCACGGGCGGCCACGCGACCGACTGCAGCCGGCGGATCAGGTCGTAGGTGAACGTGAAGCGCGGCCCGAAGCCCATCCCCTGGCAGGTCATCTCGACGAGCGGCGCGTTCGCGGCGTTCGACCCGTAGGCGAACCGGAGCTCCCGCGCGCTGCCGTCGCTCACGACGACGAGCCGGCCGGCGGAGTCGTACCCGAGCGACACCCGATTGCCGCTGCGGTCCTCGATCGCCTGCAGCCGCGAGCAAAACGGCGTGGTCGTCGGCTCGAAGAAGCTCCTTGCGTGGTCGTCGGCCGTCAGGACGAAGCCGCCCGCGGCGTCCTCGAGCCGATGGCGGTAGCCGTCGTCGTTGACCCACCGGCCGCCTTGGCGCGAGAAGAGGGCGACCGTGTGGTCGCCGAAGAGGACGGCGGCGCGCTCCGTGCCGTTCGAGTCGGTCCAGGTCTCGACGCAGGTCGAGTAGGTGTGCGCCCACTTCGGCCCGAGCGGACCGGCCGGCAGCGCCGACTGGCTGTTGTGGTAGAGCGTGAACTCGACGCTCGTCCGGTCGTGGCCCCTCCACGCGACGAGCGCGATGCGGGTCTCGAGCGCGTGCGACCAGGGGTTCACGTCGGCGGGTCCGCCCTGCCAGGGGTGGCCGGGTCCGCTGCTTCGCGCCTGGTCGTCGCTGATCTGGGCGGCGAGCCGCGGCGCGAGCGCGAGCAGGATCGTGAGCACGAAGGCGGAGCGGTCGAGTTGGCGGCGCATGGGGCTCTCCTCGTCGCTGGAAGGGCGAGGCGCGACCGCGCCAGTTGCGGGTGAATCCCGGAGTGGCCCGGCCGCAGGGCTACACTCGCCGGGCATGTCGGGTCGCTGGCGATCACGTCGGGCCCCTGTGGTCCTCGTCGCGCTCGCGGCATGGGGCGCGATCGTCCCAGCCGCGCCCGGACAGGCGGCGCCGGCGAAGCAGGTGCTGGCGAAGCAGGTGAACGACGCGATCGATCGGGGCGTCGCCTGGCTCAAGGGCCAGCAGAAGCACGACGGCTCGTTCCCCTGCGACCACTGGTGCCCGGTCGGGTCGACGGCGCTGGCGACCTACGCGCTGCTCAAGTCGGGCGTGCTCTCGAGCGACCCGGTCATCCAGAAGGCGATCGGCTTCCTGCGCTACCAGCCGTTCGAGCACACCTACGCCGTCTCGGTCGAGATCGCGGCGCTCGACGCGCTCGGCGACAAGTCGCTCGAGGAGACGATCGTCGGCGGCGCGCGCTGGCTCGAGGAGCACCAGCGCGACGAGGGGATCTGGGGCTACCCCGACAAGCAGGTCGACCTCAGCAACACGCAGTACGCCGCGCTCGGCATGTGGGTCGCCGAGCGCCACGGCTTCCAGGCGAAGCGCGAGACGTGGGGCCGCCTGCTGAAGGAGGTCACGAGCCGCCAGAACGGGGACGGCGGCTTCGGCTACCGCGAGAAGGACCCCTCGACCGGCAGCATGACCACGTCGGGGCTCGCGCTGCTGATGCTCTCGCTCGAGCGAGTCGAGGACGATCCGCGCTACGGCTCCGCGCGCGAGAAGGCGAAGGCGGCGCTCGAGCGCGGCTGGAAGTGGCTCGAGGAGTTCTTCACCGTCGAGGGCAACCCGCACGGCGATCGCACGATCGTGCCGGCCGCCTCCCTCTACTACCTCTTCGGGCTCGAGCGCGTCGGCGCGATCGGCGAGCGCAACAGGATCGGCGGGCATGACTGGTATGCCGAGGGCGCGCGGCGGCTCGTCCTCACGCAGGCCGACGACGGTAAGTGGCACGACGGCGACTCGACCTCCTTCGCGCTCCTCTTCCTCAGGCGCGCGACCTTCACCGGCATGCACGTGAAGGAAGGCGAAGGCGAGCCCGGCGCGAAGCGCTCCGAGCTCGGCGAAGCGCACCGGCCGTTCCCGCAGGCGCCCTTCGTCCGGCGCTGGCTCGTCTGCGGCCCGATCGCCGATCCCAAGGACTCGCTGCTCGAGGCGCCCTACGGCGGCGAGGAGAACGTCGAGGCGAAGGTCGGCGCCTCGTTCCGCGGCCGGAGCTGGACGGAGCTGCGCGCGCTCGACGAGTTCATCGGCTTCGGCCCCGACTCGCGCCCCGGCGACCGCACGATCAGCTACGCCTTCACGTGGCTCCACGCGGCGAGCGACGTCGACGCCGTCGTCTGGATCGGGAGCGACGACGGCGTGCGCCTCTTCCTCGACGGCAAGCCGCTCCTGACGCGCCACGTCCACGCGCCGGCGGAGCGCGACAAGGTCTCGGCTCCGGTCCACCTCGCGGCCGGCGTCCATCCGCTGCTCGTGAAGGTCGAGAACCACGACGGGTCGTCCGGCTTCTTCCTGCGCCTCGTCCACCCGGACGGGAGCGCGGCGCGCGAGATCCGGCCGTCGCTGAGCAGGAGCGACCTGCAGCTCGCGGCGACGGCGCTCTCGATGCCCGGACTCTTCACGCTCGCGGAGCTCAACACGTCGCTGCCGATGCTGCCGCGGCTCGTCGTCGGCTTCGACGCGCGCAAGGAGCTCGACCTCTTCGCCTTCGGCGGGATGTCGGAGGGGAAGGAGAGCTACCCCGACTGGATCGACGTGGCCGCCGCGGCGCCGTTCCATCCCGCCCCCGGCGCGCGCGGCATCCTCGCCGTCCGGCCGCTGCGCAAAGAGATTCCCGGGCGCTTCTACTTCCGCGCCGCGGTGCCGCAGGAGGAGCCGAGGCTCTCGGTCCGAATCGCCGAGGAGGGCTACGGCGCGCCCGGCAAGGCCGACTTCGTGCTGCGGCTTGGCGTCTTCGAGGAGGCGCTTGTCTGGCTCTGCGAGACGACGGTCGGCCCCGACGCGGCCGCCGACACGCGGAACTGGCGCACAGTCGAGGCCCCGCTCGACCGATGGAAGGGCAAGGAGCTGCTCTTCGTGGTCGAGTGCGCCGGCGGCGGCGCCGAGCCGTGGAACTTCGAGCAGGCCTACTTCGACGAGATCGCGATCCGATGACGGACGACGGCGGAGGCAAAGGAGCGCGACGGCTGCGGCGGCGCGGCGGGCTCTCGCTGCTGCTCGTCGTCCTCGTCGCCGCCACGCTGCTCAAGCCGAAGTCAAAGCCCGCGAAGTACATGAAGCTCGTCCCGGGCCGCGAGACGACCTTCCTCACCGAGCCCGCGCGCGAGGACGGCACGATCGACTACGCGAAGGCGCTCTTCGCCGAGGCGGCCGTCGGAGTGACGGCCGAGAACAACGCCGCGCCTCTGCTCGCGCGTGCGCTCGGCCGCGAGCCCGAGTGGCTGACGGTGCCCACCGTGCCCACGATGCCCACGATGATCGTCGAGTTCGAGCGCGGCGAGACCGCGGGCCGCGACGCGACGGCCGTCCGCGCCTGGCTCGCGTCGATCGAGCCGGCGCTCGAGCTCGCGGCCGAAGCGGCGAAGCGCGACCGCTGCTTCGTGCCGCCGGCCGGCGCGCTCTTCGATCGGACGCTCCTGGCGCCGCTGCGCGAATCGCTGCCGCTCGCCTTCGCGTTGCGCGCCTGCATCCGCTCGGCGGACGGCGCGCGCGACGCGGCGCTCGCCGACCTGCAGGTCGCGCTGCGGTTCTCGCGGCTGCTCGCCCGGCCGGGCTCGCTCGTCGATGCGGCCGGCCGTGAATCGAGCGCGCGAGCGGCGCTGCGCGGCATCCTCGGCTGCGCGCGGCAGCGCGGCGCGATCGCGGCCGGCGCGCTCGCCGACGTCGCCGCGACCCTCGACCGCCCCCCGCTCGACGAGACGTTGCGCCAGGGGCTCTTCGGCTGGCGGATCGAAGCGCTCGACCGGATGTGCGCCGCCTACCGCGGCGATGCCGTCGAGACGGCGCCGTTCGCACGGGCGCGCGAGCGCGCGAACGACGCGAAGGGGTTCGGCGGCCTCGACCCCAATCGCGTGCTGCGGCGGTTCAACGCCCAGTGGGACCGCGTCGAGGCGGCGCTGCTCGACGCGGCGGAGCCGTGGGAGGAGCGCGCCGAGCGGCTCGCCGCGCTGCGAGTCGAGATCGAACGCACCGCCCGCGAAGGAGAGCCGAGCCGGAAGGAGCGGCCACTCCCGTGGATCGCGTCGCGCGACGAGCAGGCCGACCAGATCGCCGACGAGGCGACGGCGCGGTGGATCGGACTCATCGGGGAGGCGCTCGTCGCGTGGCTCGAGGCGGTCGTCGCGGTCGACCGCGCTGTCGCCATCATCGCCGCCCTCGACTTTTCTGCGGAGACAGGCCGCGATCCCGCCTCGACCGACGAGCTCGCACCGGCCGTCTTCGCCGCGCCCTTCCGCGACCGCCTGCTCGGCGGGCCGCTGCAATTCCGCCGCGCCGCGGACGGGCCGCTCGAGGCCTTCGGACCGCCGGACGAACTGGTCGAGCGGGTGAGCCGCGTGGTCGACCCGAAGCCGGCGAAGTAGACGTCGGTCGTCGCGATGGAAGGAGTTCCGAATCGGCGGCGGGTGCTCCGGACGAGCGGGTGGCTGCTCGCGCTGGCTGTTCTCGGATTCGTCGCGTGGCGCGCGTGGCAGTGGTTTCGTCCGCCGCCGCGTCTCGTCCCGAGCCGGGAGACGACCTATCTCACCGAGCCCGCGCGCCAGGACGGAACGATCGACCATGCCGCGGCGTGGCGTGCCGCACACTGCACCGGCGTCACTCCGGAGAACAATGGAGCCCTGCTCCTGTGCGCGGCGATGGGCCTGGAGCTCGATCGGTTCTCCGAGGAGGAGCGCGCGGCGCTTCCTGAGGTCGTGACGACGTTCGTGCCGTGGGCGCACTGGGCCTTCGATCACCCCGACGTCCTCGGCCGTCAGCCCGACGACCCCGTCTCCGACCTCGACGACGCGGTCGAGGCCTTCGAACGCGGCGAGACCAATGGCCCGGCCGCGGCCGCGATCCGGCAGTGGCTTGCGGCGATGAAGGAGCCACTCGACCTCGCCCGCCGCGCGTCGGAGCGCGAGCGATTCTTCGTGCCGTTCGACGGTCCGCTCGCCAACCACCCGCACCTCGATTGGCGGCCGGTCTACGTCTTCCTGGGACTTCGGCTCCGCGCAATGTGTGCCACCGCGAACGGCGACTTCGCGGCGGCGTGCGAGGAACTGGTGGCGACGATCCGCTTGGTCCGGCTCGTCGGATCGTTCGGTTTCGCCGAGTGCGAGATGGAGTTCCTCGGCGAGGCGGCGGCGTGGCAGACGGCTCGCTGCGCGGCGCGACTTCACGGCGGAATCACGGCCGCCGAGCTCGCGCCGCTCGCGGCGGCGGCGGAGCGGACGCCGTTCGACGCGCGTGCGGGCTTGATGCTCGAGGAGCACCGGATCTTCTTCCTCGACGGTCTTCGAGCCCTGGGTCGGCCCGCGCCGGGCCCCGCTCCCGACTCGAGCCCGCGGCGGCGGCCTTCGTTCGAGTCGCTGTTCAGCCGCCTCGACCCGAATCGACTCTCCCGCCGCCTCAACGAATGGTTCGATCGACTCGATCACGCGACACTCGACCCCGCCCCGTGGGACGAGCGCCTCCGCCGCCTCGTTCAGCTTCGCGGCGACGCGCGCCGCGTCGGACGGGCCGCGAAACGAGGAATGCTCAGCTCCTTGCTCGCCGGCCCGGACGCGGTCGCCGACGCCGCGGCCGACATCCTCGCATCGGTTTTCGTCGCGGCCGTGCAGCGCCAGGTCCTCGAGCTCGCGCGATGCATGGCCGAGGCGGACGTCGCCTTCGCCGAGCTCGCCGCGCTCGCGTACGCCGCCGACTCGGGCCGGGACCCGGTGTCGACGGAGGAGCTCGATCCAGTCGCCCTCGCGCGGCCATTCCGCGATCGGCTCACCGGCTCGCCGCTGCAGTGCCGCAGGGAGGCAGGCGGCGATCTCGTCGTCGATGGGCCTGTCGTCGACCTGCTCCACCGGCTCGAGGCGGTGCAGAACGAGTCGGAGACGCGTTAGTCTGCGACGGCCGCCGCTCCGGCGGCCCGATTCTGCGATCGAGGTCGCTCCACGATGCGCCACGGCATCTTCACGCCGCCCGCCCCCGTCAATGAGCCGATCAAGAGCTACGCGCCCGGATCGCCGGAACGGGCGGAGCTCGTCAAGCGGATCGAGTCGATGCGCGGCGAGGCGATCGAGATCCCGTGCGTGATCGGCGGCAAGCGGGTCCGGACCGGCGTGACGGCGAGCTGCGTCGAGCCGCACGACCATCGCCGCGTCCTGGCGACCTACCACAAGGCCGGGCCGAAGGAGCTTGCGCAGGCGATCGCGGCGGCGGGCGAGGCGTGGAAGTCCTGGAGCGAGCTGCCCTTCGAGGCGCGCGCGAGCGTCTTCCTCAAGGCGGCGGAGCTGCTGGCCGGACCGTGGCGCGCGAGGCTCAACGGCTCGACGATGCTCGGGCAGAGCAAGACCGTCTTCCAGGCGGAGATCGACGCGGCCTGCGAGCTCGTCGACTTCTGGCGGTGGAACGTCCACTTCCTCGACCGGATCGAGCACGAGCAGCCGCTCTCGGCGCCGCTCACCTGGAACCGGATGGAGTACCGGCCGCTCGAGGGGTTCGTCGTCGCCATCACGCCGTTCAACTTCACGTCGATCGCGGGCAATCTGCCGACGGCGCCGGCCCTTTGCGGAAACGTCGCTCTGTGGAAGCCGGCCTCGAGCGCGATCTACTCGGCGTGGGCCATCTTCCAGCTGCTCGAGGAGGCGGGGCTGCCGCCGGGCGTCGTGAACTTCGTCCCGTGCAGCGGCAGCGACGTGAGCAAGGTGGCGCTCGCGCACGAGGAGCTCGCCGGCGTCCACTTCACCGGCTCGACCGAAGTCTTCCACGGGATCTGGCGGACCGTCGGCGAGAACCTCGGGAAGTACGGCGGCTATCCGCGGCTGGTCGGCGAGACGGGCGGGAAGGACTTCGTCTTCGCCCACCCCTCGGCGGACGTGCCGGCGCTCGCAGTCGCGCTGCTGCGCGGCGCGTTCGAGTACCAGGGCCAGAAGTGCTCGGCAGCGTCGCGCGCCTACGTGCCGCAGTCGCTCTGGCCGAAGCTGAGGGATCGGCTCGTCGCCGAGGCGCGCCAGCTCAAGATGGGCGATCCGACCGACTTCACGAACTTCCTCTCCGCGGTCATCGATCGCCCCGCCTTCGACAAGATCCAGGGCTACGTCGACGGCGCCCGCTCCTCGCCGGGCGCCGAGATCCTGATCGGCGGGAAGTGCGATGCAAGCCGGGGCTTCTTCATCGAGCCGACGGTGATCGTCGCCAGGGAGCCGACCTACCGGTCGATGCGCGAGGAGATCTTCGGGCCGGTGCTGACGGTGTGGGTCTATCCCGACGCCGAGCTCGACGACGCGCTGCGCCACTGCGACGAGGACTCGCCCTACGGACTGACCGGCGCCCTCTTCGCCGGCGATCGCGCGGTGATCGAGCGGCTCTCGGCGCGGCTGCGCCACGCGGCCGGCAACTTCTACGTCAACGACAAGCCGACCGGCGCCGTGGTCGGGCAGCAGCCGTTCGGCGGCGCGCGGCAGTCGGGCACGAACGACAAGGCTGGCTCGTGGCTCAACCTCGTCCGCTGGCTCTCGCCGCGGACGATCAAGGAGAACTTCGTCCCGCCGACGGAGTGGCGCTACCCCCACATGTCCGGGTGAGCGGCGCACCAGCCTTCGAAGGGCCACCCCGGGCTGAGCGGCGTCCGCGGCTCGCTCTTCGAGGAGACGCTCGTCCGCTCCCCCGTCGCCCAGGCGGTCTTGCGCCAGGTGCCGCTGAACCTCAACCTCCGCCGCGCGTGACTCACGAAAGCAGATGGTGGCCTCCTCCCTTCCACACTTTCCCGTGACGAGCGTCGGGAGCTGGCCGCGCCCGGCGTGGCTGCTCGACGCGATGAAGCGCAGGCGGCCGAGCCTGCGCGAGGTGATGGACCGGGCGGTCCTCCACTCGCTCGAGCAGCAGGAGCGCGCCGGCGCCGACCTCGTGACCGACGGCGAGCAGCGCCGCGACAACTTCTATTCGTTCCTCTGCGACAAGCTCGACGGCCTCAAGCTGATGTCGATGGCCGACCTCCTCGAGCACGTCGAGGACAAGGCCGGCTTCGAGGCGCTGCTGCAGACGCTCGACGTCCCCGCGTCCTCGATCCGCAACCCGACCGTCGTCGGGAAGCTGCGGCCGAAGGCGCCGCTCGTGCTCGACGACTTCAAGTTCCTGCGCGCACACACGAAGAAGGCGATCAAGGTCACGCTGCCCGGCCCCTACCTGCTCTCGCGCTCGATGTGGGTGAAGAGCCTCTCGGAGTCGGCCTATCCGACGCGCGCGAGCCTGATCGACGACCTGGTGAGGATCCTCCGCGACGAGCTGTTCGAGCTCGCGCGCGCCGGCGCGGAGATGGTCCAGTTCGACGAGCCGGTCCTCACCGAGCCCGACCTCGCCGTCGACCTGATCAACCGCGTCGTCGACGGCGTCCCCGACTCGACGATCACCGGCCTGCACGTCTGCCGCGGAAGCTACGCCCCGCTGTTCCCGTACTTCCGGCGCATGAAGGTCAGGCAGTTCGTGCTCGAGTACGCCGCCGAGCGCGCCGGCTCGACCGACGCGCTGAAGGAGCTGCCGCCCGGCGCGCAGGTCGGGCTCGGCGCCGTGAACCCGCGCACGAGCGAGATCGAGCCGGCCGAGCTCGTCGCCTCGCGCGCCCGCCGCGTCGCCGACCTCCTCGGCCACGACGGCCCGCAGCGCGTCTTCCTCAACCCCGACTGCGGCTTCGGCACCTTCGCCGAGCGCCCCGTCAACTCCGCCCTCGTCGCCGAGCGGAAGCTCGCCGCGCTCGTCGCTGGCGCACGGCTGCTGCGCGGGGGCTGACGCGCCCGGAAGCGAATCACGTTACGCTGTGCGCCCCTCGGCGCACCCCCCGCGACCCTCGCCCATGGCCGCAAAGAGCTTCCGCCAACGACTGAGGCAGCAGCCGGCGATCGTCGTGCTCGACGGCGCCACCGGCAGCGAGCTCCATCGCCGCGGCGTCGACACCCGCATTCCGCTCTGGAGCGCGCACGCGCTGATCGCGGCGCCCCAGGTCGTCGCCCGCATCCACGCCGAGCACGTCCAGGCGGGCGCCGAGATCGTGACCGCCAACACGTTCCGCACGACGCGGCGCACGATCGCGCGCGCCGGGCTCAAGCCGCAGGCGAAGCTGCTCGTCAACACGGCGGTCGAGCTGGCGCGCAAGAGCAAGGCGCGCTTCGTCGCCGGGTCGATCGCCCCGCTCGAGGACTGCTACTCGCCCCACCTCGTGCCGGCGCTCGAGGAGTGCGAGCGCGAGCACGTGGAGCACGCCGAGAACCTCGCGGAGGCGGGCGTCGACCTGCTGCTCGTCGAGACGATGAACACGATCCGCGAGGCCTACACGGCGGCGCGCGCCGCCCTCAAGACCGGCCTGCCGACGATCGTCTCGTTCGTCTGCCGCGGCGACGGAAGGCTCCTCTCCGGCGAGCGGGTTCGCGCCGCGGCCGAACGGCTGCTCGAGCTCGAGATCAGCGCCCTTGCGATCAACTGCACTCCCACGGCGATGCTGCACCAGCCGCTCGCCGAGCTGATCGCCGCCGCCGCCGGCCGCGTCCCGTGCGGCGCCTACGGAAACGTCGGCCGCACCGACAAGATCCACGGCTGGACCGACACCGAGGAGCTCGACCCCGCCGGCTACGCCGCGCGCGCCGAGACCTGGCTCGACCTCGGCGCCCGCATCGTCGGCGGCTGCTGCGGGACGACTCCCGCCTTCATCGCCGAGCTGCGCAAGCTGGTCGATCGCCGGATCGCGGCCGGCTGAGCGCCGAGGAGCCGGACCAGCTTGCTAGTGCACCTCCCCCGCCCGCGCGAGGACGTCGCGCGGGGGGCCGTCGTCGACGACGGCGCCGTCGGTGAGGCGGACGACGCGCTGGGTGCGGGCGGCGAGGCGCGGGTCGTGGGTGACGACGACGATCGTCTGGTTCTCCTCGCGCGCGAGCCGCTCGAAGACCTGGAAGACGAGCTCGCCGTTCTTCGTGTCGAGGTTGCCGGTCGGCTCGTCGCCGAGCAGCACGAGCGGCCGGTTGGCGAGGCTGCGCGCGATGGCGACGCGCTGCTGCTCGCCGCCGGAGAGCCGCGCCGGGATGCGGTTCTCCTTGCCCGCGAGCCCGAGCAGCGCGAGGAGCTCGCGCGCGCGCTCCCTCGCCGCACGGCGCGCCATCGCCGACTTGAGCATCGGCATCATCACGTTCTCGAGCGCGGTGAACTCCGGCATGAGGTAGTGGAACTGGAAGACGAAGCCGATCTTCGCGTTGCGCACCTGCGCGAGCTCTGCGGGCGAGAAGTCGCCCGTCTCGACGCCGTCGACCCGCACCTCGCCCGCGGTCGGCCGGTCGAGCGCGCCGAGCAGGTACATGAGCGTCGACTTGCCGCTGCCCGACGGTCCCATGATCGCGCAGAACTCGCCGCGCCCGATCTCAAGGTCGATGCCGTGCAGGATCTCGAGCGCGGCGTCGCCCTCGCCGAGCGTGCGGCACAGCCCGCGCACGCGCAGCGCGGGCGGCGCGCTCGACGCCGGTGCCGTCACGCTCGTCGCTCGCGGCGCCATCACGCCCGCCCTCGCAGCGTGACGACCGGGTCGAGCCGGCCGGCCTTCAGCGACGGCAGGCAGGCCGCGAGGATCGTCGAGACGAACGACGCCAGCGTCGCCACGAGGTAGACGCGCGGCGGGTCGACGAAGGTCAAGTGCTCGGTCTCGATCAGCCCCTTCATCGGGATCGGCAGCGCGCCGAGGAACTGCTGCAGCCAGTAGCCGCCGATCGTCCCGAAGAGGACGCCGAGCGCCGCGATCGTGAGCCCCTCGAGCAGGAAGACGACCGTCACGTCGGCCGCCGTGTAGCCCATGCTCTTCAGCATCGCGATCTCGGGCAGCTTCTCGAGCACGAGCATGATCAGGACGTTCAGGATCCCGAACGCCGCGACGATCGTGATGCCGCCCGTGACGACGTAGGTGATCACCTTCTGGATGGTGAAGATCGCCAGGAAGTTGGCGTTCTGCTCCTGCCAGCTCTCGGTCCGGTAGCCCACCATCGTCTCGAGGTCGGCGGCGACCTCGCGCGCCTGCTCGTGGTCGTCGAGCCGCAGGACGATGCGGTTGACGTCCCGGCCCAGCCCAAGCAGTTGTTGAGCGAGGTTGATGAGCGTGTAGGCGCGGGCGCCGTCGATCGTGACGATGCCGGTGTGGAAGACGCCGACGACGCGCAGCGCGCGCGACCGGCCGGCCGTCGAGGCCGACGCGATCGCTCCGGCCGAGCTGCGCGCCGAGCTGCCCGGCGCGTGCAGCGCCGCGCCGACCGTGTCGCCGCGCCTCACCCCCAGCCGCTCCGCGAGCCCGCTGCCGAGCACGATCGCTCCCGAGGCCGAGTGGAGATCGGCGAGCCGGCCCGACCTCATGTACTGGTCGGTCGAGACGACCCGGTCCTGCTCCTCGGGGTCGATGCCGACGAGCTGCGCGCCCACCTCGCGGCTTCCGAAGTTGAGGATCGACGTGCCGACGACGTTCATCGCGGCGGCCGCGATGCCTTCACGCGCGCGGACGGCCGCCAGCGTCTCGAGCGGCTTCTTGATGCGGTAGATCCTCTCGCGCGGGCGCGCCGACTCGACGGTCGCGACGCCGCCGCTCTCGCGCGAGAGCCAGCCGGCGAACTCGTCGGGCGGGTCGCGCTGCTCGTCGAGGATCGTCACGTGCGGGCTCGACTCGATCGTCTCCTGCACGAAGGTCGTCTCGAAGCCGGCCATCAGCGACGACATGAGGATCATGAAGCAGTCGCCGATCGCCACGCCGACGACCGAGATGAAGGTGCGGAACGCGCTGTGGACCAGGTGGCGCCGCGCGATGAAGACGAGCGGCAGCAGCCTCATCGCGGCTCGATCGCGGCGACGCGCCGGCCGTCCCGGAGCTCGCCGATGCGCTCGGCGGCCACGAGCTCGCCCTCCGCGAGGCCGGAGCGCGCCTCGCAGCGATCGAAGTTCTGCAGGCCGACGTCGACGGTTCGCTCGCGCGCGACGCCGCCGTCGAGCACGAAGACGCTCCCGCGCGCCGTGAGCGCCGCGCGCGGGAAGACGAGCGCCAGGTCGCGCTCGTCGACGACGATGCCGAGCTCGCAGGACGAGCCGGGAAGGAGCGGCGTCCCGCCGCGCGCGCGCGTCGTCCCGCGCAGTCCGCCCTCCCTCTCCGGCGTGAAGCGCGCGCCCGGGAAGGCGACGCGCGCCCGGTAGCTGCGCGTGGTGCGGTTGGAGTCGGGGAAGAGCTCGCTCACGACGCCCGGCACGAGCGCGCTCGTCTCGCCGGCGATGCGCACGAGCACCCGCTGGCCGGCCGCAACGCGCGCGATGTCCTCCTCGTCGACCTCGGCTTCGACGAGGAGCTCGCGGACGTCGCCGAACTTCATCAGGTCGTGCTGCGCGTCGACCGCCTCGCCCTCCTCCGCGAAGCGGGCGAGCACGACGCCGTCGAAGGGCGCGACGATCTGGTCGTCGCGCTCGGCCGCGGCGAGCGTCTCGAGCTCGGCCGTCGCCTGCCGCTGCTGCGTCTGCAGCGCGGCGAGCGTGTGGTCGAGCTCGTCCATGAGCGTGCGGACGCGCTGCGCCGCCGCGTCGCGCGCGGCGAGGAGCTGGTCGAAGGCGCGCGCCGAGAGCAGCCCTTCCTCGAGCAGCGACTTCGCGCGCTCGACCTCGGACTTCGCCCACGACTCGTTCGCCTTCGCCTCGTCGATGCGCGCCTGCGCGGCCGCGCGCAGCGAGCTCCGCGGCGCGAGGTCCTCGGCGACTCGATCGATCTCGGCGCGCACGCGCTCGTTGCGGACGTCGCGCGCGCTGTCGCGCAGGCGCAGCAGCGGCGAGCCGGCGCGAGCCTCGTCGCCCTCCCTGGCGAAGATCTTCTCGACGATGGCCGAACGCGGCGGGCGCAGGACGCGGCGCTCCTTCGGCTCGATCCAGCCGGTGGCGAAGACGGTCGCCTGCGCCGGCCCGCGGACGACGCGCGCCGCCTTCACCTCAATTGGCCGTGCGAACTTGCGCCACGCCGCGAGCGAGCCGCCGGCGAGCGCCACGATCAGGAACAGCCAGCCCAGGATGCGGTTCATCGACGCCTCGCCCTCGAGCCTACCTCGATACCATGCCGCCGTTCCGTCGGAGGACCGCCTGATGCGCCGCCCGGCATCGCTTGTTCCGGCCCTCGTGGTCGCCGCGCTCGCCGGGTGCTCGTCGCCGCCGGAAGGCGCCGCGCGCATCGAGGTGAACCTCCCGGAACAGGCGCTCAACATCCCGGGCGGACCGGCGGTCTGGGCCAACCTCCACGCCGACGACGACGTGACCGTGAACCTCGTCCGGCTCTCGGCCCCGATCGCGATGCACCGCCACCTGCAGAGCGAGGAGGTCGTCTACCTCCTCTCCGGCGAGGGGATCCTCCACCTGAACGGCTCCGACCGGGCGATGGAGGCTGGCGACCTCTTCGTCGTGCCGCGCAACACGCCCCACGGCTTCGAGCCGACGGGACCGAGTCCGGCGATCGCCCTCTCGATCTTCACGCCGCCGCAGGTCGAGGGCGACCGGATCTACGAGGGCGCGAAGAAGTGATGCACGTCGCGGCAGCGATCGCCTTCGTCCTCGCCGTCCCGACGCGAGACGACGCCGTCGCGATCGAGAGCGGCCGCGTCACCGGGAAGAGCGCCGGCGAGGGCGTGCGCGCCTATCTCGGGATCCCCTTCGCCGCGCCGCCCGTCGGCCCGCTGCGGTGGCGGCCGCCCGAGCCGCCGGCGCCGTGGCAGGGCGTCCGCGCGTGCGACCACTTCGGCCCCTCCTGCCCGCAGCCGATCTCCGCGATGTCGGCGAGCGGCGGCGGCGGCGGCGAACAGAGCGAGGACTGCCTCTACCTCAACGTCTGGACGCCGACGGCGAGCCAGGACGCGAAGCTGCCCGTCATGGTCTGGATCCACGGCGGCGGCTTCTTCCTCGGGTCGGGATCGGGCACCTCGTACGACGGCGCCAACCTGGCGCGCAGGCAGGTCGTGGTCGTCACGATCAACTACCGGCTCGGCCCGTTCGGATTCCTCGGGCACCCCGCCCTCTCGAAGGAGTCGCCGCACGGCGCGTCGGGCAACTACGGCCTGCTCGACCAGATCGCGGCGCTGCAATGGGTGCAGAAGAACGTCGCGGCGTTCGGCGGCGATCCGGGCAGCGTCACGATCTTCGGGGAGTCGGCGGGCGCCTTCAGCGTCGGCTGCCTCCTCGTCTCGCCGCTCGCCAGGGGGCTCTTCCATCGAGCGATCGCCGAGAGCGGCGCGGCGATCTGGATCGCGCGCGGACTGCGGGAGCCGGGGATGCGGGAGGAGCCGGTCGAGGTGGTCGGCGAGCGCGTGGTCCTTGCGCTCGTCGGCGGCACGCCGGCGTCCTCCGGCGGCGAGCCGCCCTCCCCGATCGCGGCCGCCCGCGCGAAGAGCGCCGAGGAGCTGCTCGCCGCGGCGAAGCCGACGCTGCGCCTGCTCGGCGGCGGCGAGGGCAACGTCTTCGGGCCGGCGATCGATGGATGGGTGGTCCCCGACGCCCCGTGGCGCCTCTTCGAGTCGGGGCGAGTGAACGTCGTGCCGCTCCTGATCGGCAGCAACGCCGACGAGGGGACGCTCTTCGTCGGATCGGCGCCGCCCGCGAGTCTCGACCAGGAGGCGGCCGCGATGCGCGCCGTCTACGGGCCGATCGCCGACCGGCTGCTCGCCTACTACTCGGTCGAGAAGTGGGGCGATCCATCGCGCGTGCGGGCCGAGCTGATCGCCGACTCGACCTTCGTCGCGCCGACGCGCGCGCAGGTACGCGCGATGGCGCAGGCCGGCGCACCCTGCTTCGTCTACCACTTCACGCGCGTCGCCGGCGGCGCGCGGCGCACGCGGCTCGGTGCCTTCCACGCCTCGGAGATCGCCTACGTCTTCGGCAACCTCCAGAGCGACCTGCTCCGGACGTACGACGCGAACGACGGCAGGCTCTCGGCGACGATGATGAACGGCTGGGTGCAGTTCGCCCGGACCGGCGATCCCAACGGCGACGGGCTCCCCTCGTGGCACGCCTACGTCGAGGAGGAGGACGGCCACCTCGAGTTCGGCGACGAAGTGAAGACGGGCAGCGGGCTGCACGGCGAAGCGTGCGATCTCTGGGACGAGGCGTTCACCGCCTGGCGCGAACACGCGCGGCGCTGACCGGCCTCGTCCGCTCTCTCTGCCGCCACAGGGCGATCCCGCCGAGGATCCCGTACTCGTTGGGGACGATCTTCACGCCGTCCTGCAGCGTCCAGTCGATCAGCCGCGCGTTGCCGCCGCCGAGGTAGAGGCGGTGGGGCCAGAAGGCGCGCAGCATCTGGGCGATGGCGAGCTTGAGGCGCCGCTTCCAGCGCTTGCGCCCGACGTTCTCGAGCGCCCGCTGGCCGAGCTGCTCCTCGTAGGTCTCGCCTTTCCGGAAGGCGTGGTGGCCGAGCTCGAGGTTGGGCACCAGCACGCCGTCGACGAAGAGCCCCGAGCCGACACCCGTGCCGAGCGTGACGGTGAGCTCGACCCCCTTCCCCTCGATCGCGCCATGGCCCTGCATGTCGGCGTCGTTCAGCACCTGCGTCGGCCGCTTCAGCCGCCGCCGCACGGCCGACTGCAGGTCGAACCCCTCCCAGTTCCCGTCGAGGTTGACGGCCGTGAGGACGTGGCCGTCGCGGACCACGCCCGGGAAGCCGACCGAGACGCGGTCGAACGCTCCCGACTCGCGCGCGATCGCGGCGATCGTGGCCACGACCGCGTGCGGCCGCGCCGGCCGCGGCGTAGGTTGCTTCACGCGCTCGCGCAGCGGCCGGCCGTTCCGATCGAGCGGCATCGCCTTGATGTTGCTGCCGCCGACGTCGACCGAGAGCGTGACCGGTCCCTTCGCCGCCTTCTTCATCGTCCCGACTCCATCATGCGGCGGCGGGTCCGCCGCGGATTCTCCGGATCATCGCCCATGCGATGAGCGCCGCGAGCAAGATCGCGGCAGCCCAGCGGAGCGCAACGGGCACGACCTCGCCGGCGGCGCCGACCCGGACCACCGCCTGCGCGCCGCTCCACGAGTAGAGGAGGTCGAGCGCGAAGCCGCAGAGCAGGCTCGCCGCCGCGATGGCGACGAGCATCAGCGCCACCACGGCGCGTCCGAGCTCGCGGCTCAGGACCAGCAGCGACGCGACGTTGGTCGCCGGCCCCGTCAGCATCAGCACGAGCGCGGCGCCCGGCGAGAAGCCGGCCGCCACCGCCGCGGCCGCGAGCGGCGTCGAGGCCGAGGCGCAGACGTAGAGCGGAATGCCGATCGCCATCGCCGCCGCCATCTGCGCGAGGCGCGACGGCAGGTGGGCGGCGACCCAGTCGGGCGTCGCGGCGCTCGCGAGGAGGCCGCCGAGCAGCAGCCCGAGCACCAGCCACGGGCCGACGTCGCCGATCAGGTCGCCGAAGGCGTAGGCGCAGGCGCGTCGCAGCCGAGCGGCGGCCCCGTGGTGGTGCTCGCCCTCGTCGGGGAGCGCGCAGATCTCGCAGAGGCGCGCGGAGGGGAGCAGCG
>Ga0247727_10007369_pt1 | contig 20973 bp, 38 predicted proteins | sample WisWelCaveWW1625_FD_202498 | JGI IMG/M metagenome (GOLD analysis project Ga0247727, IMG submission 202498) | Biofilm microbial communities from Wishing Well Cave, Virginia, United States - WW16-25 | ecosystem: Environmental > Aquatic > Deep subsurface > Groundwater > Cave microbial mat | place... | reverse complement strand
CACAAGAAATTAGAATCAAATCTGCAGCTAAAGATACATTCAAAGAATTTGGTGAAGATACACCATAAACGAGGCTTAATATGACAGATGAAGAACAGATACAGGATAATGTTAAAAAAATAAATGGATTAAAAGTGTGGGATAAAGATGGAAAAGTCTTTGTCTCACCTACTTTTTCAAGAGTTCCTATGCCACAATGGGTGGAATGGGAATTAGACTGCAAAGAAAGATTTGGTGATTCAAGATGGGCTAAAGCTTGGAATGATCATCAAGCATCTAAAGAAGATTACAAGTTCAAAATGTTGTCTGATAAAATAGATAACATTCTTTTAGAATTAGAATCTTTAAAAGCAAAACCAGTAAAAGAAAAATCTGATAGACCTAAAACATTAGGTCAGGATAAGACGGAGGAATAAGATGGGAAAATATCAACAAGCATTGGGTCTGTGGACTTTAAAAGTCACAGATGAAATAAACTTTGATTTAAAGCCAAAGAAAGGAGATAATTTAAAACTTTTGAGAATGATTCAAGATTCTCAAAAAACACAAGATAACGTCAAACTTTTAGACGAAGTAAAAAGGTTCGTATTAGGAATGATCGAAAGAGATCATCCACAAGAACAAGAAGATAAAGATGAATTAGAAACATTGATTGAATTAAATATAACAACAGTATTACAAAATGTTCTTGTAGGATTTAAATTAGCAAAACCAGATGACTTCAAACCGAAAGGTGATGAAGAAAAAAAGTGAATAAACACTTAACTCCTGAAGAATTAAGAGTTAAGTTGGCTAAAGAAGCCGTAAAACCAGAAGACATGGAAGAAGAATATGCAAAAAGCATATTCGTGTTAGAGAAAGAATTAGGATGTCATATAGATGATAATTATCCTTTAATGAAATTCTATTCTCAATTAGAATGTCTTGATTGGTATAGAAAAGAAGAAAAGAAAGCTTACGATAAAGCAAATAAGAAAAATAAATTAATGAAATAATGGTAGCAGAAACAAGTAAACTTATAGTGGATATAGAAGTAAATGTAACTCAAGCTCAAAAAAGTATTGAAGAGTTGCAAAAGACATTAAAAGGAACTGCTGCAAGTACAGATCTAGTTACAAAGATAGCTCAAGATAATACAAGGGCGGTGGCACAACAAGCATTAGGTAATCACGATTTAGATAAAGCATTAAAAGCAACAAATTTAACTTTAAATAAATTTGGTCAATTTGAAGAAACATTTACAGGAACTGCAGTCAGTGCTAAAAGAGCGATAGATGCTTTAAGAAAATCTACAAGAAGATTTAACTTTGATTTCTTAACTTTGATCTTTGGAGGATTAGTCCTTAAAAGAGTATTTGGTGGAGCTTTAAAAAGCATATTAAATACATTCACAAAAGTAAGAGGAGAGAATAGTGAATTCACGAAAGCAACAAATAGACTTACAGCTTCATTTGAATTCTTAAAATTTACAATAGCTTCTGCGTTAGATACTCCTTTATTTGTTGCAATCATAGATTTCATAGTAGAAATAATAAATAGAATATCAGAATTCTTATCAGCAAATCCTGCAGCAAGCAGACTTATTTTAGGATTGATCGCAGCCTTAGCAGCAGGAGGAGTAATAGCTTTAATGCTAGGATCCCTTATACAAATCAAAGATGCGATAAATCTTATTTTTGGTTTAAATTTATTCAGTGGAGAAGCATTAACAAATGCTGGAACAATGAATACTCTTATAAGCGGAATTGGGAAAACAATTGCTGCAATAGGCGTATTTAAATTAATAGTTGATTTAACTGGATTAGAAGGAACAGTGAACGAATTTGATAAAATAATGGATGACATTTCTTTAATATTAATTGGAGTAGGATTTACATTTAAAGGTGCTGGATTAGGATATGCTTTAGCATTAACCATTGGCATTCAATTGCTTAAATTTCTTCCAGAGGAAGTTAAAGAAATTCTACTGGATATATTTAGAACAGGAATTGAATTTGCCAAAGTATTAATAAAGGGATTCTTTGAAGGAATAGCTCAATTTATAAAAGATCCAATAGGAAGTATAAAAGATTTTTTTACAACTACAGAAGAAGAAACTGCGGCATTTGTTCAAAGAATCGGAACAGAAACAGATACTTCTCAAATAGCAAGAAATTTTGATGCTTTAAAAGATTCAGTAAGTGCTGCTGCAAAAGTAGACATTAAACCATTAGTAGATAATACAAAACTTCTTCAAGCATTTAATCTTACTCCCTTAGCAACAAGTACTCAACTCACTTCAGATAAATTCATTCAACTTAATCCTCTTGTTATAACTGGAGCAACAAATACAACCAGTTTGAAAGTAGCAATAGATCCTTTAATTATTACATTAAATAATGAAACAACTGCACTTAATAGTGCTGCAACTGCTCAAGAAAGATATAATGCAGCAAAACAAGGAAGAGCATTTAGTATAAGAAGATAATATGGCAAATGAAAATTTAGATGATTTTAATGATTCATTAAAAGAAGAAATAGATCTTTTAGAAAGAGAAGCTTTAGCTTTAGATAGAATAGCTGCTAAAAGAACAAAGACAATAGATAGAAGCGTAGATGCAGATGTAGAAAGGAGGCTAGGAACACCTAGAAGATAACATGAGTAATATCACATTAACAGATACGGGCAAATTAACAATTTCAAATACAGGAACAACAACTGCTGTTTCACCAGCAACAGTTGAATTAAAAGGAGTTTCAGTAGGATATACTATTGGAAATAATATAGATTCAAGTCCTGAACCGAGTAAATTCACAAATGCAATAATCGTTCTTGGAAGCAAAGAGAATGCAACTATAACAATAGAAGGAATTATGTTAAGAACAAGTACAACAGATATGGATAATCTTAAAACACTAAGAGACATGATCCAAACTAAAGGAATTAAATTATTCTATTATGGAAGTACCGCTGATAACTATAGAGATATAACTGATTCATTAGGAACAGAGAATCAAACAGATGCTCACGTTACTCCTGCAGCAGGATTTCAATTAACTCCTACCCCATTTCCACATCTTCACGTTCACGTAACTGGATTTCAGGTAACTCAAAATCCAGAAGAAGTAATCAGATATAGATTAACTTTAATAGAGACAAACTAATATGTCGTTCTTACAATTAAAGGTATTGCATATTCCTCTTGGAGGAACTACTGCAACAGAACTCACAGGAATAAAAAGAGTAAATGTAAGAATGGGCTCTGAAGCCAAAAGCAATACTTCAGATATAATTATTAAAAATGTTGTTGGGGGAGCATTAGATTCAGCAGGAAATTTTAGATTCAAAGAAAAAGATACTATTAAGATATATGCGAAAGTAATAGATGATGGCATTGATATTGATACTTCATCAACAACTCATTTATTGACTATTGCAAACATAATAGAATTCTCAGGAAGATTCGGACAGAATCCAATGGAATGGACTATTAAATGCGCAGATAGAACTTATCTATTATTAAATAGATTATTTGCTAATGCTTATAAAGAAACAGATACGAACAATACTGCTCCAGAAATAGTAAGAGATGTTGTGAGACAAACATCAAAAGTTACGAATCATTTAACTGATGAAGGATTCATAGAAGCAGATGGAGTTAAATACGCCATATCTGCAGAATTTACTTCATTAGGAGGAGGAATTCAAAATACTAGACAAAATGCTTCTGCATTTCCAAACATTAACATTGCCAGAACATTTAAACCAATATATGAATGGCTTAGAGATCTATCAAGTATAGAAAATACAAATTCAGAAACTGAATTAGATCCTGCTGATTCAACAGCATTAGTTCAAAAGAGAGCTATGAGATTTCTCGTAGATGAGAATAATAAATTCTTTTGGTTCTATCCAGATGATACTCCTGATCTATTTTTAGAAGAAGGAAAATCAAAAGGAGAGTTATATAGAAGCACAGCAAATACAGTAGGAGCAAAGGTATCATCTGTTGAACTATCAAAAGAACAGTTTGATTCAGTAAATATGATCATATTCAGTGCTGGAAAGGATATTAATGGCGCAGGAATACTAGATTATGTTTTTGATGATACGCAACCAATTAAACAGCTTAAGATGACTTATAGAGCATTTCCTACTATAGTTAAAACATTATTAAAACAAGATTATGAAGTTAGACCTGCTTCATCCAGAAAGAATACTGGAGGAACCCCAAATGAACCAGAATTCCCTTTAGATTCATTATATCCTTTTGTACCTGCTTGGGGAGGAACTTCAGTAGGCAGTGATGCAGCATATAATTCTTCTCTAAGATCAAAAGCGAGGGACTATGGTAAAAATAAAGTAAGAGAATTAATAACAAATATAGGCGGAATAAGATGGAGAGGAAGAATGACAACAGAAGGAGCTAAATTTAATCCAGGAGATTTAATATTTTATACATCATCATCATTTTCATTAACTGATCAAGATTTAAGAATTACAGATGTAATTCATAATTTTTCAGATGATTCTTGGACTACTTCATTAACAGTAGAAGAGGACGAGAATGAGATAAATAAAGGAGGTGCTTAAAATGGTTTTTTTGAATCAGGGCTTAAATGTAATAAGAGATCTATTAAAGAACGCAATAACTACTGGGCAATTAGGAACAAATGGAACTTCACCAGATCCTACCCAAACAAATCTTGTTGCTCCAACAGCGGCAACTCAATTAACAGTGACTAAATTAACAGCAGATAGATTCATTTCAGTCGAATATTTATTACCAAGTACTTTAGGAAATGGAATAGAATTCAAAGAATTTGCTATTAGAGATAGTTCAGCAAGTGCTTTAAAAAGAGGCAATTTCGCAGGAATTACTAAAACAAATACGAAAGAATTAGTAATGAAAACAACTATAACAATAGAGCAATAATATGGCAGTTGATTTAGTTGAATCAGTAATAGATAAACAGCAAGTAAGGGATGAATTAGGAGATGAACCAGATGCAACTCCTTTGTTTACTGCTTATGATGATCTATTCAAAGTAAAACATAGTATATCCAGATTTTTCACAAGAGACATAAATACAAGTTTCATATTAGATCATACTACAAACGGAGTATTAGATACTTCAACTTTAGGGGATTTTAGAGGCGCTAATGTCTTAATAAGAGTGGTAAATCCTAATAATACGTTTAGGGAATTATTCCTTGATGATGAATTAAAAGACGTAACTACAACTGCTACTTGGAATACAACAACGCATATTTTAACATTTACAGCAGGACAGTTTGCTTTAAGCCAAGAAATAGCTTTAAATCAAGAATCCTATATAAGAGCAACTTTAACAGCAGAAGGTACAAGTCTTGCAAATCTTATATTTAAAGTATCCTCAAATGGAGGATCTACATTCAATATAGTTACAAATGGGGCAGAAACAGTATTCACAACTCCAACAACGGCGGGGCTTAAATGGAGAATAGAAGCAACAGGATCTGCCACAGTAACTAGAATCACAGTCACATATTCAACAGTATAACGAAAGATTTATATAGTAGTAAAATATATAAACATATCTAAACCACTAAAATGACCGTACGTACCACCGAATTATTCTCGACAGATTGGACTTCTGGAGAAGTATTAACAGCTGCAGATCTAAATGATACTGTAGAAAAGAATGCTTCTAATCATAAGATCAATCGAGTTGATATTCTAGAAAATGCTTTAGCTTTAGAAGAAAGAGGCGGATGGGAAGAGATTGCAAGAGTAATAAATGTAAGTGGGAGTGCAACAGAAATAACATTCACGGGCTTAGCAGCAACAGGATTCAAAATATATGAAATGATCATGTTTGCTGGAACTACCATTAGTGGCGGTACTACTGGATTACAATTTAATGACCAAACTGGAACAATTTATAGTTATACTCCTTTAAGAAGCGGAGTTACAATAAGTAGTCAAAATCATATTTCTATCTCAAGTAGTTCGGGCGGATTAATGAAAGTTAGATTCCGACAACACAACACTGGAAGTAGTGCACAAATATTAACAATTGCTGAAAGTAGTGCAAGCGGTTCCGATTTCAATCTATTTGAAGGAAGGTCTAATAGTTCAACTTCATTTGATCCATTAAACAAAGTTAGAATATTTGGTCCAGGTGGTGGTGGATTTACAGGAATATCAATTATATTATACGGAATAAAATAAATGGCAACCACAGAAACAATAACAAAGGAAAATGATGGAGTTTATATAAAGACTACATTGGATAATGGAATAATAGTGGAACAAAAAATAGCAGATTTAAGACCACAAGCAACTATAGATGCAGATGTAACAAATCAACAGACTATTTTAAATGCAGATAATGCAAGAAAACTTTCAGAATTAAGAATTCAAAAATTAGATTTAGAAAATAAAAGGGCGACATTCGTTACTAACGGATGGAGCGTAACAGATATAGATATTCAATTAACAATTATAAACAATAGAATAACAGCATTAAGCGGTTAAAAATGGTATTTAGCTATACAAACATAAAACAAATAGATGTATTTAATACAGATTTAGGTAAAAATTCTTTTGTAAATGATTTTAATCCTGGACAAACAATAGTAGAAGATGGAGTTAAGAAATTAAGAAAAAATTATCAAAAATCAACCAGAAGTTTACCTATTAGTCCAAATAATTTTACTTTTACTACAAGGAACAGTTCTGGAACTGATACAACAAATAATAAATATTGGGCGGTTGGAGGAGATTCTGGAGATACTAATAAGATTATTGTTCAGAAATTTAATAATGATGGTAAAAAAGAATTTGCTCCTATTGATTTGGCAACTGATTTGGAAAGTACAGGCGCCCCATCTTGTGAGGTAGATGAAAATGGTAGACTTTGGATTGCATATAGCAACACTGCGGGTGCACTCATACTTACAGGTTTAAATACCAATGGAACTACTTTTTTTGCAGCAACTAGTATAGCAACTGGACTTCAATCGAATATGATTACTGCTACTTCTTTAAATATAGATAAAGTAAATGGGAGAATATGGATTGCATATCAAAAATCAGCGGATTTAGATATGTATTTAATAGGAAGATTAACATCTAGTGGTGCATCATTTTTAGCAGAAACAAATATAAATGCAGAATCTACTGGATTAAAAACCGCAATCGGAATCTCAAATAGTAAATTATTAGTATTTTGGTGTTCAGGTAGTGCTGGCGGATTTTTAAAAGTAAGAACAAGCGATTTAGATGGAACAACTAGTGCATCAATAAGTACTCTTGCTTCAGGAAGCATAACAGTCAATGATGTGTCTGCATTCACTTTAACTAATAATGAAACCTGGATTTTTTATCAAAGAGTGGTTGCTAAATATCAAGTATTAAATGCATCAGGAAGTGCAGTTCTGGGAGAAACAAGTCTTAATACAGATTCTAATAGCATAATTTTTAAAATGAAGGCAGGGGAAACGCCAACAGGAAACTTAGTTTGGCAAAATGAAATTTATAATAAAACCACAAGAGTATTTTCAAGTAGTTTAGTTGCGGGGGCTGTAGCTACTCAACATTTTAGACATTCATCTACCCAAAATACGCTTACTGTTGACGGCAGCCAACTTAAGATATTTAGACAAGATTTAGGATTCGAAACAGGATTAACAACAAATATGGATCTTGCTTCATTTACAACTGCTCCAAAAGTTATCACATTAGTAGGAACTAAAACAACTCCTACAAATACAACTCTGACAGCAGATGTACAGGCTTTTGATTCAGGCAAAGAAGTAATAAGTACTGCAAGCGGATTAGAACAAATATTTAATGTAGTAAGAGATACTGCAACTGGAAATTATTTTGGAATAGGACAAATAAGTTCAACACTATATATTGTCAAATGGGATTCTAATTTAAATTTTTCTACTAAAACTTCAATTGGTTCAAGTGAGCATCGTGTTATAACTACTGATGGAACACACGCATATATTATTGGAAATTCAGGACTTACAGTTTTAGTGAGAAAACATTTATTATCAGATACTTCTGTTGTTTCTACAAATTCATTCACTTTAACTGGAGCAGTAACAACCTTAACTATTCCTCCTGAAAGTAATGCAATTAATTTCGGAGGAAATTTCTATTTCTCTTGTTATGATGAAGGTGGAGATAAAAAAGCATTCTTAGTAAGTGTAACAACTGCAGGATTAGTAAAAAACTGGGAAAAATCACAAACAGCTGGCGGAAGAGATTATCTATCAAGAGGAGTTACAACAGACGGAACAGATTTATTTCATTTAGTTGAAGATATAACTAGTACGACTAATATAGATAGAAAAGCAAGAATATTTAAAGTAAGTTCTGCTGGAGCAGACTTAGCAAATGCACTTCTTACAGATACTAATTCATTAGAAAAAACACCTAGATCAATAGCAAATATAGGCACTAATGTTTATGTTACTGGTTATCATCAGAAAGATACTTCCAAATGGTTCTTTGCAAAATTACCAACTACATTAGCATCAGAAACATTTAATACAGAACAAGATCCAATCACACAAGGGATTATCGCAACAAGATTTTTAACTGTTTCAGGAACAGATATTTTTGCTTATGGATATACTTCATTAGCTGGAACTCATGAAACAAATTCTATTGAATTCTTTAAGATGAATACAACTTCTGGGGCAATTACTTCTTCAAATGAATTTAAAACTAAAAATATTATAATGGCTTATCATAATACATCTACAGATGGGAGTGGAAATTTATCCGTAATCACTTCAGGACAATCTAGTTCTAGTTTTGATAATAATGACATAAATTTCACAGTAAAAGAATCAAACTTATCAATAGGAAAAGTATATACTAATGTAGCAACATCTGTTGCATTTGGTACAAAATCATCAATATCATCGAATACATCAACTTCTTTAAGAGTTAAATTAAATTTGGCAACAACAGATACAACAGTCAGTCCTAGTATCAAATCTCTTGCCTGGGCAGCAGAATAAACCCCACAATGAAAACATTGGAAAATGATTTTAACTCCCTTTATAGTGCATTAAAAAAGGCATGGGAAGACAATGCAGTAATGGAATACTTCATGCTCTTACATAATTTAAACAATATAGGATTAAGAAAATTTGATGAGATCATACATAATAAAGGAGAAGTCATATCAAAGAAATTAGATATAACTATCGAACCAGACATATTCAGAAAATTAAATGATGCTTCAGATAAATGGCAGAAAGTGATTGATTTACAGAACCAAGCGATTAAAAACGAACAAAAATTCACGGAGGTTCAACATGGAAATGATCAACAAACTAACAGAACATTATCATAAATTAATGGAATGGTCTTGCAAAACAAACGAAGGAAGAGCAGTTAGGAGAGCAATTAAATCTTCATTACTCTTAATCGTAGCAGCAACCATTTCATACGCACAAAATGATCCAAAATATTTAGCTCTAGCACCGATATTAATGGGATTAGAAAAATATCTTAGAGATAAATATTCAACAAATGGATGTCCACCAGTTTCTCCTAGTCAATAATTAGGTGACAAAAATGGACAAGAATAAAGGGGAAATAAGTTTAGATACAGTTGTAGTAAAGGCTGAACAAGAGATGAAAGGCAGATACAAAGTAGCAGTTATATTGCCTGATATACATGTACCTTATCAGGATATGCAAGCAATACTGCCAGTTCTGCGTTTTATTAGAGATACTCAGCCAGATGTAATAGTTCAATTAGGAGATATGTATGATTTCTATGATGTCTCTAAATTTGATAAAGATCCAACAAGAACTCAATCATTACAAAAAGAGATAGATGAAGGAAAGAAACTTTGGAAAGCAATCAAAGCATGTTCTCCAAGATCAGAATTATATCTACTTGAAGGAAATCACGAAAGAAGACTACATAAATATCTTTTAAGAAATCCAGAGCTTTATTCATTAACTTCATTGAAATTAGATAACATATTAGAATTAAAACAATATAATGTCAAAATTATTCCAAGCGAAAAAGATCTTTATTTGAATAAAAATCTTTTATTAACACATGGAGCTTCAATAGATGGTTGCAAATTGTCCACAAAAAGTGGATATACTGCTAATGCCAATCTTATAAAGAAAGGTATATCAGGAATATCCGGGCATAGCCATCGATTAGGAGTTTCATTCAGAACTGATTATACAGGAACAAAAGCATGGTATGAAGCGGGCTGTTTGTCCAAATTAGATCCAGAATATACTAAGAATCCAGATTGGCAGCATGGATTTGTTGTCGTGCATTATGGAAGTGAATTCTTTCATGTGCAGATGATACCCATAACAGAAAGTTATAACTTTTATTATGGAGGGAAACTCTACAGTGGGAAACAAACCGCCAAAAAAACCAAATGACGCTTACTCTATCCAACCAAAAGATTATGAAGATCCAAAAGGATCATTGGAAGATAGGATAGACAAGATTTCATGGGATGATGTAATTCTTGATCCTAAAATCAAGAAGGAACTTCAAGACTATGCAATAGGCATAGCTTGTCCAGAAACATATTCATACTATGGACTTGATCCTGTAAGGAATTTGCTTCTGATCGGGGAACCAGGCTGCGGAAAAACAATTTCCGTCAAAGCAATGGCATCCGAGAATAATTTTGATTTATTAGTAATTAAGACTTCAGATATTACTGACATGTGGTATGGTGAATCTGAAAGAAAAATGCAGGAAGCATTTAATCAAGCACGCAAGATAAGTGAAGAAAATCAAAGAACTTGTGTTTTATATTTTGATGAAATAGACTCTATTGCTGAAAAAAGAGATATGAGTCATGAAGCAACAAGAAGAGTAATGTCTGTATTGCTTCAAAATATGGATGGCATAGAAAAGAAAGGGAATGTCTATGTCGTAGCAAGCACAAACAGAATAGAATCACTTGATCCAGCATTAACAAGACCTGGAAGATTTGATTTAATATTAAAAGTAGATGTTCCCAAATATGAACAGTTAGTTCAGTTATATGAACATTATGTTCATAAAGTAAGATCAAAGGCAAAGAAAGATTACATTGATCCAATAAACTGTCAAGAACTAGCAGTAAAATCAACAGGTTTCACAGGAGCAGATGTTGAATACATAGTCAAGAAAACCTGTTCAGAAAAGATGTGGAAAGATTATACATTAGAATACAAGATGCAGGATACCCATTTGGTATCCGATGATTTCATAAGAACAATAACAGAATATGATCCGACAAGAGGCGGAAGCAAAGGCAGAGGAAAAATAATAAAAGGATTTGGAGGCTAATATGGCTTATCTGCATGATTATAAGATAAGGCATAAAGATTATACAATGGAAAGAACTTTAGATTTAGTGGGAATGACCCAAAGAGAATATCAAAGAATAAATAGAAGAAGTTTCTGGCAAGGAGTAGGAATAGGAATAGCTGGAACTGTAGGATTAATATTAGCAACAGGATGCTCAACAACTCAACAGGCAATTAAAGAAAAACCATTTTACTGGGAAAGAACACAAACAGAATTGAGACTGTATAAGGACAGAATAGAAGAAGAAGGCTATATGGAAAAACATTTAGGAGATACTTATGTGATAAAAGAACAATATCATAGAGTCAATCCTCCGCCACAGCCAAAAGAAGAAAAGACTCCTATATACGAAATTTCTCAATAAATGGATAATGATTTAACAAGCAAATACCTTAGAGATATCTATGGTATGTCTCCTGAAGAGCGTAAGAAGTTAGGAAAACAATTCGGCGAAGCATTAACAGAAATGAAGAAACAAAATGTTAGTGCTGCAAAAGCTCTACAAGAAAGAGCAGAGAAAATAAGGAAATTATATTCAGGATTAAAAATGAAAGAATTACATTTTGAAAACAGAGTAAGGGAATTTGAAACGCAAAAGAGTTCATACAAAGTAAAAGCATATATCAAAGGCGCATTAATAGGTGCAGGATTAACAGGATTAGTTATGGCATTAACAGGTTGCGCAGTCCCAAAAAACAGTGATTTGAATACAAAAAGGGGAGTTGCGCAGTATTGTGACTATTCAGTTCCAAAAGATAGTTTAGATCCTTGTGCAGGATGTTACAGACCTGAATGGTATAATCCAAACGATACATGGACATTATTCAATAAGCCTTATAATGATAATTCACAAGATTATGGTAAATACAATATGGATGACGGAGATTGTCCGAAATGGTAAATAAAAAAGATGAGGTAGAAAATATGGAAAGCAGTAGATTTTGGGCTATTCTTGGATTAATTGCAGTCATTATTTTAACTTTAATAATGGCTTCTCAAATAAAAGAGATGGATAATCTAAAGAAAAATGCCAATCACACAGTTGTTTATACAACTGTTAGGGAAAACCTAACGATTGTAAACAATTATCTTACAAACGAAACATTTGTTAATGTATCAGTTTATCCACAATACAACATAACTATTGAAAAGGATAAAATATGGATACATTTACACGAACATTGTAGCGCAGACGTACTACAAAATATAACAAATGACACACAAAGTAATACAACATTTACGCAAAATAATACAAATACGTATAATAATGCATCAAATGAAACAGTATATGTTTGTGAAGAAGATAAAGGACATAAAAATAAAACAAAGAAAAAAGATTAAACAATAAAATAAAGGGGTTTATTATTATGACAATATATGGATTTGATTCCACACCAAAAAAGAAACCGCAGTCACCTAAAAAGAATCCTGATTTAGAGGATAAGCTGGGAACTTATGCCGATATGAGCGTACCCAAAGGATGGACATATTCATATTATCACATAGCAGCTTATTCATTTTACAAAGCATATCCAGAGCACATAGTCGAAGCACATTTAATGATAGATTCAGGAGAAACGATTATGTACAATTCCTTCGTAGCAAGGAATAATTTTCAGATAGGAGATCCAGAAAATACGAGAGCAGAAAGTAAAGCATTTGAAGATATTAGAGTTGCAACAGAATATCTTAAATCATTTATGGAATCTTGTGATAAGAAATATGACATATAAACGTAACATGAAAATCTCAAAAATTAAGATATTAGTGTTACAGCAAATATAAATGCCAGAGGTGATACTATGGCAAAATTAACATCAATTGATGACTTTTTGCAGAAGCAAAGAGGTGACGGATATATGCCCGAATTCAATTATCAAACTAAACGCCCTTTAACTCCATTGGAGAAAAGGGTTGACACAAGTAGAATAAATATAGAAAAAGAATTATTCTATTTCTCAGAAAGAATTCAGCAACCAGGGTTGACTCTTCCAGATGCCCATAATTCATGGGAGAAAAGATATGGCAGACAATATCGCAACTTTATAAATTGGGATAGGTTCTACCGTAATGGATAGAGATAAAATTCTCGAAAACATTAAACAGCAAACCTGGCAAATGATTGTCATTTGGACTTTAATGACTTTATTTATGGTCTCAATGATGACAATTACAATAATTGCTGCTTTAAAATGATCAGAATAAAAAGCAAGAGAGTAGGAAACAGAAAAAGTTTGACCACCCCAATCCTACTCTCTTATTTTTTAGTATATTTGAATATGAATTTGACTATGGGATTATTAAGAATCTTTTCAATTCTTTTTATCCATTCTTGGTATGTATAATCAAAGCTATATGTTGTAAGATACTTGTTATATATAAATTCATCGGTAATTTCTAAGGATATTCCATCTTCTTCCTGACAGAGTGTATCGGGATGAATTAATAAATCATTAACTAGAATAAGATATTCTCCGCATGTTTTGCATTTTGGGGGAATTAAACTTGGAATCCTTTTTTCGCTAACCATTCTCTTGTTTTGATCATGTTCTCTAATTTCTTTTGAACATCTTCTGGATTATTAAAGTCTACATAGCACTTTAAAAGAACTCCTTTTGCAGCACTTCCAAAAGAAACGCTATCTTGTTTTATATTATTTTCTTCTTCCATTTTCTTTTTGTTTTATTATATAGATTATCATATTCTCTTTTATGAGAAACTAATTCTTCATCAGTATATATTCTTTGTCTACTAACACCTATTCCATGAAAAAAGCATTTTCCATTAATAAATGCTTTATTTTTACACGGATCTCCTTTCTGTGTTGTTGCTATACATTGCATAAAAATTTTCCAGTTTATTTATAAACCCTTTATAAACTTTATAAAGGATCTAATATTACATTATCTGATCGCTTTGAATATGTTGAGTATCTAGGATGACCAAAATAAACAGATACATTGAAATCATTTTTAAGTCTAATTAATTCTTCTTTTTCATATTTCTTTAATCTAGGTTTCTTTGGATCTTTTGAAGTTTTACATTCTATCATCTTAACATGTCCCGAGGGAGTAATAGCTATTATATCGGGGAAAGCTGATGCGGCTTGTCTTACTACAAAATGACCTTCTTTCATAAGCTTATCTCTTACTTTATATTCAAAATGCGAGCCAGTCGCCCTGTGATTTTTTCCCATTTTTTAAACTCCAATATATTTTCATTAAATCCTTTTTATGTATCCAATAACATTTTCTTGAACAATATTTTTGTGTATATTGTCCGTCTTTAATTTGAAATGAATTATTACATAATAAACATAAATAATAAACAGGTGCTTTTCTTAAAGCTAATCTTGGAATACCTTTTGTTTCTTTACCGTGGAGTCTTCCATGTTCTTCAATACTCATTACTTTTAAATTTTCAATTCCATTATCGGATCTATTCCCATTTATATGATGAACATGTTCTTTTTCAGTTAATTTTCTTCCGAGTTGTTCTTCCATGATTTTTCTATGTTCTCTTTTTTGAGCAAATAATTTATATCCATCATGAGTAATATGTCCTGTTCCCCTTTTACGATATTTTAAAGGATATTCTGCATTTCCAAATCTCCACAATCTTATATAATGTGAATTACATAACTCTTTATAACGAGTTTTTAATCCACAATTTTGTATTTTACATATATTCTTATTTTTCGCGCGAGTATTCATAGTTCATCCAATATTTGTCTAGTATTATTCATTATGTAATCATGAATTCTTTTCTTTTTATAATAATTAATAAGAACTCTTTTAATTGAACTTAATAGGATGTAATCATCTTGAACAGTATTTAAAGTATAATTACACCTAAAACAGTATTTAGAACGTATTTCCCTTTGATTTAAAAGACATATTCCACAAACTGAAGGATTATCTGCCATATCTGTAATTATGCCCTTAAAGAGCCTGTATTGCAGTTTAGTGCTATATTAGGCTCAATTAAGGTTAAAATAAAGGGGTTGTATGTTATCCATTCATTCTAGTATATAAACTTTTCGGTTTTTAAAGCTTTATATCTGTTTCTTCTATTGTTTGCTGTCCTGTTTTCTTTTTAGATAATATATCAATCTTTTCACCAGTAAAAGGATGGACAATAAAGGAAGACTGTAGATGCGTCTCATATTGGGAAGAGGCATCTGGGTAATACTTTTCTACAGTCTCCCTGCATTTTTGATATACTTTTTCCCAGTCTATATCAAAGTTGAATTCATGGAAGAATTCTGATGCAAAATAAAGAGAATTCTGACCAATTGGATTTGTTTTACTTGCATATCCAATATCAGCTAAATTCTCTACATGTTTTTTAACTGTTTTAGAATTAATATTTAATCCTCTTTCTCTTAATTTCTTTTGAATCATATTTACTGTTAATTCATCTGTTTGTGATTTGAGAATAGAAACTATTTCTTTCTCAACTGAATTACATTTCATAGAAGAATCTATCAGCGTTTTTCCAAAGATAATATGATTAAGCCACATATCCTGAGGTGTTATCAGAATGATATCTTTTTTATCTCTTTTTAATATGATTCTTTCTTTCCAATGGAATCTCGCTATGCCATAAGTATTGTATAAATATTTAGGAAATTCTCTTCTGCAGTCTGTAAATAAAGTTGGAATAGAATTAAGGAATATATCTGCTGCAGGATGTTTATATTCAAATTTATCCAATGGAGGCAATGTACTTAAATGCGTTTTAATATCAGTAAGATTAATCTTACCATTATCTAAAATCGTAGGTTTCATGGCAAGATTTGCTTGCCAAGTAAGAACTTTAATATTTTGATCAACTGATGAATCTGTTCTTACTTCAGTTATTCTTGAACGTAATTCAACGGGAATAACTGTATCGTTTTCATCTGCTAAACAAATAGTAAATGGTCTTAATGGAAGAGTATATTTCCTAACATATTTTCTTTTTGTTATTGGATTTTCTACAGTTACATCATAGGTGGAATTCTTTCCTTCGCCCCAATCTTTTAATGTTTCCAACATATCTGCTGGAAGTTTATTATATTCTACAACTTTGACATGAGTACATTTAAGAAATCCTTCTGCTTGATACCAGCCAGATTTATCTGAACCTTTACTTAATGTAAAACAATTTTCATTTAATAAAGAAGCAACATGATCTGTTATGAATGTCTTACCAGAAGATCTTGGACCAGACATAAACACCGGTCTTTCAGCCAATATCCAATTAGTAAATAATGCCATTCTAGATAAATCATCACCAACAATTAAAGTATCAAAATATTGATTTATGTCATATAATGTCGGTTTATAATCTAGATTGGCTTTGTCGCTGTTGTCAATCTTTAATTTATCTTCAACTACATCTTTCTCAACCATTTACTCTTCCCAATCAGAAGATTATTGGAGTGGTCTTCTGAATTCAACTGTAACGTGCAATATTGATCTTTCTTTATCTATTAACGTATCTTTAATTTTAATAAATTCTGGATGAAAAAATATTTCATAATCACCCATATCATAAGCAAGATCTTTAATTGTTTTTACAATATGATCATAATGTGATTCTATTTCCCAATCCGGAACATATCCGTCAACTTCAGAAGTAATAAATATTTTACCAATAGCTTCAAGATCTATTCCGCTCATTTGAAAATCCAATTGAGTTAGTTCTAAATCCAGTAATTCATATAATTCATTTTGGGGGTACATTTTGGGGGTACATTTTGGGGTTTTTGTTTTGTTTTACAGTATAACTGTTTTTGTCTCTCTATGAAAAGATCGCATCCCTTCATAATGTGAGGTATAGGAACTCCTCTCACTTCAATTCCAAAATAAGGTTTTTCTCTTTCTCTATTTGGATTATAATGTGGGCATTGCCAATCATTTGCTGCGCAATAATTTCCCCTCGTTGATGATTCAAATTCATATTCACATCTTGTTCTTCCATCTTCGTCTTTGTACGTCAAAACCATATTTGATTCCTCCTTTTAAATAATTAAAAATTTCTCTGCCTGCTTCTATTATTTTAATGTTCTGGCTTTAATCATTTGTCCGTCTATCTCCATCCAATCTCTTTTTTTATTGTTTTCTTCTGCCCATAATGGTTGTAAATTATTTAATGACCAACACTCTTTGAATTGAGGATCATTATAATCTTCAAATTTAAAATAAATTTTAGGTTTTATATGATCTATGTGCCAACCATAATATCCGTAATTATCCCAAGACATTCCGTATTTAAATTGAGCTTCTAAATGGTTTTTTAAATCAAATAAAGAATAACCAACTAAATCTTCCCAATGTTTTCCTCCTTTTTTTCCCTTTAAAGATTTTTTTATACTACTTGATAATAATAAATTTAATCTTTTTTCTTTATTATTTTTAATATTTGTTATATAATTATTTTTTTTAGATAATTTAACCTTTTCTGGATTTTTTTTTCTCCATTCTTCGTTATATCTATTTATTTTTTCTTTATTTTTTTCTCTCCAAATCTTTATTCTTTTTTTTATTTTTTCGGGATTTTTATTTCTATACTTATTTAATTGAGATATCCATTTTTCTCTATTATTTTTTCTCCATTCTCTTTTGTATAGTCTTTGTTTTTCTTTATATTTTAGACGTCGTTCTTTTATATATTCTTTATTCTTTTCTTTCCATTTTTTATTATATTCTTTTATATATTCTTTATTTCTTTTACAATATTCTTTGTTATATCCCGCTATTTTTTCTTTATTTCTTTTTTGGTATTCTTTTATATGTTCTCTCTTTTTTAGATAATATTTTTTCATATATTCTGGATCTTTATATGCCATTTTATTTTTTGGTTTTCGTTATTTTATTTTTAATTATCGCATGAATATCATTTCCTATTTGAATTCCTATTCCGACTCCAATGCTTGCAATTGCTGTTGTTAATACAACATTAATCACGTTTAGGTTTATATCCGTTAGCATACCAATCTGCTTTTCTGTACGAATTACATCTCTTTAAACCACTCCATTCATCTGGCTCTTTAGCTAAATGAGGGCATTCAACTTTTCTATCTTTTTTAAATGCTAATCTGCAATAAAGAATTCCGTCTATGTTAGCTTCAAATCCTTCGTCACCTAGATCGTGGCATACGTCTGATAATTCTCTTGCTTTTTTAGCCATGGGATGGTTAAAAATAAAGGGAGCAGGAAAAGAGGTATTCTTCATTGAAAGATGTACGAACCTGCTCCCTAGGTTTGACAACTTTGCTGAGTATTAATTATATTGATGATTTAAAAATATTATTATACTCAAATATAGTTATTTAATACTATTCTTTATACTATCTGGATTAAACACTTTCTTTGGAGTAATTGTTACTTCTCCAGGTTTAGTTTCTATTACTGCATTTTCTCCTTGGAAAGTACTAAATTCAATAATTGCTCCTTTCTTTGAGGTCATCTTTACATCATATTTTGTATTAATTCCTTCTCCAGTTTTATTAACTCTAAATGAAACTGATTTTGGATCTGTTCCTAATTCATTTAATGTCATAATAAAATCCTGAATTTGTTTGCTCGCTTTTTGAGGCAATTCAACTAGATTTGTATCCCCATTATAAACTATTTCCCATACTGCTCCTCTCTTAGGTGAGCATCCAGGAAATAAATCTTTAATACTTGAAAATGGATATTTTTCTACTGAATCCACATTATGTCTTTTTCCATTTTTATCTTGTATTTGATCTTTTCCTTTTAGAAATTTACTTATTGTGTTATCCCATATTTTAAATACTGGTCTGGAATTTATATCTGCTAAATAAAATTCTTTTCCTAATATTTCTTTTAAATTAATCCAATTTGCCATTGTTATTCCCCCATTTGATTTTATTTAAAAACCATATCAATCCTATTGGGATTAATAATGATATAAATAATATAATTAAACTTTCCATTTTTTATACACTAAAAATATTACTAACATTAATTCAGTAAATATTACTATTGGTTTTACAAATCTTCCAAGATTGTGGAAGTAAGTTCCTGTGCCTATGAATATTGCTATTAATCCGCCCAGTAATAATCCGGTTCCCACCCATTCATTCAAATCCCTGTTATTAGGTAGATATAACCCTAATATTATGGCTATAACACCCAACACTGAATTTGATAAAAATAGAACCAAATCATGCTGTTGCTGTGCTTTATTTAGTTCTTCATAGCATTTATCATCATACTGATAATCTGCTTTTGGTTGTGGTACGCAATAATCATTATAATCTGGTTGAGGATAAATTGCATCTGAAGTTACTGTTATAAATATAGCTAATAAAACAGCAATTACGAAAATTATTCCAATTTTTCTTAAGTCTATCATTTAAAATTTCCCTATTTTGTATCCTATCCATGCGCCAACTAATAAGCCAAGGATAAAAAATATAATATTTAAACCAACCATCTTACAAATTTAATTCCTAATGCTACTGCAACTGTAATTAAGAATATCATAATTAATCCCGCTAATACTGATGCTAATCCATTAATTGTTTTCTTTCTGTCTAATTTCATTTTAATCCTCCAATATAGTATATATTATATTACCTTATTTATATAGTTTTCTATTGTTCATCATAGTATATGAATATACTGAATATATCCACTCTTTTAAAAATGTCTTTCTCTCCTTCTTTAACACATTTAATATTTGATTCAATTAACTGGGGTTGGACATCCCATTTAATATTAACTCCTTGTTCAATCATCAAATTGTATGCCTTTTCTAATTGTTCTCCTGTTCCACACAAATATATTACTTTTCTCATTTTTTCCTCCTTGTTGATCTTATATGCACTGGAAATACTTTATGTCCTTTTATATCTCCAATAGTTTCGCTGCAATCCAGACAAAAATCTAAAGTAATTGGTACGTATTTTCCACATTCGCACAATTTGTACATCATTTTATTCCCCTCCATTTAAGTTTGAAAGAAGGGCGTTTATAGCCCTGCTGAATAGTAACTCCCTCCCTTCAACTCACCCCGAGTGAGCATTATTCTCCACATTCATCACAAACTGTTAATGATTCGCCTTTAATATCAATTAAATATGTTTTTGAAAATTGATCTTTTGATTTAATTTCACCACATATTGCACAATTCATATTTGTATAATGAAATAAATGTCTTTTATCATTTACTGCTTTCATATATTTTTCCTGCTTTTTAATAGTTGTATCTGGTTTTAATTGTTCATTCCAAACAGCTTCTTTTAATTGTTTCCATATATAAACTTCTCTGCCTTCTAATTCATTTTGTACCTGAATATTAACATTTTGTATATTTTCAGGAACAATTACAGTTTGAACTGTTTGTCCATATTTTTCTGTTTTTAATTCCTTTTTCCGTTTAAATATGTCAAATAAGCTCATTTTTCCTTTCTTATTTTTTTAAGCAGTTGAACTGATGAACCCTTATATTTTATACTCCCTCTGCATACTTCCATAAGTCTGTTTAATTGTTCTTCCCTTGAATCATAAAGAGTTCTTCTCAATTTCATTAGTTCTTCAATAATATCATCTACTGCACTTCTGTATCCTATTTTTTCATCATCTGCCATATTCTTCCAATCATTCGGTTTTTTCATTTTAAATC
>Ga0247727_10007368_pt1 | contig 20973 bp, 26 predicted proteins | sample WisWelCaveWW1625_FD_202498 | JGI IMG/M metagenome (GOLD analysis project Ga0247727, IMG submission 202498) | Biofilm microbial communities from Wishing Well Cave, Virginia, United States - WW16-25 | ecosystem: Environmental > Aquatic > Deep subsurface > Groundwater > Cave microbial mat | place... | reverse complement strand
AAATGCTGAGCGTTTTCAAACAGTTGTTCCGGCGAAAACGATCTTTTGCCAATACCGACATGAATCCCGGCTTGTTTATCGGCCTTAAATTCGATTTTGCCCGCCTTAACTTCTTTGATCGCCCGCTCAATATCCATCGTCACCGTGCCGGCCTTAGGGCTTGGCATCAAACCGCGCGGCCCCAGAATCTTTCCCAACTTGCTTAATTCACGCATGATATCCGGCGTGGCAATGACACAATCAAAATCTAAGAATCCATTCATAACTTTTTCAATGAGCTCTTCAGAACCGACATAATCGGCCTTTAATTCCTCAGCCTTCTGCGCCTGAGGCCCCTTCGCAAAGACTGCGATTCTAATCTTCTTTCCTGTCCCATGCGGCAGGATAACCGTTCCGCGGATGGTCTGCTCATTTTTCTTCAAATCAAGATTCAAATGAAAATGCAATTCGACGGTTTCATCGAATTTTACCTTCGGAAGCCTGGATAATTTTGAAATGGCCTCTTTCAGAGGATAGGGTTTTATTTCCCCAAAAGATTCGACAGCTGACTTCATTCTTTTGCTGATTCTCACCATTTATCCCACAACCTCAACGCCCATGCTTCTGGCAGTTCCCCTTACAATTTCAACGGCCTTCTTCAAATCGGCGGTGTTAAGGTCCTCCATTTTTTGCTTAGCAATCTCGGTGATCTGTTGAACGGTTAATGTGGCTATTTTTTCTTTTCCGGCCGTACCCGAAGCCTTGGCCAGATTCGCTGCCCGTTTAATCAAAACTGAACTGGGTGGCGACTTGATAATAAAATCAAAAGATTTGTCCTTGTAAACCGTGATGATGGCCGGTAGCGTCAACCCTTCTCGCCCTTTAGTCTTCTCGTTAAATTGCTTGCAGAACATCATAATATTCACGCCATGCTGACCTAAAGCGGGACCAACCGGGGGGGCCGGGTTGGCCTGTCCTGCCGGGACGTATAATTTAATTTGCGCGACAGCTTCCTTTGCCATTTTAATTACTCAATCCTTTATAATTTTTCAACCTGCCAATATTCCAATTCCACCAATGTGGAACGGCCAAAAATCGAAACACTCACTTTTAATTTTCCCCGTTCAGGGTAGACCTCCATCACACTTCCGTTAAAATTCGCGAACGGCCCCTGAGCGATACGAATGGCTTCGCCGATTTCAAAGGTAATTTTGGGGGTTGGTTTTGATTCCGTGTCATGTGTGCGCTTTAAAATGGTATTCACTTCATCATCGGAAAGCGGTGTCGGTTTTTTGCCGGGTCCGATAAAACTGGTAATTCCCGGCGTGCTTTTTACCAGATACCAGCTGTCCTTATTCATTTCCATCTTAATCAGGATGTAGCCGGGGAAAAACTTACGAGCGGAAACCCTTTTTTTACCGCCCCGGATTTCAGAGACTTGCTCGGTGGGAACAATGATCTCACCAACGAAATTCTTAAGCTCGGTCGTTGCCATCCGCTTCTCAAGCCCGACCTTTGCCTTTTCCTCAGAGCCGGTTTGTGTATGGACAACGTACCACTTCATCGAATAACTACCCCAACAATTTTGGAAAGAACAAAATCAGCTGCCCCGATGAACAATCCTAAAAACGTGGAGCTGATGAGAATCAGCCACGTGGCGTCCATCAAATCCCTTCGCGTTGGCCAGGATACCTTCTTAAGTTCAACAGCGACTTCCATAACAAAATTTTTTATTTTCCCAATCATCGTCTTTTCACTGACAATCGAAAGCTACAGGCCTGGCAGGACTCGAACCTGCAACCTTCGGTTTTGGAGACCGTCGCTCTACCAATTAGAGCTACAGGCCTAACTTTTTATTTTTTGATTTCTTTATGTAAAGTATGCTTGCGGCAGAAACGACAGTACTTCTTAAGCTCGATTCTTTCCGGATGTTTCTTTTTGTCCTTTGTGCTACTGTAATTGATCCGACGACACTCGGTACATTCAAATTGTATATTTTCACGCATTTGATAATCTCATTTGTCATAAAAGCCCCCGACCGGTCTTGAACCGGTGACCTCGTCCTTACCAAGGACGTGCTCTACCGGCTGAGCTACAGGGGCGGAAAATAGAAGTGCTAAAGTATATCCAGAGATACCACCTCTGTCAAGAAATTTTATTTATTTTTATGAATATAATGTATTAAAACGATTGGGTTTAGCCTACTTATCGGCATAGACTTCTAAGACGAAAATTCGAACCCGGGGAAAAAGTACTGAGAGAATCTGAAATTTTATTTTTGAGATAATTTCAGAAAACTGCGTTTGCCAACCTTCAAGACCCCCTCCTGGATCAGCCATCTGTCAGTGAAAACCTTCTGGCCGTTAAATGAAATGCCTCCCTGCTCAATGAGCCGGCGCACTTGATTCTTGGAACTAGCCAAATTAACTTTCAATAGAATATCCGACAATAAAATTTCTTCGCTTTTATTAAATTTATATTCCGCCATATCTTCCGGATTTTGTCTCTGACTAAAAACCTTCTCAAAATTCTCCCGCGCCTGCTTCGCTTCTTTCACACCGTGAAATTGCCTGACGATTTCCATCGCCAGATTCAACTTGGCTTCTTTCGGATGAATGCTGCGAATTTTATCTAAATCAAAATCCGTTAAAAGCTCATAATAATGATACATCAGCTCGTCATTGACGGACATCGTCTTGCCGAACATCTCCTCGGGCGCTTCATTGATCCCGATATAGTTTCCCAGCGACTTGCTCATCTTCTGAACTCCATCGGTCCCTTCTAAAAGCGGAGTCATCATCACGACCTGGGGATCCAGCTTAAAGGACTCCTGCAATTGCCGGCCGATGAGCAAATTGAATTTCTGGTCGGAGCCGCCGAGTTCCACATCAGCTTTGAGCTCAACCGAATCATATCCTTGAAGCAAAGGATAAATGAATTCCAAAAGGCTGATTTCTTTTTTTTCTTCAAAACGTTTTTTAAAATCGGCCCGGGCAAGCATTTGGGCGACGGTGCAGCGGGAAGCTAATTCCAGAATATCCTGGGCTTTTAATCTGTTCAGCCAAGAACTGTTGAAAACAACCTCGGTCTTTTTCTCGTCAAGAACTTTAAAGACCTGTCGCTTATACGTTTTGGCATTTTCCAGGATAGCTTTTTTATCGAGTTTGGGACGAATTTGATCTCGGCCAGTCGGATCTCCGATTTGTGCGGTGAAGTCACCGATCAAAAAGAAAACTTTATGGCCGAGATCTTGAAATTGACGTAATTTCTTCAGCAGAACAACATGCCCCAAATGGATATCTGGGGCGGTTGGATCAAAACCTGCTTTTATACGAAGCGGTCGTTTTGTCTTTATAACCTCATGCAGTTTTTTCTTTAAATTATCAATATTGATAATTTCTGTGGTCCCACGCGATATTTTCTGGACAACCTCATCAACTGACATGGCGGAAATATTCAAAGAACTTTTAGAGGCGACTACTTAAACCGATTTTCATCTGTTCAACATCGACTTTAATGACCTTGACCTTCAATTTATCGCCGGCCTTCAGAGCAGAGGCGGCGGCTTTATCAATCTCCGAAGAATAAACCAATGCCTCCAAATCCTGCTCGAGTTTGACAAAGACACCAAAATTGGAATTTAATACCACTTCCGCTTCCTCAACTGTGCCCACCGGATATTTCTGGGCAATCTCGGGCCAAGGATTCGGGGTCATTTGCTTAAGGCCCAGCGTGATTTTTCTATTCTCAGCGTCGACCGCCAAGACCATGACCTCAACGTCCTGTCCTTTTTTAAACACCTCCTGAGGATGATTGATCTTTTTAGTCCAGGACATATCCGAGACATGAATCATCCCTTCTAAATTATCTTTCAGTTCCACAAACGCACCATAGTCGGTGAATCCTTTGACTCTACCCATAACGGAAGTATTCACCGGGAATTTGGCTTGAGCCTCTAACCACGGATTGGTTTCAAGCTGCTTAAGACTTAGGGAAATCCTTTTGGACTCCTTATCGATGTTGATGATTTGCACCTCGATGATATCCCCGATGGCGAACATCTCCTGCGGATTGACATTCTTTTTCTTCCAGGAAATTTCAGAAGAATGCAAAAGACCTTCAATGCCTTTGTCAATCTCGACAAAAACACCATACGGCATGATATTGACCACCTTGCCCTTGACCTTTGAACCGACGGGATATTTGGTTTCAATATCATCCCAAGGATTAGGTAATATTTGCTTGAGCCCCAGAGACACCTTGGAATTATCGCGATCAAAATCCAAAATAAGAACTTCAATCCTGTCACCAATGGCGACAATCTCAGATGGATGATTGATGCGCGACCAACTCATATCGGTAATGTGCAATAAACCGTCGATGCCGCCTAAATCAATAAAGGCGCCAAAATCCGTAATACCTTTGACGGTTCCCTTCATTCTTTGGCCCTTGACCAATAGGTCCCAAAGTTTGGCTTTGGCAGTTTCCTTTTCCCGCTGAACTAAATCACGGCGGGAAAGAATAAGATTGCGCCTCAGGGTGTTCATCTTGGTAATTTGAAATCGATATTTATTCGACATGATATCGTGGTTGGACATGTTCTTAAACGAGGATAAGGACATCGGCAAAAAGGCGTCGACCCCGTAGACATCAACGATAAACCCGCCCTTGACGACCTTGACCACTCTGCCTTCCACCAAATCACCTTCCTTGATTTCCGTGGTGATTTTCTGCCAGCCCTTGAGTTTTTCGGCCTTTTCAAAAGAAAGCACAAGTTTGCCGTCGTCGTCTTCAATGGCCTCAATCAAGACATCAATCTGATCGCCGATGTGCGGCTCACTGCCTTTGCGGAATTCGTCGATCGAAACAAAACCTTCCGATTTAAAACCAACGTCAACCACGACTTCCTGCTTGGTGATATCGGCGACCCTGCCTTTGACGATTTCGCCTTCTTTAATATCCTTTAAGGAACTGTGATACAACTCCATCATTACTGAGCGTCTATCTTCACTCATGTTCTTAATACCTCTCTTTATCTTAGATTCTTCTGCCGGACACGATAAAAACAATTTTGTCCAAACAAAAGTACTAAATTATGCCCATAAAACCCCTGTTTGTCAATTAAAATTTTTGGGCAAGGAAAACCGCGAACTCCTATTGACGTTTGTGCAACTAATATGACAATTTTGAAGAGAACAAACGTCGACCTGCCGCTATTAATGTTGGTTCAGAAAAAGTCAGTAATACAGAAGTCAGTAATGAGAACGAAGAAAATAGTATTGTTTAGACAAAAACCATTTTCTGCGGGATGACCAGTGGGCTGTTGTTATCTTTGACAATAGCCATTGTACGACCGAGGCTTTCTTTTATACCTCTTTTTTCTTTCCGACTTAGCCTTTAATTGTCTTGACGCCGATCTTATGGATATCACGGACAAAGTCAGGATAAGATTTCGCCACACATTCGATATCTTTAATGCGGACACCCAGTTTTAAGCCTAAAATACAAAACGCCATGGCCAAACGATGGTCATGATGCGGATCTAAAAGACAATCATTTTTGTAAAAGGGCTGCGGCTCAATGGTCATCTCATTTTCTTTTTCAAAAACCCGGGCATTGACCTTCAAAAGCTCTCCTCTTAAGTCGCTGATTCTATCCGACTCCTTAACCCGGGCATGGCCGATATCGTAAAACCTGGTTTTACCTTTCGCGAACAATGCCAAGATGGATAAAATCGGCAGCAAATCCGGACAATCCTTTAAAGAAAAGCTCCCGCCCTTTAACTGAAATGGTCCTTGAATATGGATCGCCCGTGAGGTTTTGGTAAATTTCACTCCCATCTTCTTAACAAAATTTAAAATAGCGCCATCCGATTGGATAAGATTGTCCTGAAGATAACCGGTAAGTATGACATCGGATTCGGTCAATGCCGCGGCCGCGATCAAAAAAGCTGCCAGGCCATAATCCGAAGGGACAATAAAATTTTTCAGTCCTTTAAACTGCTGATGGCCGGGAATGTGAAAGCCGCGGCCGCCTTTGGGAACGATTTGGATGCCAGCTTTTTTTAAAACCTGGCGGGTCATAGTGATATAAGTTTTGGAAACAATCTGTTTGCCTTTTATGTGCAATCTTGTGTCATGGGATAAAGACGGACAGGCAATCAAAAGCGCGGAAATAAATTGAGAACTTAAGGAGCCGTCGATCTCAACCCGACCGCCGTTTAAACAGCCGCCACGGATTTCAATGGGGACACACTGTTTTTCCCTGCGTCCGGCAATATCCACCCCCATCTCCCGTAAAACTTGAATCAAATAAAAATTAGGACGAAATCTTAAAGTCCCTTCACCAATAATTTTAACGACCTTGCCGCGTAAAGCCGCCAAAGGCAATAGAAAACGTAAAACCGTTCCCGATTCACCGACATTAATCTGTTTTGGCTGGGATTTATTTTTATTGGCAAAAAGGACGAGAGTCTTTTGATTTTCGTGAATAACCCGCGCGCCAAGACTCCGGGCTGTCTTCAAGGCGACCAGCGCGTCATCACAATACGATGGGTTAGTGATTCTGGAGGTGCCGCCCACCGCGGCGACCATCAAGGCACGAATGGTGTACGATTTGGAAGGAGGAAGTTCAACACTTCCTTTTAGAAAACCGGCAGGTTTGACCGTAAGGTTCATTTCTTAACGAGCACTTTGTCATTTTCTTTGACATCCTTGCTCGCGAGGGGCGCTATTAAATCGGCAACAGCCATCTTGGTCTGAATACGGCTGACCTTGACATCGCCCAAATATTTATTCCCGCTGTAAATCGACATCAACATACCCTCGCTAATGCCGTTGGCGCTGCCCAAATCAAAAACAACAAAATTATTTTCCTGGTTAACGCTTAAAACTTTTCCTTGCAGATCCGGATTGACTTGAATGGATTCAGTCGGCCCGGGGGGTGCGGTTTCGTCGCCGGAGGTGTCTTCGCCCAAACTGATGCAGGCGCTTTTTTGCTTCTCCAATTCTATTTTCAAAGCCTCAATCTCGCGCTGGCTCTTGGTGATTTCGTCTTTTAAGGCGTCTTGCGTCCCTTTTTCTGTCGTCAGCTGTTCTTTTAAAGTGGTATTTTCCGACTTCGCAGCCTCCCGCAGGCCCTTCTCCAGGTCCAACTCATCCATAACGCTATTGATTTTTTCGTCGGCCTCTTTGGTTTTTTCTTCCAACAGGTACATTTCTTTCTTTAAATCTTTCTTTTCCTTCTCCAGCTGTTCTTCGACGGCCTTGGCCTGGGAATATTGGTCCTCCAAGGCCTTGCGCATCTCGCTTTCTTTTTGGTAAAAAAATATCATAATGGCCGTCAAAGAAAGGAGCAAAACCGAAATAACCACCAAAAAAATTGTTAGAGTCTTACCCTGATTATTTGAGCATTTATTCATTTCCTCACCTCGCATTTATCCTGGGTTGAAGTATAGGAGTATTATATGAAAAGGTGAAATTTAGTAAAGTTTATTCTTTAGAAATATGAAGAAACAATTAAGCCATTCCCGCTTTGAATTCGGCTGGAATCCGGCAGGTAAATTCGATAAAAGATTCGGTGGCCGGATGCGTAAACCCGAGAGATTGCGCGTGCAAGGCGAGCCGTGAGAAGGCATTGTTCCGGCCGTATTTTTCATCGCCCATGATGGGATGACCCAAATGATTCATGTGAACGCGCAGTTGATGGGTCCTTCCCGTCTGCGGAAAAAGGGCGACTAAAGACGTATTTTTAAACCGATGAAGAACGCTGTAGATAGTTTCGGCATCGCGGGAATCATCATGAAACACAACCGCCTTCTTTTGAGGGTCCCGGGGATGACGGCCGATGGGGGCATCGATGACGCCTTCGTCAAATTCGACGAGACCTCTGACCAAGGCCACGTAACATTTCCGAACCCGGCGACGTTCAAACTGTCTGGCCAATTTCACATGGACCATATTGTTTTTAGCGACCACCATCAGCCCCGAAGTTTCCTGATCCAAACGATGCACGATTCCCGGCCGTGATGGCCCATTGACATCCGAAAGGTTTTGGCAATGATGCATCAAGGCATTGGCCAACGTTCCGCGGTGATGACCAGCACCCGGATGGACCGGTATCCCAACGGGCTTATTGACAATCAACAAATCATCATCTTCATAAAAAATATCGAGCGGGATATCTTCCGGCTCAACCTGACCTGGGTCATCGGTTTCAGAAAAAGAAACGCTGACGTCATCCCCCACGGAAACCTTATAATGGGCTTTGACTTTGTGATTGTTGACCAGAACTTCCTGATTCTCGATGAGCCGCTGAACAAAACTGCGCGAAAGAATCTCCCTGCCTGTCGCCCGCCTGCCGGCGAGGCCGGGCAGACCAGAGGAAAGGTTTTTAGTTAAAAAAATATCTAAACGCAAATCTTTACTGTCTTCGTCGACTTTTAAGGTGTAGGTAGGCATAAAGGGCAATGCTCATAAAACCCAAGGTCGTGATTTGAAAGACGCTTAAACTTTCCCAAATCAACGTGTGGTCGGCCCGGAAGAATTCAACCATAAATCGCAAGAACGAAGCTGCGATTAAATAAAGGATAAAAACTTCGCCATCAAACTTTTTTCTTGGACCAAATCCTTTGAGGACGAAAAAAAGAATCAATAACCCTAAAGAATCATAAAGTTGTGTGGGGTGCAGCTGCGCCTGGTGAACCGGGAAATAAATTCCCCAGGCAAGAGGTTTCCCATAACAACATCCATTGAGAAAACATCCCACCCTGCCAATCGACTGTCCCAGGGCAATGTACGGGGCGACCAGATCCAGGGTCTTTAAAACAGGCAGTTTCTTGACGCGCATAAAAATCAAGGCCGCCGCTATCCCTGTGACCACCCCGCCCTGCCAGGCCAGACCGCCGTGATGGATCATCACGATCTCCATCGGATTTTCCACGAAAAAAGAAAGATTTAACAAAATATAAAAAATACGGCAGCCAATAATCCCGCTCATGACGACCCAGAACACAAAATCAAAAATAAGTTCACCAGGAAGCTGATTTCGCGCGAATTCCTTCTGTAACAAAAAAGTGCAGACCAGGGCCGCCACGGCCAGCATGACCCCGTAAGAATAAATAGTGAGGACCTCTATTTGGCAAAGTATGGGATGCATTTAAACAATAAAATCGCCGTTCCGATGGTGATGGCGCTGTCGGCAATATTAAAAACCGGCCAAACGCGAAAATCAATAAAATCAATCACATGGCCGTAGACCACCCGGTCGGCCAAGTTGCCTACAGCGCCGGCGAGGATCATGGCAAAGGCCAGAATGTTCAGGCGGCTGATTTCCAGATCGTCCCGACACAAATATAAATTGTAGACAATCAGGACAATGACAATAATCGGGACGACAATAAACAGCACGCCTTGATTCTTGAATAATCCAAAAGCGATACCGGTATTGTGCACCAGGGTAAAATGAAAAATGTTGGGAACAAGCGGAATGCTTTCCCCTAAAGACAAAAGGTGGGTGAAAAAAAGTTTAGTAACCCTATCTAAAAGAATAACAGATAGAACTGTTATCAGCGAAATAAAAAAAATTTCCCGCGCGCGAGTCGAGAAAATCATTACCGTGTTTCAAGCTTTTCCTGACACTTCAGACAAGTTTGGGTGTAAGGAATAGCTTTTAATCGTATGGCTGGAATGGGTTTGCTGCACTCTTCACACGAACCAAATCTATTCTCGGCAATCCGTTGCAGGGCCGCTTCAACCTTATAGAGGAGTTCCCGGTCATTGGAAGCCAGGCCTAAAGAAAATTCACGGTCATACATATCGGTGGCGACATCCGCCATGTGCAAGGCGTGTCCGGAGACATCTCTGGAGTGATCTTCTTTATCGCTGGCGATCTGTTTCAATTGGCTGGCGATCTTTTCTTTGGTATCTATGAGAATTTTCTTGTAATACATCAAATCCTTTTTGTCCAATTTTTTATTACTGTTGGGCATGATTCATCTCCTTTACGATTGGAACACAACGCTCGCAGAGCATGGGATGCAGGGTATCTTTGCCGACATCGATGCTGTAATTCCAGCAACGGGCGCATTTCTGGCCGCCGGCTTTATCAATTTGTATTCTTGTCGTTGGAAAGTCTGGACTTACTCCCTTGTCGATTTTTCCGACTTTCCTAACCTCAACTTGAGAAACGATAAAAAAGTACCGCAATACTTCTTGATTCCTGTCTAAACCTTGAAAACAGCTGTCACTGGCAGTCTCGATTAAGACCTTGGCATCCAGTGAACTGCCGATATCTCCTGTCTGGCGCTTCTCTTCTAAAGCCTTGAGAACCTCGGGACGCAGATCAAGCAGGATTTTCAGTTTTTCCTCAATCTGCGGCGCCTGCCAAGTATTTTCGATCTGCGGCCAGTCAAGGCAATGAACGGATTGTGGCCCATTAGCTTTATTTGTTTTCGGCAGATAAAGATAAATTTCCTCGGCCGTAAAACTCAAGATGGGCGCGATGAGCCTGACGAGAATATCGAGTATTTTACAAAGAACTGTCTGCGCGGATCGTCTTTCCTGCGCATGAGCGGTGGAAGTATACAGTCTATCTTTTATGATGTCAAGATAAATGCTGGACAAATCATCATTACAAAATGAATAGATCGCCTTGACGGCCTTGTCAAAATCATAACGCTCGAAACCCGCCTGAGCGTCTTGCCAAGTCCGGGTTAACCGGGACAAAGCCCACTGGTCAAGTTCGGAAAGATTTTTATATTCAACTTCATCGCGATTGGGAGAATAGTCATAAAGGTTGCTCAGCATAAACCGGATGGTATTTCGGATCTTGCGATAAGCGTCAATCAGCCGCTCCAGGATCTCTTTGGAAATCCGGACATCTTCACTGTAATTGCTGAAAGCCACCCACAGCCTTAAAATATCCGCTCCGTAATTTTTGATGATTTCCTGCGGGGCAATCACGTTGCCTAAAGATTTGGACATCTTTCGTCCTTGGCCGTCCACGACAAAACCATGCGTCAAAACCGTTTTAAAAGGCGGCTGCCCTTCCATGGCCATGGCCGGGATCAAAGACGATTGAAACCAACCGCGGTGCTGGTCAGAGCCTTCCAGATAAAGGTCCACCGGTAAAAGACGAGCCATCATCCCCTTGATGACCGCCTGATGGCTGACACCGGAATCAAACCAGACATCCAGAATATCTTGGGTCTTTTCAAAATCATTCTTACCGCAATCTGGGCAGACAAAATTGGGCGGCATCAATTCCTTAATGGACTTTTGGAACCACACATCGGTGCCGTTTCGCTTGACCATTTCCGCGAAATGTTCAAGGACTTCGGGGAATAATTTATGTTGATTGCCGCAGCCCCGGCAAATGACCGCCGGGATCGGAACTCCCCAGAATCTCTGTCGAGATAAACACCAATCGGGGCGAGTGGCGATCATCCCTAAAATTCGTTCCTCACCGGCCAGCGGGACCCATTCGATATCTTTTTTGATCGCTTCGGCAATTTTACCCCGCAAATTTTCGTGGTCAACCTTTAAAAACCACTGTTCGGTAGCGCGAAAGATGATCGGCTTCTTGCAACGCCAGCAATGCGGATAGGTATGCTGGATTTTATCGGAATAAAAGAGCGTCCCTTTTTCTTTTAACTTTTCGATGATCAAATCATTGGCTTTAAAAACATGCTGGCCCTTGAATTCTCCGGCGTAGTCCATAAAGATCCCACGATGATCCACCGGCATGACGACATCGAGTCCATTGGCTTTCCCGGCGATAAAATCCTCCTGACCATGGCCCGGGGCGGTGTGAACTAACCCGGTCCCTTCTTCTTTGGTGACATAATCAACCACGATCACCGGACAATCTTTGCGTAAATCAAATGGATGGGTATAAACAATGCCTTTGAGTTGAGTTCCCTCAATTTCTTTAAAGACTTTCGCGTTGGTGATAGCTTGTTTGGCTAAAACGGTTTCCCGCAATGAATTCTCAATCAGTAAAATTTCTTTGCCGACATCAACACAAGCGTATTGGAATTTTTGATGCACGGCCACGGCCACGTTGGCAATCAAGGTCCAGGGAGTTGTCGTCCAAATCAAGAGATAAACGTCTTTGCCTTTGGGTAGGCCGCTAATCACCTCTGGGTTATTTACCTTAAACTTCACATATACCGACGGTGAACTATGGTTTTCATATTCCACTTCGGCTTCGGCTAAAGCAGTCTCGCAATGAAAACACCAGTTGACCGGTTTTAAACCCCGATACACATAACCTTTTTCCCTTAATGTCTGCAGCGATTTTAAAATCCAGAATTCATATTCGGGAGTGAGGGTGAGATACGGATTGTCCCATTCGCCGAACACTCCAAGCCTTTTGAATTCTTCCCGCTGGATGCCGACATATTTCATCGCGTAATCATGCGCCTGCCGGCGAAAAGTTACATGCTCGATCTGCGATTTGTCTTTTTTTAATTCTTTCAAAAGCTGATGCTCGATAGGAAGTCCATGACAATCCCAGCCCGGGAGATAATACGCGTCAAAACCTTTCATGGTTTTGTATTTGACGATCATGTCTTTCAGGATTTTATTTAAGGCGTGACCGATATGGATCTGCCCGTTGGCGTACGGAGGGCCGTCATGCAGGATAAAAGATTTTTTTGCCGCTGACCATTTCTTTTTGATCTGACTGTAAAGATTCTCCTTGGCCCAACCCTCTAAAAGGGTGAGCTCTTTCTTGGCCAAATCAGCCTTCATGGCAAAATCGGTTTGCGGCAGATTTAATGTTTTGCGGTATTCCATTTCAAAAACCTATCCAGTTGAACCATCTAACACCATCTTAACTCGTAGGTGTTAGACGGTTTTATCAGATATATTTCCCGATGAGGATATTGAGGTCATCTTTGATTTTTTTAGGGATGAGTTTTCTGTCGGTGACGATGGCGAACTTTAAAGCGCCTTGGGAGCTAAAGGATTTTAAGGCCGCCGCTTTGGGGATGGCCTGACGCAATATCTTTTTGGCATTGCCCACATTCATCTTCAAATTATTGATGATCATATCAACGCTCACGGTCTCATGAGACTCATGCCAGCAATCGTAATCGGTGACGGCGGCCAAAGTCGCGTAAGAAATTTCCGCCTCGCGGGCCAATTTCGCTTCGGTTAAATTCGTCATCCCGATAATGTCCATGCCCCAGGAACGATACAAATGGGATTCAGCCTTGGTGGAAAACTGCGGACCCTCCATGTTGACATAGATCCCGCCTTTATGGACAGTGACACCGACCTGCTTGGCGCTTTGAAATAAAATGTCGAATAATTGCGGACAAACCGGATCAGCAAAAGCCAAGTGCGCCACAATGCCGCCGGTAAAAAATGTCGCGGTTCGATTGAAGGTTCGGTCCAGAAATTGGTTGGGGACGACAAAATCCATCGGCTTTAATTCTTCCTTTAAACTCCCGCAGGCCGAAACCGAAAAGATAGCGTCAACGCCAAGTTTCTTCATGCCAAAAATATTCGCCCGGTAATTGATCTCGCTCGGTGAAATACGATGGCCGCGGCCATGCCGGGGCAAAAACACGATGTCCACGCCATCCAATGTTCCGGTGACATATTTGTCCGAAGGTTGACCGAAAGGCGTTGTGACCTTAACTTCCTTTTGGCCTTTGAACCCTTCCATCTCATAAAGCCCGCTGCCTCCGATGATCCCAATTTTTGCCATAAATGACCTCTCGTTTGTCATTGCGAGTCCCGCCAAAGGCGGGACGAAGCAATCTTTAAGAGATTAATTCTTTTAAGGATTGCTTCGCTCCCTTCGGTCGCTCGCAATGACCCTGTTAAACAATACTATCGCTTTGACAATTCCTTCGCACGGATTCTTGCCGCTACCAAGGCTTTTTTAATAATTTCTGCTAATTTATTTTGCACAAACACATCCATTGCGGCTTGGGTGGTACCGCCTTTGGACGTGACCTTTGAGCGCAAAACCGCCGGATCGAGATTCTTTTCTTTCAATAAATGAACACTGCCGCTAAAAGTTTCAATGACCAATTCCCTGGCCAGGGTTTCATTTAAACCTAATGACCGCGCCGCCTTCATTAAACATTCCATGAATAAAAACACATACGCCGGGCCGCTGCCGGAAACCGCGGTGATGGTGTCGATAAGATTTTCTTTGACCACCGCCGTTTGGCCTAAATTATTAAAAATATTCTGGGCGCACTTTACATCAGCCGTGCTCGCATATTTCCCCTGGCAGATGGCCGTTATTCCCTTGGCCACCATCGCCGGCATGTTGGGCATGGTGCGGATGACGCGCGTTTTGGGACTCAACTTTTTTTCGATATATTTTGTCGTGATCCCGGCCACGATGGAAATGATCAATGTGTCCGCGGACAAATATCTTTTCAATTCTGCCAAGACCACATCAATGTCCTGAGGTTTCATGGCCAAAACAACGATGTTTGATTTTCGCGCAAGCGTTTTGATGTCTTGGGCAGTCAGCCGGTATTTCTTTCGCAAATACCGTTGGCGGCTTTGATCCTTTTCAGCGACGATAACCGAAAAACTTTTAAACGAGTTGGCGATGATCGCCTCACCCATATTCCCACCGCCTATGATCCCCAGTTTATTCATCTGTAGATCCTTCGTCGTTCACTCCTCAGGATGACGGGTTCAAAAATTTCCTAGACCCGTCAAATATTGCACTCCCGATCCTGACCATATTCGAACCCTCTTCCAAGGCAATAGCATAATCCGAAGACATGCCCATGGAAAGATATTTCATGTGAATATTTTTGTTGCCCTTAAAATTTTCTGCGGCCTTAACGTACAATTCCTTTAATTTCTGAAAGCAGCCGCGGATCGCGCTGGTGTCCTCGGTTGCCGGACCGATGGTCATCAGTCCCAAGACCCGAATATGTGCCAACCGCGCGATGAGTTCCACCAAGGTCAAGGCCTCGTTCGGGGGAACACCGTATTTTTGTTTTTCGCCCGAAGTGTTGACTTCCACCAGAATATTCGCCGGACGATTCAGCTTCGCCGCCTCTTTTTCAATTGTCTGAGCCAGTTTCAAGCTGTCCACCGATTGAATGACATCAAAAATCTCTAAAGCCGCCTTGACCTTGTTGGTCTGCAAATGGCCGATCATGTGTTTGGTGACTTTAGGTTCTTTCGAATGAATTTCGTGATATTTTTTAAAGGCTTCCTGAACTTTATTTTCGGCGACATGGGAAATCCCGGCGGCAATGGCCTCGTTGATGGCCGCAACAGACGCGTATTTCGTCACTCCCACTAAGGTGATCTCTTCCGGGTTTCGTCCCAACCGCCCGCAGAGGGAAGAAATGTCGGCCTTTATTTGTTTCAAATTATGTTCAATCATCATTACGTTTTAATAACAAAAGAAACAAATACATTGGCCTAAAGTATCACAAAAATTTTCTACCGTCAACTGACAGGTTAAGTTGATTTTCTTAATGGTATAAGGAAAACTGGGGATGGGGGCGGTGACGTTGTTTTATGGAAATTATTTCAAAATTCGTTTAAGTGATTTTTTTAATTTAGGAAGGGATTGTTTGATCGTTTTCCAGACAATTTCCAGGTCGACTCCGAAATACTCATGGACCACTTTATCTCTCATCCCCGCCATTTCTTTCCAAGGGATATCCGGATGTTAGGATTTTATCGTCACTGGAATATTCTTAGCAGCTTCTCCGATAATCTCAAAATTTCTTACAACCGCGTCCGTCATCATCATATCATCTGAAAAATCCTCAAACGATAAGCCTTTGGTGTATTTTTGTACTTTTTCTATGGCCTCGATGATGTCTTTTAGATAAAGCTGCGCACTTCTCTTGTTCATACAAAAATCGTTTCGCGTAGAATATTATTTTTTATGAAAGGTTTTAAGGCTTTGCGAGTAACGAGATCGACTTTGACACGAAGAAGTTCCCTCAAGAATTCTTCGAGGCGGATAAACTCAAAGAAATCCGGAGGCTCTGAAAATTCCACCAAGATGTCAATGTCGCTGTCCTGACGGAATTCCCCGCGGGCATATGAACCGAATATCCCCAATCTTTTAATCCGATACTGTTCTTTTAACAACTTTTTGTTGTGGCGAATGAGTTCCTTAATTGTCTCGATGTTCTTCATTGTCTTTCCTCGAATAATGGTTGACGTAACTCCTTGAACATTGTGGGTCATCTTAACACAGAATTATTGTCGCCACAAACAAATTTTCGGGATGGTATAGGGTAATTCCAGTCAAAAACTTAATTCAACTGGCTTAATTGCTGGGCATCTTCTTCCCCTGAAAGGCCCAATACCGCTTCAACGAGTTCAGACAGAAGATCCCAATAACCCATAAGCGGCACCAACTTTCCTTTTAAAAGATTTGATGGTAGTTGGTACTGACTTTCCCGTCTATTATTTTAAGAAAGAGTTGGTGTCAGTACTTTCTACCATAAAACATTACAAATAGGAAAGTGCGGTACCAAGTCCCCTTTTAAAAAAAAGATGTTTGTCGGGGCCATGGAAGGGGTGTTGTGCCTGCCCTGCCTCCTTTCTTAAAGGTATAAGGAAAACTGGGGATGGGGGTGAGTCTTTTTGCTAAAGTTTCCAATAATCTCTGGGTGCAATAATATGAATCCCTTTCCATTTTTTAAGCGGAAGTAAATCCTTATCTCCGGTAATTAAGACTTCAATAGTATTCATGGCACAATCAGCCAAAATCGGATCATCGTCGGCGTCACGGCATACCGACTCAACCTCAAAGGCGTTCACCCCTTTAATAAAACGTCTTTTAATAAGGTTAATGGCAGAATCCGTCAAACGTCCCGAAAGGTTAAATTTTTCCTGCAGGGTCTCCCGAATTTCTTTAAGTAAATAATCCGTGTAATAAACTTCGTGTTTCTTTATAGAATCTTTGATGACCTCAAACGAGTGTCCCGGGGTAAGGATGGCGGAAATGAGCACATTCGTATCAAAAAAGAGCTTCATGAAACTTCGCGAAAAATTTGCTCTTCGGTAAGTTTCAATCCCTTTCGTGTTAACTCCTGAGAGGCCTGCCGGCGTAATTTTGTAAAATCATGGACAAAAAAATGATCCTGTAAGGCTTTGCGGACAATTTCACTGCGGGTGGTACGTTCTGTTTTTGCTTCCCGAGAGAGTTTCTTTAGAAGAGACTCCGGTAAACTAATAGCGACAACATTTTTCATATCGTTCTTACCTCCTGTACAAATTGTAATACAGATATCACTTTTTGCAAGGTGGGAATTATCTTGATGTTTGCCGCTATCACTTAACAGTACTTTGTTAAAAAATATTTTTTATCCGAATATTCTCAAAATTGTCTTTACGTAAAATTTGCGAGTCCACAACTTGCGTAATTTCAGTGCGTTGTGTCAAAATTCTTCACTTTCCTCTTGATTCCTCGTCGTAACTCCTGCTATCCTAATCACATCCAATAACTCATCCCAAAACACAAAGGAGCAACGCATGGCCCATTTTACCAAACCCATTCGCTTCATAGATCAATTCCTTACTCACTTTCAACCCCTGTTCTCTAATCCCCAAATGAACATCTTACGCCAAATGATCTACGCTATGTTCTTCGACTACAAACGCCTCAACTTATCTGCCATTGCCAAACGCACCCACATCGATTATCAAAAACTCCAATACTTCTTTAGTGAGTCAGACTGGAGCATCAATCAACTTAACGATGTCCGCTTAAACATCCTCCAGAATCAACACACCACCCGATCTACTCTCAAAGGCGTCATGGCCATTGATGACACCGCCTGCCCTAAACCCCATACCGAAAAAACTGAGGGCGCTCAATTCCAATACTGCGGCACGGTAGGCCGCACTGAAAATTGCAACATCGCCGTCGCTTCCTGCTTCGTCTCCAACGCCAAACACTTCCCCGTCAATTTTAAATCCTATATCCCCATTGATGGGACACCACCGGAATCTTTTAAAAGTAAAATAGACTTGGCCAAAGACCTTATTGTCGACGCCATTGATAAACAAATTGCTTTCTCAACTATCGTCTTTGACGCCTGGTATACATCATCGGAATTAATCGAATTCATCACCTCAAAAAACCTCTCACTCATCGCTGAACTTAAAATCAACCGCTCCATGCGCTTCACTCATCCCAAAACTAAACAATGGCTCAACTTGCGCGCTGAGGTGATTATCCCTCTTATCAAAGAATTTTATCCCCACAAGCTTAAATCCGTTAACATCCCTCAAAATAACGGCAAAATCAAATCCGTCTTAACCTATGCCTTCCAATCCACCCTCAAAGATTGCTCAACCCCTTTAAACATTGTCTTCGTCTTCGATAAGTGGTCAGACACCGATGATAAAGATGTCCATGTCCTCATTACCAATAACCTAACCATCTCCACCAAATCCGTCATCTTAACCTATCTGCTGCGCTGGGGGATCGAAGAATCTTTCAGAGAGCTTAAAGACGATTTTTGCTTTGACCAGTATCAAGTCCGTCACCAAGAGCAAATCCAACGTCACTGGATACTGTCATTCTTGGCCTGGTCCTTGACCTACTGGATCAAACAAAACGCCTGCCTCTCCAAAATCCTTCACGATTCCCCTCATTCTATCTCCCAATGCAAGGAATCTGTCGCCGCTCTTATCATCATTGATTCTGCCTTACTCTTGTCAAAGAACCCCGACCACCCTCTATTACAAAAATTAAAATCCCAGCGATTCAAGGAACGGCTCGAAAATTAACAAAGTCCTGACTTAATTCAACTGGCTTAATTGCTGGGCATCTTTTTTCCATGAAAGGCCCAATACCGTTTCAACGAGTTCAGACAGAAGATCCCAATAACCCATCTTTTGACCTACGATAGATAAATCGTAGTTGGTCTGAAGATTCATCCGGAATTCCGCGCTTGTACCCAGAATTCGGGATAAAAGAATCGACTATTTCCTCATCGTACGAATTACCATCTTTGCTTCAAAAGAACACCGCAGGCGAAACCCCGAAGCGTTTGCTCAGCGCTTTGATCTGACGAGTATTCAATTCCCTCTTCCCGCGAAGAATTTCCGAGACGACTCCTTGGCTGCCGATTTCAGGAAGATCAGTTTGGCCCAATCCATGTTCTTCCATGAGATATTTGAGCACTTCTCTTCCGGGAACATCCGGGATTTTTACATGGTCTGATTCGTAGCTTTCAATGAGCATTCCCAGCACTTCAAGGAAATTGTAAAGCGGATGGGATTCATTATCCCCAACCTCATCGAGGAGCTGATTGAGCATTGAGAGGGCCTTATTGTAATCCGCCTCGGTGCGGATTGAAAGTCCTTTGTCCACGACAGCCCACGCTTTTTTGAACTCAGGCTTCTCTAAAACATTAACCATGTTTCCATCTCCCTTCATCATACCCTTTGTGCGTAAGCACGCACCGTACGAAGACTTTTCCCCGATTAAAGTGTATCACAGTGATGAGGCGATACTTATTGCCCCCGATATTGAAAACGATCCTGTCGCCTACCTTGTCGGCCGTTGAAAACGTGCCTTTCAATTCGCTCCAGGTTCTAAAAGTGGAACGCTCCAGTGTCCGAAACCACGTTTCAAGCGGTCTCTCGCTATCGGGATACTTCGCCCAAAATTCTTTAAGCAGCTTCTTTGCAATAACGTGCATTTAAAGTATATCTCAATTTGAGATTAACGTCAACTGCCTATTTTATCCGAATGATCGTAAGGCGGCACAGGTCGTCAATTCAACCGGCTTAGCTCTTGGGTCTCTTCTTCCCGCGAAAGGCCCAGAAGGGGAATGAGGCTGGGGATGGGGGTGACGTTACAGCGGCACGCCGTCGCGTTTAGTTGAATCCAGTATTTATTGTAACGAGGAAGCCTTTTTAACCTTCCTTAAATGAAGACGACGACAAAGGGCTTCGGCCTTCTGATTAATATACTTGCCCCGTTCCCGCATACTTAGTCCTTTTGTTTCTTTGTATGCTCGGTCCTTCCATTCCCAGACTTCTTTGAATGATTTGTCAATTTTCATCGGTCAATACCTCCGCGAGAACGGAAGAAAAACTATTGGATTTCACTTAAAAGACGGGTAATCTTTTTCTTAAGATCAGGAAGCTTATTTTCAATGATGTCCCAGACAATCTCAACATCAACTCCGAAATAAGCGTGGATGAGAATATCCCTCATGCCGCAGACTCTTTGCCAATCAATTTCCGAGGACTTCTTTCGGATAACAGGCGGAATGTTTTTTGCCGCCTCACCGACTATTTCGAGATTTCTAACCACAGCGTCAACAGCGAAATCATTTTTTCTAAACTTTTCTAAAGTCAAGTCGCGCGTATACTTCTCCACTTTCTGGATCGATTTAAGAATATCTTCCAAATACAGTTTATAACTACGCATATTGGGCTTCTTTAAGGATATGCGGTTTTATCTGCGGCTTTAACGCCTCTTTGATGACGAGATCGACCTTTCGGCGGAATAACTTCTGCAGAAAAAACTTTAACCCCATATAATTATCAAATGTTTTTTTGCCTTTTTTAAATTCAACGAGAATATCAATATCGCTTTTACTTTTTTGAGAGAGCCTGACAAACGAACCAAAAAGGCCAATTTGTTTTACGCCGAATATTTTAATACCGGCTTCATTGTCTCGCATCATCCTCAAGATACCATCTTTTACCGTCATGACGTAACACCTCCTTCTTGAAACGTTGATAGACAAATTATATCAGACTTAATTCAAAATTAAAGCTTCTTATCCATCGAATTTTCTGGACTTAGTTCAGGCTGGAAAGCTCTTGGGTCTCTTCTTCCCGCGAAAGGCCCAATACCGCTTCAACGAGTTCAGGCAGAAGATTCCAGTAACTCATAAGCGGCACCAACTTTCCTTTTAAAAGATTTGATGGTAGTTGGTACTGACTTTCCCGTCTATTATTTTAAGAAAGAGTTGGTGTCAGTACTTTCTACCATAAAACATTACAAATAGGA
>Ga0247727_10007367_pt1 | contig 20973 bp, 20 predicted proteins | sample WisWelCaveWW1625_FD_202498 | JGI IMG/M metagenome (GOLD analysis project Ga0247727, IMG submission 202498) | Biofilm microbial communities from Wishing Well Cave, Virginia, United States - WW16-25 | ecosystem: Environmental > Aquatic > Deep subsurface > Groundwater > Cave microbial mat | place... | reverse complement strand
CGGCCTGCAACCAGTCGGCGGCTTCGGCGGCGCGCTGGCGCAATTCGTACTCGCGGTTGCTGTAGGCATCGCCGCGCGCGGGATCAAAGGGGAACGACTGGACAGGGAGAGCGTGCAGTTCGAGCAAGGCCCCCAGCAAGCGCGCGCCGATGTGTCCCGGAACAATCCCCGCTTCGATGAGCATGACGGTGTGGGCTAGATCGGCCAGGCTCATGCCGTGATACAACAGCGGGCCATAGTCCGTCTCCAGCGTGTAAGCGGAGAGGATCAGTTCGGGGGCCGGCGCCTGGGTCAGGCGGTCGCCCACACCTAGATGACTGTTGACCTTACTCATCGCGCGCTTCGATGATTTCCAGCGGTTCCAGTTGCGGCGAGAACTGGCGGAAGGTCTCATAGCGCAAACCGCAGCGCAAGGCTTCGAGGCCGAGCACGTCGCGCGGCTTGAGGTTGCCGAGGCTGACGTTGGGGCCGAGTTGCAATATCAACTGCGCCTGTTGCGAGGCGCGTGGCGCTTCCCACATGATGTCGTCCGCGTGGCCGCGCACCTGATCCAGGATGGCCGCCACTTTGTCTTTGCGAATGGCGCCGTTGGCGTCATAGATGCCGACGCCCGCGCCGGACTCGCGCGCTTCCACAATCACTTTGTCCACCCCCAGCGACAGGTCGTCGAGAATCTGCTCGCAGAGTTGCGGCGCCGGAATCTCGAGGGCCGGGTCTTTCTTGCCGACCTCGCTGATGACTTTGAACCCCGCGTCGAGCGCGCGCTGGATGGCCGCGCGCCGCACCTGACGCGACATCGTGATCGTGCCATCGGAGACTTCGATGGCCGTGAAGCCCAACTCCTGCGCGCGCTTCAGATACTGTGGATAGACGCCCTGCACCAGCATCACTTCGGCCAGGGTGCCGCCGGGATAAACGTCAACGTTGTGCGAGCGGATCAGTTCATTCTTGCGCCGGATAAAGGCTTCGCTCAACAGCACCGATGTGCCGAAACTCAGTTTGACGTGATCCACGTAGTCGCCGACCATCTCCAGTATGTCTTCGATCGCGACCAATCCCTGACAGCGATCCAGGATCATGGTCACGCCGCGCTGTCTCGGTTTGGCGCGTTCGCGGCTCGGCGCGAGGTCAGCCAGCAAATTGCCCCAGGCTTTGGGCGATGAGGTCGGGGAGATGGCCTGATGGCCGTTGTTCTTGGTTTGGTCTGTCATGAGATTTTGTCAGTCCGTCCGGGAAGGCTCTGTCGCCGTCAGCGCTTGCAAAGCTTCTTGAACGTGTTTCAACGTTGCGCCCCAGGGAACCACCGCGCACTGTTCGTTGACCTCGATGCGGTCTTCCAGCAAACAGCACTTGATGAGCGTGGGCGTGCCATCCGCTTGAACGCGGGTGCGCGGGCAGAAGTCAATGCGCGGCGCGTTGGTTTCGCCGTAGAAGTGCTGGTGTATCTGACAACTGCGCTCGCAGGCCAGCATCGTCCAGTTGTGGCGCTCAGGGCGCTCGTCGAGAAAATACGTCGGCACATCGAAGTCCAACCCGGAAGCGCGGCACGGGATCAAGTAGGCTTCGGCTTCGGGGGCTTGCCGGGCCAGGTCGCGCAAATCAATGTTCTCGGAGACAAGTTGGATGGCCGGCAGGTCGGCATACGTCAGCACGTGTTGCGCCATCCGCACTAACTTAGCCGGCTCCGGCGGAATCACATCCACCACGCGAATTTTAGCGGGGCGGGGATGGTGAATGAAGTTGACGTGCCCGTCCATCCCACGCACGACGACAGTCGAGTTATCGCCTGCGCCGTGTTTCAAGGCGGCGGCGGCCAGCGCGCTGGGGTTGGCGGTGTCCACCGTGGCGTCTTCCAGCCACAGGCAGGTATCGGGCAGAGCCAACACCCCGGCCTCCGTAATCGGGCTAAAGAGCGGCGTTTCACTGTCTCGATCCACCCAGGCCACGGCGCAGGCGCTCCCTTGATGCAAGATAACGAACCGGGTGCGCCGATACGAATCGCGCCCGCGCAGGTGGCCCACAATGGCGGCCTCGGTCATCGCGCCGGTGTAAGGTTGCACGCTCACCTGGCGATAGGGCAACGACACGAAGTTACGGTCGAATTGGCGTGGAAGTGTCGGTATCATTTTATCCCTCACCCAGCCACTGGCGGTAACACTCCACGTGCGCCCGCGCGGTGGCTTCCCAGCTAAATTGTTGCGCCGTTCGCGGCCCGGCCAGCGCCAGCCCCCGCCTGAGTCCGGCGTCCTCCGCCAGCCGCAACATTCCCTCCGCAATCGCGCCTTCGTCGAGTGGGTCAATCAACAAAGAGTTTTCGCCGGAACGCAGATACTCGTGGAACACGGGCAAGGCGGAAGACAAGACGGGCAGTTCGGATGCCAGGGCTTCCAGCACGACCAATCCCCAGCCCTCTTTGACGGAAGGGAAAGTCAGCGCATCGGCGGCCTGATACAGCGACGGCATCTGTTCATCGGCGACAATGCCGAGCAGGCGGATGTCTTTGTCCAACTGCAACGCGGATTTTTCAAGTAGCGCGAAGAACTCCTGCCGGAACGGCGTGTAATCCAGCAACGTTTCACCGCCCGCTAACAACAGCGCACTCCGGCGCCCTTTCGCTTCCAGCTTCGGCTTGATCTGATTGTACGCTTGCAAGAGGCGCGCTGTGTTCTTGCGCGGCTCGATGCCGCCGATGTTCAAAAAGGCGAACTCGTCGGTCAACCCAAACTGAGCGCGGGCCGCAGCGCGTTGCGCGGCGGTGGGCGGTTGATAGCGCCGCAGGTCAACGCCGTTGTGGATGACCGCGCTCTCGACGCCGAATTCATCCCGCAGTCGTTCTTGCCAGTAGTGGCTGACCACGATCCGGTGGTTGGGGCGGTAAATGGAATCCTTCTGGCACTGAATCAACGAGGGACTGGCGAAATCGTCTACATGATGGATGGTGCGGACGAACGACGGGAGGCGGCCGGCCTCGCGCACGCGCCACACCGCATTGGCCGATACGCAATCCTGGACGTGATAAATATCAAACGGCGCCGACTGATCCGCCATCAAGAAATCATAATAGGACTGGATGTAGCGTTGAATGCGCTCGTCTAATTCAATGTCGTCGGGCAACACCCCGAAAGGGACGAGGGAGTAGGGCGCCGTCGTCGGGCGGAAAAAGCCGCTCTGGTCTTTGCCGAGCGCGAAGATATGCACCTCGTGGCCGAGAGCCTGCAAATGCTCTGCCAGCGACAGGGTATGAATCACACCGCCGCGCGGCTTGGTGGAATAGGTGAACAGCGCAATGCGTAACGTAGACTTCATTTCCTGGTCTTCTTGCCGCCCGACGATGTTTTCTTCTTCGCCTCGTTCTGGCGCGCTTCTTTGACGGCCTCTTGCAGTGTCTCGGGGGAATCACCAGCCGCCGCGCGCCTGGCGACCTCCTCAAAGCTCCCGCCCGGATCAATCCCGGCTTGATCATACTGCCGGCTCAAATTTTCCACGGCTTTGCGAGGGTCAACGGCCCGCAACTCGCCAGAGTCGGAGGCTGAGCGCGCCACTCGAATCCTGCCCGGACGCGAGAGCGCCCGCGACAGTTTGAGGCTGTTGCAATGGGGACAGCGCGGCTTCGCCTCCACGCTGGAATAAGAACGGAAAAGGAGCGACGACCGCTTCCCGCAGGCTTTGCACATATACTCGTAGATCGGCATAGCGCCTCCTTCAACGCTGAGAAGCCATCGGCTTGAAGCCGACGGCTATTTGGGATAAAGCCCGCTTCGCGGGCTTTCCGCTTGTTTAGCCGCCGATTTCCAATCGGTGGCAAAAGCGCAAATAGTTACCGCGCTGAGCATTTCAACGCACGATCGCGGCGGCGGCCTGCGCGGCCTGCGCGTTCGTCGGCAACACCAGCGCGCCCGCCGCGCGCAATTTGCGTTCCTGATCTTCCAGGCCCTGCGGGTCTTGCGCCGTGCCACACACGTGCGTGACCACCGATAGATGTCGGCCCGCTGTCGCGGCCTTCGCTTTAGCGGCCCGGATCGCTTGACTCAACACGCCCGCCGGATCGTCGTGCGATCCATAGCCGATGACGACATCCAACAAAATCACGGCAACCTCAGCGTCGTCTGCTTCCTTGAGGAGGCGTTCCTGCCGCAGGCGCGGATCAATCATCGGGTGCGGACGCCCGCGCGTGAACTCTTCCTCGCCCATGTCCACGCAACAATGGCCTTTGCTCCGCCACGCATCGGTCAGCGCCCACTCCGGCGCGAAGGCGATGTTGGAATAGATGCCGCCCAACTGCGCCTGCAGGATGTCCATCGCTTCGTCGCACAGACTGCCGCCGGAGAACAAGCCGCGCAGGTAACGCTGGCCGGGCTTGAGTCGCTCGCGCTCGCCATCGGCCAGGCGCTTGAACTCCGCCGCATCCGGCGCATAGTAATTGCGGCTGTCGCCGTTCACCTGGCGCAATACCACCTCCGCCATGTTCTCAATGGTGGTGGTGAGGTGGAGGCCTTCTTTCACGCCCGTCTCTTTATCTCCCAGGAAATTCACGATGATGGGTTTGCCGGTGGCCCGCGCGGCGGCCAGAATCTTGGGAGTGACCGAGGGGTGGGGCGGCTTGGAAATCAGACCAATCACTTTCGTATCCGGGTCGGCGGCCAGCATGGCGAGGCCCTGCAACATCATAAGGCCGCCGATGGATTCCGAGAGGTCGCGCCCGCCCACGCCAATGGCCTGTGAGATGCCAACCCCGCCGCGATCAATGAGCGTGGTCAGTTCTTGCAAGCCGGTCCCCGACGCGCCCACAACGCCCACCGGCCCGCGCTTGAGGGCGTTGGCAAAGGCCAGCGCGACACCGTTGATGACCGCCGTCCCGCAACCCGGCCCCATCATCAGCAGACCTTTGGCGACCGCCAGCTTTTTCAGGGCGAGTTCTTCCTCACGGGTAACGTTGTCGCTGAACAGGAAGACGTGCATCCCGGCCTGGAGCGCCTTGGCCGCTTCCAACGCGGCGTATGCGCCCGGCACCGAGATCAGCATCAGGTTGGCGTCGGCCAATTTGCGGCGCGCCTGTTCCTGAGATTTGGGCGGCGCCTCGGTCGCGCCGTTTGAGGATATGACGTGACTACTCTCCAGCAGGAGGCGGTCAGCCTGTTCGATGGCGCTGTGCGCGGCCTCGTCCGTTTCAGCTTCGACCACAATCACCAGGTCGTTGGCCCCGGCGTTGTTCACGTCGTCGGTCAACAAGCCGATTTCTTCCAGCACGCGCTTGTTGGCGTCGGTGCCCATGGCCACCATGGCCTGCTTCACCTGATTCAACCCCGTCAACGTCTGTGACACGCGCATCAGGCGGACAGAGTCCTGATAGGTTTTAGGCTTGACGGTGCTAAAGCGCGGCATGTTGCTCCGTCTAAATGTTTCCGTCCTGAATGTGTCAGGGATAGTTTTCCCGGAAAGTTGCGACCGCTTCCAACAGCGCCTCGCGCGTGGCAAATTCCTGGCGCGGCTCAGGCAGGGCTATCCCTTGTTGCGGTTTCCCGGTGGCCGGGTCGAGCCACATCGGCTCCAGCGTATAAGTCAACCCCTTTTCCATGTCTAATTCACTGCCGAACAACACGCTCAGCCCGTCTGACAACCGCATCTCTAATCGCCGGAAAAGTGACTTGCCGTATCGCCTCTGCTCGTAGTCGGAGATGACGGCCCAGGGCCGGCCTTGCGCGCGCGCCGCCGCTGCCCGGCTTTGAAAATCGGCCCGGGCGCCCTCTTCCTGAATCTCCTGCGCCCGTAAATAAAAAGCCGCTGCGAGGGCGAGTTGATAATCCAGCACCATCACCTGCGGGGTGTCCAGCGCCTCGGCGATGGGGATCACGTCGTCTGAACTCGCGCGTTGAAAGCGTTCGATCAGCGTTTCCAGGTCCGAGACGGATTGCAGGCTGTCGGCGATGGCGCGCACCAGCCGGATCGCCAGCATGTACATATCGGTCTCGTTGAGGACAGTGCGATAGAACTGGTCCTCCGTCCGGCGCAGTTCGGTGAGGTACTCGCGAATCTCCGCTGGCGTCATCGTCTATGGAACCGGCGCGGGCGCAGGCTTGATCTCCACAATGTTCGCGGGTCGCGGCAGGGAGGTGGGCACACCCCACTCGTGCGCCAGCGCCGCCAGCGCCTGATCGAAAAGGGCGGCGGGGGCGCGCGCCACGCCGGTGCCGATCTGCCCCACCGTCGGACTGCTCTCGTGTAGAACGCCGGTGGTGATGAACGGGACGGTGCGCGTCTCGACCACACGGCGCACGTCAATGCCCACGGGCGTCCGCGCGTTGTCGGCAGGCGGCAGGCTGAATCTTGGGTGACGCATGACGGTGATCTCGGCCAATGATTCCAGCGCGGCCACTTCGTCCGCCAGTTTGCCGCCCACGAACGGCGCGACGCTGGGCGCGCCCGCAATCGCCATGCCACCCAGGCCGCACGTTTCAATGATGGCGCTGTCGCCGATGTCGCCCGCCGCATCAGCCAGGCTGTAGCCGGTGTAGTACACCGCCTCGTCCATCGGCGAGACCGGCCCGACGATCCAGCGCTGGCCGAGGCCCGCCACCCTCAGCATGAAGTCCACACCGTTGCGCGATAGTGCGGTGACGACCGTGCTGTAAGGCACACCATGCGCGGCGTCCATCGTCGCCTTGACCGCCGCCATCGTGAAGTTCAAAAAGAAGTGATTGTTGTTGTCGGCGAAGCGGATGACATCGGCGACGGTTTGGCCGTCAACCCCGGCTTCCAACATGTGCGGCATAAGCCGCTTGACCAGCAGAGCCGTGCAGGCGGCGTGGCGGGCGTGGCACTCGTCGCCCATTTGCAACCCTTGCGCGTTGATGTCGAAGACGCTGAAGGGGCCGTGATGGTGGAAGGCGGCCTTCATCGCCGGGCCGAGCCGATCGCGGATCCAGCGCAACCGTTCCAACGTCCCCTGGTCAAAGATGCCGAACCAGAGCGTGTTGCCGCGCCCTTCGTTGAAGGTGGAGAAACTGTAATTGCCGAAGGTCTCGTTGCGCGCCACCAGCACCGGCATGGACGGCGATATCACGCCCGTCATCGGGCCGACGGCGTTGTAAGCGTGATTGGGCGCAAGGGCGACTTGGCCGCGGGTCACCAGCGCCGCCGCTTCGTCGTTGCTGTCCGCCCAGCCCTCAAATTGGATCGCGCCCAGCACGGCGCGTTTCTGCGGGCCGCACATCCGCTCCCACGCAATGGGCGGGCCGGAATGCAGAACGGTGTGGTCGGGCAAACCCATCGCCTCGCGCGCCGGGGCCACGTCCACAATCTGCGGGTTGGATTCGATGATGCGGCGGAGCACTTCCTTGTTGGCGACTTCGATGCGGTGGGCCAGTTCCGGATCGCCGTACAGACTGCGGAGAATCCCGGTGAGTTCGACGCTGCCATCGGCGGGTGGCCGCCAATCCAATTCGATCACGGGGATGGATTGGCGGCGGAGGGCTTCGGCGAAGCCGCCCAGGCCGGCACTGATCACGCTCAGCGAGGTCTGAAACAGAGAGGGGGCGGCGCGTGTGTCCGTCATGAACTTGACTCAACCGGCCCCTCTGAGGCCGCGCTCGCCAGCGACTCAGCCATGTAGTGGAGGGTGCATCCAGACAGGAGGGTGTTGCTGACGAAGCAGTAGTGACGGGCGTGTTCCACCAGTTTATCCAATTCCGCCTGAGGCAGATCGGCCCGCACGGTCAGGAAGATATCGTGGAAGCGAAACGCCTGCATGTCCTTTTCTGCGCCCACATTCAGCGAGAGTTGGGTGATCGTGATCCGGCGTTTTTTGGCAACGTGCGCGACCGCCAGGCACATGCACGAGCCGACGGCGGCGAGCAATAGCTCGGTGGGCATGGGGCCGGTGTCCTCGCCGCCGTATTGCGGCGTTTCGTCGCCCTGCAAGTGGTGGACGCCGCGCACGTCAATCTCGGTGCGATACCCGCCCAGCCAGCGGACGTTGACCCGCCGTTCGTTGTAGGTCAAGTTTGTTTCTTCTCCCAGGGCCGCTCCGGCCATTGCTGGGGGCCATGGACGAAGAACAGGCTCAACAACCGCCGCCGAATGGGCCAGGGGGTGAGCCGGAACCCCGGCAGGAAGAAGACGGGCAAAAGCTTGTAGATCAAGCCCTTCTTCGGCGCGTGAGCGGCTTCGACGCCCAGGTGCTGGCGCATGGTTTCCGTCTGGGCCACTTGCAACAGATAATTCTCGGTGATGGTGCGGAATTTCTGCAACAGGCTAGGGCGCGCAGGTTCGCGGGTGGTGATGGGCATTGGGCAGCTCCTCAGTGCGGGCTTACTTCTTCATTTGCTTCAACGCCGCCAGCGCGTTCCGGGACGCCACGGCAATCGGTTCGTTGAGCGCGCCAATCGCCGGTGAATAGACGTTCTCCATCGTCGCCAGTTCTTCGACCACAGTGCCCTTGCGGATCGCAAACGCCAGGAAGTCGGCCCGTTCCTTGACGCCGTCGCCACCGGCAAACTGCGCGCCGATGACGCGATGGGTCTGGGGGTCAACCAGAATCTTCGCATACATCTTCTCGTGCGCCGGGTGATAGCGGGCGGCGGTGATGCCTTGCGCCGTGCCGACGACATAGGGCATGCCCGTCGCCTTGGCCATCGTCTCCGAGACCAGCACCCCGCCGACCTGCACCTTCGCGCCGAGGCCCCACGGCACATAGACGGGTTGATACGCTTCGTCGCCGCCCGCCGCGTTGATCCCGGCCAGCCGCCCCTGGGCGTAAGCGTATGGGCCTTGAATCAAATTGATGGGGATATTCAACAGGCCGTGCATGGTCTCGATACACGCGCCTCCGGCGAACACGTTCGGCACGTTGGTGCGCATATGGTTGTCCACGATGATGCCGCCGGTCGAGCCGGTCTTGACGCCGATGCTGTGCGCCAGTTTCGTGGCCGGTTTCATGGGCGCCACCAGAAAGGCCATGTCGCACTCGATGTCGCCCTGGTCGGTTTGAACGGCAGTCAAGCGGCCATTCGTTCCTTTGAAGCCTTGCAGTTCCGTGCCGAAGTGCAATTTGACGCCGAACTTTTCGACGAGATGATCCTGCAAGGGCTTCATCACGTCGGCGTCGGTGAAGTCGGACATGAGCCACGGGCCGGAGTCCACCAGATGGGTTTCGATGCCGCGTTGGGGCAGGGCTTCGATCAGTTCCACGCCCAGGGGTTTGGATTGCCAGACCACGGCCTTCTTCACGCTGTCCAAACGCTTATCCAGCTCCATCGCCCGGCGGATGTTCTTGATGAACACGATGCCGTCGAGGTCAACGTTCGGCACGTTGGGGACTTCGTATTCCCAGCCGGTGCAGAGGATGAGTTTGTCGAAGGGAAATTCCTCGCCGCCCCGGGTGTAGACCACGCGCCGGGCGATGTCAATCCGCTCGACAAGGGTCTCAGTCCGCAACTTGATGCCCATCTCGGCATAGAACTCTTTGCCCTGCAAGAAAAGTTTGTCGAACGACTCGACTTCGCGGGCAAAGGCGTAGGGGATGCCGCACGGACTGTAGGCGATGTCCTCGAACTCGGTGATGAGGGTGACCTCCAACGAGCGATCGGTCTGGATGGCCATGGTGGCGGCGCCAGTGCCCGCCCCACCGCCGCCCACTACAACAATGCGTGTCATTGTGACTCCTCTGATGGGGGATTTTCACAGGGCTGGCACGGGTTGAGGGGCCAGGCCCATAAAGCTTTCTTTTTCTAAATCGCGGAGTAAAAGCTCATCGCGGCCTCGACGCAGGTAAACACAACGCTCGCTGGTCACTTCGCCCACAGCGGCGCAGGTGATGGCGTGTTTGGCAAAGACCGCCTGAATGGCCGCCACATGCTGCGAACGGACACACAAGACAAAGCCGTAACTGGGAAAGCCCAGCAACCAGTCAAAGTAGCGTTCGTCAGCGGCGGGCGGCTGGGGAATGGCGTCCAGGTCCACCGTCGCGCCGACGCCCGATAGCTCCAGCATCATCATCAACGACCCGAGGATGCCCGCCATGCTGATGTCGCGCGCCGCGTCGCACCAGCCCGCCTCGGCGATGGTTGGCAACAGGGCCAAGTCCCGTTGCAACTCCGGATCGGATAGATGCGCGGAGCAATCCCAGAACGGGAACTGGGGATGAAACTGGCCGTTGAGGTTGACGACGTGCAAAATGGTGTCGCCGGGCCGGGCATTGAAACTGCTCAACACGCGCCTGGCCCGCCCGAGGATGCACGCCGCCACCGAGGCCACGTTGCCCGTGGCAGTCAGGTGACCGCCGACGAGGGCGACACCGTAACGGGCGCACCCATCGCGCAGGCCGCGCAGGATTTCGGCGGCGAGTTCCTTGTCGGGGGCGAGGATGGTGTCCACCAGCGCCAGCGGGTAGCCGCCCATCGCGTACACATCGTTGACGTTAGCCAGCACGGCCGAGCGTCCGGCCAGATACGGGTTGGCGGCGACCAACGGCGGATAAATCACCTCCGCCGCCAACAGCATGTTCCCTTCGGGCAGTTCAATCACCGCTGTGTCATCACCCAGCGGGACGGCCTTGCCAGCTACTATGGGGGCCAGCGAGTCCATGCCGCTGGCGACCAGATCAATCTCGTTCTTGCGTTGCCAGGCGGGCGCGGCCTGTAAGCGCGCCACGATGTCCGGCAGTGAATAATCAGGCATGCACAACCTGTTTGGTTCCCAGGCTGATCGGCTCAAAGTGGGTGACGGTCAACGAGGCGGCCATGAGTTGATGCGGCTGGCCGTGATACTCCACCGGCTCGCTTACGACGGTCCAGTTGAGACGGTTGAAGAATCGCACGTTCTGTATCTGGATATAAGCCAGGAAGCGGCGGCAACCCTGACGGATGACGGAGGCCTCAGCCAGCCGGCACAGGTTGGCGCCAATCGCCGCCGGGTGATGGCGATACTCGGCCAACACGGCCAGCCGCCCACCGTACCAGACATCCTCGCCGGCCGGGTAACAGCGCACCGCCCCGACCACTACGCCGCTGTCCGCGCTGACCGCCACAATGTGAAGCGTGGCCGGGTCGTCATCGTGTTCGTCCACGTCCGCCCCGTGGAACATGGCTTGTTCCTCGACAAAGATTGCGTGGCGGACCGCGAAGTACCCAGCCCGCTCGGCCTCGGTTTCAACCAGTTTGAAAAGGATGTCGTCCATGCGGCTGACCTTGCCTTTGCCCTACTCGAAGGCAATCATACCGGAGCAAGCGCCGCACCGGGTGCAGCCAGCCTTGCTGTTGCGATAACTCAAGCCGTGCTTCAGATTGATAGCGGCCACTTGCCGATAGATGCGTTGAAGGAAAGCCGGGTCGGGCGCGGCAGTGTTTTCCAGCGGAGTCCCCATAATGGGGCGCAACGGTACGACGAAGGGGTACACGCCTATCTCAGCCAACTGGCGGCAACCCTCCACAATCGTTTCCTCGCTGTCGCCAAAGCCGACGATGATGTAGCTGGAGACCTGATTACGGCCAAAGATTTGCACGGCCCGCTTATAAGTTTCAAAATAGCGCTCGACGCTGATGGTCGCCTTGCCAGGGGTGATCCGTTCGCGCGTGGCCTGGCTGAAGCTCTCCAGGTGGATGCCCACCGTATCCGTGCCGGCCTCGCGCAGGAGCAACATGTCCTCCGGGTTGGCGGGCGGCTCGAACTGCGCCTGAATGCCGATGTCCACCATCGCTTTAATGGCCTTCACACACTTCGCCAGATACTTCACGCCCATATCGTCGTAGTTAATGGTGCCGGTGGTCAGCACCATGTGCCGAATGCCGTCCAGGCGCACGGCGGCCTCGGCGACTTCGGCTAACTGTTCGGGCGTTTTCAGCCCGATAGTGCGGCCGCCTTCCAGAGAATTTTCAATCGCGCAAAACTGACAGCGTTCGCCCTCGTGACGCCAGCGCACGCAGCGTTGCGAGACGGTGGTCGCCAACACGTCCCGACCGTGCAACACGGCGATCTTGGAGTAGGGGAGGCCGTCTTGGGTGGCGAGGCTGTAAAACTGCGGGGTTGGCGCAAACTCCAATGGCATGAGCGAGTTGCCGTTGTGGGTCAGGCAATAGCCGCCGCTCCCGTCGGCGACGACGGCATACGGCGAATTCCGGGCGAAGTCGCCCAGCGTGGGCACCATCGCCGCCACCCCAGCCAGCATGAAGGCTTTATCGTCGGACGGGCCAGCCCCGCCGCGGCGCCCGCGATCCTGCACGGGCACCTCGATGCGGGCGCCCAGACTTTGAAGATCGAGGATGATTTCCTGTGATTGCATGGGGTCTCCTTTGTTCGTCGCCGCGCCGTGGGCCGATACCGTCCGGCAAAAAAGTTAGTCACCTGTCAGCAAGGGGTGGCTGTGCGTGCGCTTGCTTTTGCGGCGACAGGTGACTAACGGTGAATGCGCTGTTTAGGCAATCCCTCTTTCTTCAGGGAAATCCGTGTGACACGGGAAGCGTTCAGGTCAGCGCACTTTCTGAAGGCCAATTCCTGAAGGCGGCCTGCCTAGAAAATCGCGATGCCCAGGGAAATCATCACCGCCGGCAGCCAGAAGGTCCAGATGGCGGTCACCACCAGCCACCACCCCAGCAACTTGGCGGGCGTGCGGCCATACACCGTCGTGGCTACCAGGGCAAAGGCGACGGTCCAGACCACCATGGTGGACTGGAACAAGATGGAGCCGGCGAAGAACAGGATGAACGGCAGCGAGGCGACGGCGATGGGGATGGAGAGGTTGGCGATGGGTTTCAAGTCAAGGCCGCTGATCTCGACTGCTCCCAGGGCGACGAAGAACAGCACGTAGATTGAGGCCAAGCCGGCCACGGCGACGGCGTTGTCGCCCAAAGGCGCTGGCCGGTTGACCAGCAGGTACCAGACCACCGTAAAAGCACCCAGCCCTGAAACCAGGCTGATCCATCCGACGGTTTTCAGCGGGTTGGCGCCACCTTCCGCGGCTGTGGCGCCCACGCCGAGGAAGAACAGGGCGTTAACCCATGCCGCCATTCCAAGGAGGAACTGGAGCACCGTCAGGGGTAGGGGGTCAACAAGCGGTAGGTTCATGACTTACTCCTTTTCCTGAGCCCGTATTGGGCTCTAAACTACAGAATGTTAGTCACCTGTCCGCAAGGGGAGGCCGTGCGTGCGCCTGTCCCTGCGGCGACAGGTGACTAACTTTAACCGGAACGGGCTAGAGTGTCCAAGTGCTAATGACGAAGGCGCCCGTCTTCCAGTGATCGATCAAGCAGTCCAGGACATCCAGAGGGTGGTACGGCTTGACGCCCTCCAGGAGGTCGCTCTCGCGCATGCCGTACAGCGCGGTCATCGCGAAGCGGCAGGCGTGCACGGTCACCCCTTCGTTCATCATCGTTTGGAGCTGCTTGTTGATGGACAGGTTGCCGGGGAAACCTTCCGCGCCGACATCCGGGAAACCGCGCCCGGCCGCGGCCATCAGCACCCCCGGGCCATACAGGGCAAACGTGGTCTTGAACCCTTTGCGGTTGATCCGGGTTGTGGTGAGCATGTTCACCAGACCCACCGAGCCTTCAAACGGCACGGTGTGCATCATGACGAGGGCCCTGGCCCCATCCGGAGCTTTGTGATCCGGATAGAGCTTCTCGTCGAGATTGACGAGCCTATCGCCAGCCTTGGGTTTTGCGACTTCGACCATGGTCTTTTCTCCTTTTGGGGAATGAGGGTGGGATGGGGATTACCAGAACTTCGAATAAAGGCGCTCGGCGTTGTTCCAGAAGATGTTCTCCTTCAACTCGTCTGAAATCGGCGCGCCTTCAATCTTCCAATACTCGGAAGCGAAATCGCTCCAGGGGATGTCGGAGCCGAACAGGAAGCGGTCGCCGCCGACCCCGCGCTCCTGAATTTCCTTCAACAGCCAGGTCGAGCCAAAGCCGACCGCCCAAGAGGAATCGGTGTAAATCTGATGGCCTTCGGCGAGCAGTTCAAAGAACCGCGGCACGAACTTGATGTGCCCGCTGACGCCGCCGCCCATGTGAACCAAGTGAATCTTTTGGCGTTGGCCGAACTTGCGCACCATGCCGAAGGCGTTATCAATATCCGAACCGCCGCCCGGGCTGGTGTGGAGGTGGAGGGGCATGTCGTGTTGCGCCGCCGCGTCTAAAATCATATTCCACAGTTCAGCGGCCTCCGGCTCCCAGGCCTCCGGGTTAAATGTGCCGCCCAGCAGGCAGGTGGTCTTGAGGGCCACCAGCCCCTTCTGTCCAATCAGTTTCAGCGCTTCTGTGGTGCGCTCGCGGTCCTTCGGCAGGGCCGAGACCCAGATGGCGCCCAGTAACCGGTCACTAGACCTGGCCGCGCTCTCCGCCACCAACGGATTGAGGGTAAAAGGCTGAGCCGAATCCGGATAGCCGTAGTTGGACATCACCAGAGCGCGCTGGACGCCATTCTCGTCCATTGCTTTCAGGTAGTCGGCGGTTGTGTCGTAGTCGTACGTGGGCTTGACCGGTTTCGGCAACCCATAATAGGCGGCGCCGGGGACTGGGCCGATATGGCTGTGGTTGTCAAAAATGCGCTTGCGCTTAATTTCCATGTTGTCTCCCGCGGTGATGGGTGAAATATAGAACTATAGCCCAAGGGAATAACCGATGGGCGTCTCTGCAGAACAACGATTCAACTGGTTAACTGGTCCGGAGAAGTAATGCAGGTAGTTTACAATACGCCGATTGCCTGCCACTTACTTTTCACTTACCTGATGGCCGAGGGGGCGAAGTTAGTGCGGCCCCATTTTTTGGCCTCGCCGCTTGCGCAGGGATTTTTCGATAGCCTTGGGGTGTTCGCCCTTGTCCAGGCGCGCGGCGACCTCGTCGAACTCCTGGCCCATGTCGCGACCGGTGCTGGCGTTCTTCATGGCGCGCGCCAGCATTTGCGGTGATTCCTCAGCCATCCCCCTGGTTGAAGCGGCGGCTTCGGGCTGGGCTGATTGGCTTCCGGGATAGATGACCGCGCTACTGGATAACAACCGCTTCAGCTTCTTACTGCCGCAGACGGCGCAGACCGGGGTTTCCGTGGTGGCGGCGGAAAAACTTCTGAACCAAATGTCCATCCTGGATTGACAGGCTTTGCATTCGTATTCGTAAGTTGGCATCACACGCTCCTCATCCGGCTAACTGTAAGACCTGGGCCTCGGTGTGAGCATAGACCTTGCGGACCGGCAGCGCATTGAGGAAGTTGCGCCGTAAAGCCGGGTCGGTGAGGCGCGCCGCAATCGCCTCGATGACGGCCATCGCGGCGGTGTAATGGGCCTGCGCCGCTTCCAGTTGCTGGTCGGCTTCTTCCAGTTCCGCCAGGGCTAACTGGCAGGGCCAGACCAGGCCGGGGTTGCTCAGGTTTTGCGCGATGGCAAGCGCATGGCGCATCGCCGCCCGGGCCTTCCCCAGCTTGCCGGAGGCCAGGAGCATTTTGCCGCGCAAAGAACATGAGCGGGCGATGTTCTTGCGCGCTTTGGTGTGGCGCGCCAGGTCCAATGATTTGTCGGCCGCGATCAGCACCTCCGCCAGGTTGCCCTGGACCAGCGCCAACTCTCCCTGGGCCACGAGCAGACGCGTGAAATAGCGCCAGCGCATAAACGGCTCATTGACCGATAGCGCCAACCCTTCTTCCAGATAGGCGCGCGCCATTTCGTATTGTTCCAGCAACAAGTAGGTCGTCGTGAGATTGGCGATGGCATTCCCTTCTGCTTCCGTGAGCCGGGGAGTGCTGGCGCGGGCCAGTTCCAGACTCTCGCGGTCATATTGAAGGGCCAGTTCCAGGCTGAAGAGGTCGCGGTAAATCCAGCCAACCGTGTTTAACAGCCTGGCCCGCCAGAAGCGGTCGCCGGTCGCTTCTGAAAGTTTTAGGGCGTTGAGCAAGGAGTCAAGGGAGGTCTGATAATCACCCAGGCTGGCCTGTGACATGCCCAGAATGAAGTAGCCGCCCAGCGTCAGGAACGTGTTGGACATTGAAATGCCCAGGTCAATACACGACTGGGCATGGCGTCGGGCGGCTTCACAATCGTAGCGCAGATGCGCCAGCATAGCGGAGCCCCAGTGCGCCTCCGCCTGCAATAGCGGCGGGGCGTCATCCTCCCCAGTGATCGTTTCGGTGGCCGCGCTATTGGTGATGTTGCCCTGGGTTGAATTCAGGATGTCCCGTAACCGGAGCACCCGGTTGCGCAATTCACGGTAGTCGAGCGTCTCGGCGGTGTAGAGCGCCTGATCTAAATACATGGCGGCTTTCATCAGCCGATGCGCCCAGTAGTGGGCGAACCCAATGTGGTAGAGGGTCTCGCCCACCCGGGCCTGAGCGCCGGTGTCTTGATAGGTCTTCAGGAGTTGTTCAAGATCGCTGATGGCCGAATCGAAATCGGACAGGGCCAGGAAGGTCTGGGAGCGCCGCTCCAGCAGTTCGACAAACGCCTCGGGCGCGGCCACGTCAGCGGAGCGGCGGCAGAGTTCATAGGCGTGGTTGTACTGTTCCAGCGCCTCGCGCGAGGCATAGGCCCGGCGCGCCCAATCCCCGGCGCGCAACAAATACCGGAAGGCGAGCGCCGGTTGGCCGGCGTGTTCGTAGTGATAGGCCAGGATAGCCGATTGTTCATCCAACCGGCTCGCCCTCCCTATCTCCAGCGCCTGGGCCACGTGTTCGTGCAACCAGGCGCGGCGTTCCGCCGCCAGTTCATAGTAGACGGCCTGCCGGATCATAGCGTGCTGAAAGCGATAGCCGCTATCCGCGGCCTCGATGACGGCGTTTTTCAACAGTTCGTCGAACGCGTCGAGCAAGCGGCCGTGTTCCCAGTGGGTTGCTTTTTGTAGTAACTCATAATTGAAGCTGGCGCCGCTCACGGCGGCGACGCCGAGCAAACGATGGGCATCTTCACTCAAATGACCCAGCCGCAATCTGACGACCTCTGTGATGCTGGACGGGACGACCGCCTTTGATTCGGGCAACAATCGCCAGACGCCGTTGTGGTGTTCGAGCTGGCCCAGCTGGGTGAGGGAGAATACCAACTCTTTGATAAAGAAGGGGTTGCCCTCCGTCAACTCAAAGACCGCGGCCGGTATGACCGAGGCGCGGACACTTTCGTCCAATAAATTGACGCAAAATTGCGTGACCTCGTCCCGCGTCAACCGCCCCAGGTTCAGGCGTTGCGCCAAGTGATTGCGTTGCAGTTCGCCTAAAACGAACGCGATGGGCGTGCCGCGCTGTAATTTGTCCTGATCCACGGCACACACCAATAGAATCCGCTGATTGGGGATTTGGCGCGCCAGGTAATGCAGCAGTTGCAGGCTAGACTCTCCCGCCGCATGCAAGTTGTCCAGGAAGACCAGCAACGGTGTGGTCTGCGCCATGACGGTGTACACGCCCGCAATGGCATCGAAGAGCCGCCGCCGTTCCTGATCACCGGTCTCAATGTTTAGCCGGCTGGGTGCCGTGTCGAGTTTGTCCGTCTCAACCGGGGTGTTTTTGACAAGCTCGGGCAACAAGCGAGCCAGGTCACTGACCAGCAAGCCCAGGCGCTGGCGGACCTGTTCAATCAACTTCGGGTTCAGCCCTCGGCGGAGAGTGCCCACGAAAGGGGTATACAACAAGCGTCCCTCGCCATCAAAAGCGGCGCCTTGTAAGACCCTCACCCCCGTAGATCGGGCGTACGTCATCAGCTCTTCGCCCAGGCGGGTCTTGCCTACGCCTTGTTCGCCAATCAGAAAGACGACGTTGCCCTGCCCATGTTGCGCCTGGCGCAGATGCTCGGTCAGCTTTTTCATCTCGGCTTGCCGCCCAATCAACGGGGGGCGATTGGGCTCTTCCGGGCGGACGACCGGTTCTACACTGGACGCCGATAGAGGCGTGAAGGCCGGCGGCAGGGCTTCGGCGAGGATGGCTTCGTAGAGGGCGGTGGTTTCAACCGAAGGCTCCACACCCAGTTCGTCCCGCAGAGCCTGACAGGCTTGCCGGTACAGCCGAATGGCTTTGTCACGCTCGCCGGTTTGGGCGTACAGTTGCATGAGTTCACGTTGCATCCCCTCGTCCGTCGGCTCGACGCGCAAGAGGGTGCTCAAGACGCTAATTGCCTGCGGGTAGCTGGCGCGCTCGATATACAGGGTCGCCACTTGCTTGAGCAAATCAACATAGCTCTTGTGCAGAGTGCGGCGGCGGCGGTCGGCCCAGTCGTCGTAGACATCCTCTGGCAAAAGCTCGCCTTTATACAGCTCAAGCGCGGCGTTGTAATGTTCGAGGTTGTGGTTCTGCTGGCGGCCCAACTGGATGAGCCGCTCAAACGCCTCCACATCCACCCAGGCCACCGCCGCCGGGGCCAGCGTGAGGATGTCATCTTTGAAACCAATATAGCTCGATTGGGTCGCGCTTTCCAAACCGGGCTGGAGAACGCGCCGCAAGATGAACAGCGTGCGATTAAGGTTGTTGGCGGCAGTTTCGGAATTCTTGTCCGGCCACAGATAGTCGAGGGCCTGATCCTTGTGCAACCGGCGTTGAGGCGCCAACACCAGCAACTTAAAGAGCTTTTTAGCTTTCTGGCGTTGCCAGGCCGAATCCTCAATCAACTCGTCACTGAGGTAGACGGCGAACCGGCCCAGCATATAGATGGTCAGAGACGTCTGCGACGAATTTTGAGAACCAGGGGACGTGTTCATCTCGCTTGGCGATTTTCGTATCGCGATCGTTATTATACAATAACCACGTCTTATAACATCGTCCTCGCCTTCAACTCAAGATACCGATTGATCACGGCGATTGACAATTGGTTGGCGGGCACGTCCAGCGTGAGGACACCCTGTCGTCGGAGCGAGTCGAGCGCGAGTTGGCGCTCGTCCAGCAGTTGCGCGGCGGCGTTGCGCTGATGCGCGCCGAGCGAGTCTGTGGGCGTCTGGCGCGCGGCGGCGACGATGTCCGGGTCGCTGATCGTCACCACCAGCGGCAGACTACGGCGGGCCAGTAACGCCGCCTGGCCCACGAGCGCCTGCATGCTCAAGCCACCGCTCAAGTCCGTGAAGATCACGACCAGCGCGCGCTTGCGCTGTTTGAGCGCCAGGTAGCTCAAGGCCCGCGTATAGTCCGGTTCCACCGGTTGCGCTTCCACCGCATACAGCAACTCCAGCATCCGGTAGAACTGCCCGCGCCCCGCCTTCGGGCCGACGAAGCGCGTGACGTCGTCCGCAAACGTCATCAGCCCGATCTTGTCGCCCTTGCCCGTCGCTACGTAGGCCAACAGCAAAACCGCGTTCACTACGTAGTCCAGCTTGGCGATTTGCGCCACCGGGCTTTGCATCATCCGCCCGATGTCCAGCACGGCGATGACATTTTGACTGCGTTCGGTCTGATATTGCACCGTGACCGGGCGGTTGCGGCGGGCGGTGGCCTTCCAGTTGATGCGGCGGAACTCGTCGTCTGGTAAGTATTCGCGCAGGCGCTCGAACTCCGTGCCCTCGCCGAACATCCGACTGGCGCGCAGGCCCAACTCCTGCAAGCGGTTGCGGCGCAGAAGCAGATCGTAGCGGCGCACATCCAGCAGATTGGGATAGACCTTGACGGGCGCGGCGGCGGGAACCTTGCCCTGCCTCAACAGCAGGCCGAGCGGCCCACGCCAGCGCAGAGTCAGGTCGCCGAACGTGTAATCACCCCGCCTCAGCGGATGCACGTGATAAACGCTCTGCCAGGCGGCCTGCGGCTTCGCTTCGCCATTCAATACGCGCGTCTCGATGCCGAACGCGTCGGGCGGCTCATCGCGTACCATGAAGATCGCGGGGCGGCGGCTCCGGTTGCGCACGGAGAGGTGAACCGGATTGTCCGCGCCCAGGCTGAGTTTGGTGTCGTGCTCGCGGATCACGTCAAAGCGGCGCACGCCCTCCGCGAAGCGCCAATCCAGCACCAGCACGGCGAGGCACACCACCCCGTAGCCCAGCCCGACCCATTCGAGCGCGGGCCACCAATTGCCCAGCGCGAGGATGGGCGCGGCGAGCAATAGGAGTAAGGTTCCGCGAGTGGTGAGTTGCATTTGCGAATGAGTGAACAGTCATCAGTAAACAGTGATCAGTGAACACTGATCACTGTTTACTGATGACTAACGCGGCACTTCCACCTGCCCGAGCAAGCGCCGGATTACGGCATCGGCGTCCAGGCCTTCGATTTCGGCTTCCGGCTTGAGCAGGAGGCGATGGCGGTAAACGGGCGGGATCACAAACTTCACATCATCCGGCGTGACGAACGAGCGGCCTTGCAGAGCCGCGAACGTCTTGGCCGCTAACAGCGTGTGCGTGGCCGCGCGGGTGCTGGCCCCCAGCAGAATATCGGGCGATTGGCGGCTGGCGGCGGCGACGCGGGCGACGTAGTTCAGCACGCCGTCCTCCACCGTCACGGTCTTGATCGCGTCACGCGCCTGCGCCACCGCCGTGGCGGACAAGATCGCCTGCAAGCCCGCCTCAGCCAGTTGGTGCGCGTCAAAGCCCTGGTGATACCGCCGCAGGACTTCAACTTCAGTGTTCAGCGACGAGTATGGCACGAGCACCTTGAACAGGAAGCGATCAAGCTGGGCCTCCGGCAGAGGATACGTGCCCTCGTACTCCACCGGGTTTTGCGTGGCGATGACCATGAAGGGCGCGTCCAGCGGGTGGCGCTCGCCATCCAAGTTTACCTGCCGCTCCTCCATCGCCTCCAGCAAAGCCGATTGCGTCTTGGCGGGAGCGCGGTTGATCTCATCCGCCAGCAGGAGTTGGGTAAACTCTCGGTTCGCTCATTTTTGGGGGGAGAAAATCAAATTACGGCCAAAACATGCAAAAAGGCCGAGATTTTGACACTGTAGCATGATTACTGGGGCTAAAATACCGCCCAATCGCCCCTGGCTGGTAAACTTGCGGCTGATGAAAACACACACACGCTCCCAATCTGTCTCGACAAAAGCCCGCTTCGCGTCTTCGAAGCTCGGGCCAGGCGAATACCTACCGGAAGGGATATTCC
>Ga0247727_10007366_pt1 | contig 20973 bp, 15 predicted proteins | sample WisWelCaveWW1625_FD_202498 | JGI IMG/M metagenome (GOLD analysis project Ga0247727, IMG submission 202498) | Biofilm microbial communities from Wishing Well Cave, Virginia, United States - WW16-25 | ecosystem: Environmental > Aquatic > Deep subsurface > Groundwater > Cave microbial mat | place... | reverse complement strand
CCAAGTACGGTACAATTTGCTGATCGGCATGAGGATCTCCTGTCACTGTGTTTTTCGCAAAACAACTGTAACAGATTTCCTCTGCCGATTTCTACCTCTTTCTTAAAACTGTCGGGTCGCTAGTAAAGTTCCATTAAACAGGATCAGGCCTGCCCTGAGTATGATCGAAGGGCTTCGACCTGTAGAAGAGGCGGCGCATCTCCTGTGCGATTGTAAATCCGGAAGTGAAACTGAGTCCGAGGGTAAATAACGCGGCGTAGATCATAATCAGCCAATTGGAGTTTTGCCAACAGAGCCAGACGGTCCACAAGTTGAAGGCGGCGAGGGCAAGTTCAAACGCGACGAGTATATCCACTTTGACAAAATAACGGCGGGCATCCCATTTTTGCGCGCGACGGGTAATGCCGTATTTCGGTGTCCGTTCAAAGACAGGCTGACGACCAAACCAAACCTGTAGCGCGGCGCGCAGGGTGTTGAGCATCATACCCGCGCCGAGCACGGTCATCAACAGGATGGATGGAAGAAAATGGAGCCAGCGCCTGCCGAGCGCGCTTTGCGCCACAGCGAAATAAACAGTGGGAGCGAAGGCAGTGACATTGAAAATAAATGCAATCCCAAACAGTTGAAGCAAGCCTGGATACTGCACGGAAATCAATAAGAGGACAGGATATAGCACACACATCACAAGCATCAATAAGTGAATAGCGTATCCCGTGAGATGCAGGCTGGATTGAATTTTTTTTGAAAGGGAAGCATCGGATTTCCAAATGATAGGAACGTAACGAAGGGCGCATTCGAAACTGCCACGTGCCCAGCGATGTTGCTGCCGCCGATACGCCGTAAAACTGACAGGCAGTTCAGCCTGCACTTCAATATCCCCTGCATAGCGCGCAGACCAGCCGCGCAGAAAGGCGCGATAGGAAAGGTCAAGGTCTTCGGTGAGAGTCTCGGCTTTCCACCCGCCTGAATCAATGATTGCGGACTTGCGCCACACACCCGCGGTGCCGTTGAAGTTGAACCAGTAATCGAGACGCGAACGCGCCAGTTGTTCGACCGCAAAATGCGCGTCAATCGCAAGGGATTGCAAAAATGTCAACAGCGAGTAGCCGCGATTCAAATGTCCCCAGCGCGCCTGCACAAAAGCGATTCGTTCGCCGTCGAAATGAGGCAATATCTTTTTGAGAAAATCGGGCGCGGGGATAAAATCCGCATCGAATATCGCGATGAACACTCCTCTGGCAGTTTTCAATCCCTCCCCCAGCGCGCCCGCTTTGTAGCCCTGCCTGTCTGCGCGATGCACATGCTGGATGTCGAATCCGTTAGCCTGCAATCGCCGGACTGTTCGGGCGACGAGCGAAACGGTGTCGTCGGTTGAATCATCCAATACTTGAATCTGCAGCAAGTCGCGTGGATAATCGAGCGACGCGGCGGCTTCGATTAATCGTTCGGCAACGTACCATTCATTGTAGATGGGCAGTTGCACAGTGACAACGGGCAATGAAGTTAATGGGACGGATGAAGTTTTCACCGCGAGCGCGCCGCGCTGTTTCCAGGCATGCCACGCGAGATAATAGAAGTTGAGTCCGTACAGGAATAACCCCAACAAGACCAACAAATAAATGATGGTGGCGGGAATGAAGAGTGTGTTAAGCCAATTCATGTCAATTCACCCTCACGCTGCCTCCCCTCTCCCAAATGGAGCGGGGATTCTGTCGCGGCGGCAAACAAACCCCATGCCAGCCATTGCCACAACCTGCCTGCGGGGGTAAACCATGTATAGTAGTCGAAGAATCCAACCATAGTGATAGCCAGCAACAGGCCCGCCGCGCCAACCATGTTGGGATTCGTCCACATTCTTTTACGACGCAAGAACACAACCCAGGGAAGCATCATCAACAAGAAATAAAATGTTGCGCCGAAAATGCCCGTTTCGAGCGCTACCGCCAACAGCGTGAAATGAGGCGGCTGGTAATGCGTCGGGAATTCGGGGAATTCTTTTTTCATCGCGACGGGGGACGCGCTCAAGCCGATTCCCATCAGCGGGCGCCTGACAAAAATCTGATTGGCGGATTCGTTCAGGAAAGCGCGCTCGTCCATGGATTGCGCTTCCGCGCGGACGGTTTCAAACGACTGCCCAACATTCATGCGCGCGCCCAGATAATTTAGATTCACCGCGAGAAATGGAAGCAAAACAAGTGACGTTCCCAACGCGAGCCGCAAAATGGATTTGAGTTTTTCCCTGCGACGCGCCCACGCCTCAACCCCGACCATCAAACCTGCTCCTGCTGCGAAAGCCAGCCACGCCGCCCGTGAAAAGGTCAGCAACAGGGCGAGCGACATCGCCGCAATCGTTATGCCAAGGATCAGCGATGGTTTTCTCCCGCTATTCAAATAAACCGCAAGCAGAATCAACAACCCGAAGGCAAGGCACCCGCCCAGAATGTTCGGGTGATCGGTGAGCCCATACGCGCGTAGAAATCGGACCGCGCCATTTGAAACGATGCTCACGCCAGACCAACGCGGGTCGAGCGTGTGCTCGCCCAACGCCTGCAACCCAACAGACCGTTGCAAAACAGATTGCGAGACAGCAACTACCGCCTGCAACGCGCCCTGTAATCCAATCGCGAGGCCAATTCCGAGAATCGAAACTTTTTCGTTCACAATATACATGTAAAACAGGAACAACGCGCCCAGCCGAACGGCATGATAGAACGAGAGCGCGCGATCCACGCTCATGAGAACCGAAAGCAAGCCCGCCAGAGTCAGCCCCGCGAGCGGAATCCACACATAGGCGGGACCGAATTGCAGGGGCATTCGATTTATCCATTTCGCGAGTCCCCACGCAAGGAGAGTCGCTGCCAAAGTTATATCTGGAAGAAAAAGAAGGAAATCGGTATAGTCACTATAGATCGTCCCGTTGGGGCGGGCGAGCAAAACTACACTCATCCGCACAGGCATGAGGACAAGCGTTGCGAAAAATGCAAATTTCGCAACCGTTTCGAGAATTTGTTGCAAGCGGCGAGGAGGGTGATATTCCACGTGAGCTCGTTTGGAATTTGCTTATTATAATTATGAAATGTATCCACACCTGTTCGATTCTATAATCTCTTCACTAACATTAATAATCCCATGTGCGGGTTTCAACCATGACGCGTGACATCGTCGTCAACGGACGGTTCCTCTCGCGCCGCATCACGGGCGTGGAACGGTACGGACGGGAAATCCTTCGTCACATCGGGAGCAGGTGTCGGGTCAAGAAAACGCGGGCAAATGGTGTGATGGGTCACGCGTGGGAACAGTTCATCCTGCCAGGAACATTGACCCGCGAATCCATTCTATGGTCGCCCGCGAACACGGGACCGTTACTCGTCCGCAACCAGGCTTTGACCATCCAGGATTTGAGCGCGCTTGAACACCCCGAATGGTTCCGCGCCAGTTTTGCCGCGTGGTATCGTTTGTTCCTGCCGATTCTGGCGCGGCGAGTCCAAATCGTTTTCACTCCCTCGGAATACGTCAGGCAAAAAGTGACGGCGCGATTCGATGGGGTCAATGCACGTGCCATCCCCTCGGGCGTAAACACCGAAGTCTTTCATCCATCTGCGCGTCAATCCGTTCCCGGTCTTCCGAAACGATACATCCTGTTCGTTGGCTCGCTGGAGCCGCGCAAGAACCTGCCCGTTTTGATACGCGCGTGGAATCAAATCACGCCTGAGTTCCCGGATGTTGCGCTGGTCATTGCAGGCGCGGCGGGGAATGTGTTCCGCGCCGTGAAATTGCCGCAGGGAAAGGCAAACTTGTTTTTTACAGGGCGCGTGGACGCGGAGTTACCCGCGTTATACGCGAACGCGGAGTTATTCGTCCTCCCGTCGCTTGATGAAGGTTTCGGCTTACCTGCGCTCGAAGCGATGGCGTGCGGCGCGCCTGTGATCGTCTCGAACGGCGGCGCGTTGCCCGAGGTGGTGGGCGACGCGGGGTTAATCTTCGATTTATCACAGCCTGATACCCTCGCACAGGCGATGCAGGAATGCCTGACGAACAAAAATCTCCGCGCCCGGCTGATCGAAAATGGGCTGGCAAGGGTAAAACAATTTTCGTGGCAGAACACGGCGAACGAGATTTGGATGACGTTGAATGACCTCTGAACCACGAATTGCCTTCGTTGTCGATCCTCTTGTCCCGCTCGGCGGCGCGGAGAAAGTGTTGTTCGCCGCGCTGGAGGCATATCCACATGCCAACATCTTCACCCTGGTCTATAACAAACCCGTGTTCGCCGCCACGCCGCTTGCGTTTCGCGAAATCAAAACCTCGCGCCTCGATTCCTTACCGTTCGTCCGGCGCTACCACCGCTACCTGCTTCCGTTCATGCCTGCGGCAATCGAGCGGTTCGACTTGCGCGCCTTCGAGACCATCGTCTCGTTTAATTATGCGGTGGCGAACGGAGTAAAAAACTATAATGGCGCGCGCCACGTATCGTATACGCACACGCCCATGCGTTACGCTTGGACAGACCTCAACATCAACGGCACACGCTCGCACAAGAATCGTATCGTGAATGCGTACCTGCGCCATTTCCGTGAATGGGACAAGGAAGCCGCCTCGCGCATCCATGCGATTGCCACGAACTCCCACAACGTTTCCCGTCGAATACGCCTTGCCTATGAACGCGACGCGCGTGTCATCTATCCTCCTGTCGAAACTGAACGTTTTCACCCAAGCCAGGTACGTGAATCGTATTACGTCGCGCTCACACGGTTGGTCAAACACAAACGCGTCGACCTGCTTGTGCGCGCGTTCAACCATCTGAATCTTCCCCTGCTCGTCGTCGGCGATGGACCTGAACTGCCGCGCTTGAAAGCGATGGCGAAATCGAATGTCAAGTTTCTGGGGTTTCAACCGGATGAAACGGTTGCTGATCTGCTTGGCAAAGCACGCGCCCTCGTCAGCGCGGCGGAGGAGGACTTCGGCATTGCCATCGTCGAAGCGCAGGCGGCGGGATGTCCCGTCATTACGCTCGGGCAGGGCGGCGCTCTTGAAACGGTCATTGACGGCATAACGGGTGTATTATTTTCTGAGCAGTCCGTCCCTTGCATCATCGAGGCGGTTATGAAATTCGAGCGTGAACGGGAAACTTTTCATGTGGATGAACTGGTGAAGAATGCCCGGAGATTTGACAAGGATCGTTTCCTGAGAGAATTCACAGAGTTCGCGCAACTCGCACCCTCAGAAAGCCATAAAAGATAGATTCAAACAATGCAAATACTCGTATTAATTCTATGGAGAAATTGCATATAATCCGATACACTGGTCTCATGTTGGATCACTCAAAAGGAGGCAATTAGGCCGCTCATACAAATAAACACCGTCAGCATCATTATTCCAAGCAACGAATGAGGAGACATTCAATGAAAACAAAATTGTATTACCTGCTAAGCGCCGTCATGCTGGCAAGCATTCTTTTATCTGCCTGCGGTCCCGCCGCGACGGAAACTGCCGCTCCCGTTGAGACCGAAGCGCCAGTCGCGACGGAAGCACCTACCGAAGCGCCGACCGCGACGCCGGAACCTCGTCCACTCACCGTATTGATTGATAACGATGAAGGTCCGATCACACCCGCCAACTTCAACACCTTCATCGGTTTCTGGATGGTCGGCTGGGTATACGATTCGCTGTACATCCGCACACCTGACCTTGAACCGATTCCCTCCCTCGCCACGTCTGCCACGCCGAGTGAAGACGGTCTCACGTGGACAATGACCCTGCGCGAAGGCGTGAAGTGGCACGATGGTGAAGACTTCAACGCCGACGACGTGATCTTCAGTTACAACTTCCTCATCGCCGCGGGGCGCGCCAACAACCTCGCCGCGATTGACACAATGGAAAAGACGGGCGACTACGGCTTGATTATCAACCTCAAAGAGCCGCAACCGTTCTTCCTGAATGAAGGCTTGGCTGGCTCATACATCCTGCCCGAACATATCTGGAACGCACAGACACCCGTCAGCGGTGAACTCAGCCAGTTTCAGGGAATGGTCGGCACGGGCGCGTACAAACTTGCCGAAGTGGAACCCAGCCAGTTTTACAGGTTCGAAGCGAATCCCGATTATTATCGCGGCGAGCCTGTCGTGGCAGAGATCATCGCCAAGATCGTCAAGGATCGCACACAGCAGTTCAATCAACTGCAAACAGGCGAAGCCGACGCGGTGTTGTCGTCTGTGCCGCCTGCTGTCGTCGGTGAACTTGAAGGCAACGCAGATCTTGAAATCGCCAAAGGCTCAGACTTCTTCAATTATATTTTCTACACCAACGGCTCGCGCGAGCCGTTCGACAATCCCACGGTGCGGCAGGCGATTGCAAATGCCGTTGACACAAAGACTCTCGTAGACGTTGTCCTTTTGGGTCAGGGCGTTGAATTACCGTTGAACTGGTATCACCCCGATCTGCCGTGGTCCATCAACGTGCCGCACGTGTACGACCCTGTGCTGGCAAGGACGATGCTTTCCCTCGAGATGGGCGCAGATACTGATGGAGATGGAATATTGGAATTCGAGGGTGAGAACACAAATTTCAGCATCCTGTGCGACGTGAACAATCCCGTCGAAGTGCGCGCCACCGAATTGATTGCGGGTATGCTCAAGGAAGTCGGTATCGGCGCGACGCAAAACTGCCTCGACATTGATTCGTCCGTAGCGTTGATCTGGCCCAACTTCGTCGCGGTCCCTGAACCTGATTACGACATGGGTATTTGGGGCTGGTCGTCGGGTCCGCAGTTCCAGCGCGGGTTCATCAAATTCCTCACCCACTGTGAATTCGGCATAGTCGGCTGGGGCAACCTGACAGGCATCTGCGACCCAACACTCGACGACCTTGTTGGGCAACTTACCTCCAACACCGATCCTTCCAAGACGGAAGGCATTTCAACACAACTTCAGGAGCGTTTCGCAGAGAATCTGCCGTTCATCCCATTGATGTCACCTGGTGGAAACTTCGCTTATCGCCCCGCGGCGTATGACGGCTGGGTGTACTTGAAGGGCACAGGCACCATGACTGTCTGGTCCTTCCTGCCCGAAGGCGCAGTGGATATTCCGTAATCGGATTCATGTCATTGCGAGTCTTCGAGAAGCAATCTCCCATAACCGTCAAACAATTGTACCTTTCCAAATTAATCGAGCAATAAACGCCTGTGGAAAATGCCCGAGCCTGACCACGGAGTCACTGAGTCACGGAGTTTTTAAAAGATTTTCTCAGTGTCTCCGTGTCTCAGTGGTTCAAAACGGGTTGATCGGATTGCTCGATTTAATTCTTAATCTGCAATTGTTTGAGATAACTTCGCTACGTTGGTTTCGATACGAGCGAGACGCTTCGCGCACTCGCTCTACTCAACCAACGGAATTCGCAATGACATATAATTTCCCTCGTGCAAACCTACGAACCCAACCTCGCTCTGTTCAGGCAGGCATTCGGAAACGATATCACAGACCATCACGCAGAGTTAATTAAATCCGCGCTGGGGTGGAGCCGCGTGTACCGAGTGGCCCTCACCAAAGAGGGTCGCTCGACGCGCGATTCCGTCATCGTCAAAACCATTGACCCGAACGGACCCATCAATCATTTTCAAGCCGAGCGCGAGCTCCGCTTTCACGAAGTCATCCATCCCAATCTCCAGATTCCAAAAGCGGAAATCTTCCACCTCCACACCGACGAAGCGACGGGCTTTCGCATCATCGTCATGGAAGACCTCGCGCAGAATCATCGCATCCCCGCGCATCCATACCAATGGACGAGCAGCGAAATCAAATCCGTCTTGCGGGCGTACGCGCAACTGCACACGACTCAATTTGAAAACCTGAATCATTCATGGCTGGTTCAACGACACGAAAGCCTGCTTGATTTTGAAAAAATTCTCGAGCAGGTCGCCATTGTCCAGCGCGCGGGGATTTGGGGCGACCTTCCGCATCTTTACGACCTCCTCGCGTATACACGCGAGAGTTGTGAAAAATATAAACATGAAAAAATGTCGCTCATCCATGGCGACACCACTCCCGCCAATGCCGCGCTTCCAAACAATTTGGATTCAGAACCCGCAACCCTCATTGACTGGCAGGATGTGGGCATTGGCATGCCCGAATTCGACCTCGCTTACATTGACCTACAACCCTTCGACTCGGCACGCCTCATTCCCCGCTCAGACCTGCTCGACACGTACTGGAATCTCCGCGCCGAAATTGACACCAACATCCCTTCCCCCGAAGAACGCCGCGCGCGCCAACTCCACGCGGACGTGGTCACCTCCCTCTGGCTCACCGCCCCCGCCGCCCGCGTGACTGTCCACCCGTTCCCCGTAGGCAGTTATCCCCAAATCCACTGGGCATCGCAATACGGCATCGTTTACAATCGTTTGAAATCACTGGCAGAGGAAATTGCCGTTGGTTGAGTAGGCGGCGTTCGTCCGCCGTATCGAAACCAACGATGTTCAAGAGTTATCTTGTAACAAGATTTGCTTTACGTCCTGGTGGTTTCGATACGTGGCGCGAACATCACGCGCCACTACTCAACCACCGAATTACCACTTACCAATTACTCTTTTATGCCCCGCCGCCTCATCGAATTCGGTATCACCCTCCTCCTCGCCGTCTCCATCAACTTCCTCCTCCCGCGCCTCATGCCTGGCGACCCATTGAAGTTGATCGCGGGCAACGCCGCGCCTCAACTTGGCGAGGAACGCGTCAACGCCCTGCGCGCCCAATACGGACTCGACAAACCTTTATCCGAACAATATGTAATTTATCTCCAACGATTGGCGCGCGGCGACCTCGGCACCTCCTTTCGATACAGCGGAGGAAAATCCGTCGTCGAAGTCCTCACTGAAAACTTCCGCTGGACTCTCCTCCTCGTTGGCATCAGCCTCACTCTCGCGCTGTTTATCGGCTCCGCGCTTGGCATCTGGTCTGCCACTCGCCGCGGCGACGCGATTGATCTCTCGCTCCTCAGCAGTATTTATGTTTTGCGTTCCGTGCCTCCATTCTGGCTCGCGATGTTATTCATTCCGATCTTCGCGATTCAACTCAAACTCCTCCCCGCAGGCGACTCGTATTCCATCCCGCGCCTCGAAGGCTGGGCTAACGTCAAAGACGTTGCGCGCCACGCGGTCATGCCCGCCGCGATTCTCACGCTCGCATACATCCCCACCGCGTTCGCAGTCATGCGCGCCGCGATGTTCGGCATCATGGAATCCGATTTCATCCGCACCGCGCGCGCGAAAGGTGTGCCGAATCGTTGGGTCGTGTTCAAACACGCATTGCGGAACGCGCTCCTGCCTGTTCTCACCTCGTTCATGGTGGACCTCGGTCAACTGCTCGGCGGCGTCACCGTCATCGAAGCCGTGTTCAACTATCGCGGCATCGGCAACATGATGTTCGAAGCCGTCAAATCGCGCGACTACCCGCTCCTGCAAGGCGGATTCCTTCTCTTCACCGTGACGATTCTGATCCTCAACATCATCACCGAAATGATTTATCCATATTTGGATCCGCGCCTGAGGCGAGGGACTGCATGATGAAAACCCGCTTCTTTTCAAGCCGACAGTTGATTCGCCTCTCCAGCGGACTCGGCGCCTGCGTCTTGACTCTCCTCCTCGCCCTCGCGATATTTCCCTCCCTCTTCGCGCCTTTCGACGCGACCGAACGCGTCGCGCTTCCGCTCCAGAAGCCCAACCATGAAAATATTCTGGGAACGAACGACATCGGGCAGGACTTGTACAGCGAACTCGTCGCGGGCACGCGCGCCTCACTCTTCACAGGACTCATCGTTGCTTTCATTTCGATCTTCATTGGCACAATCATCGGCCTCGTGAGCGGATACATCGGCGGCTGGACGGACTCGCTCCTCATGCGCCTCACCGATTTGATTCTCGTGTTACCCTTCCTGCCGCTGGTGATACTGATCGCGGTGTACCTCGGTCCCAGCCAGAAAAATGTTATTTTGGTGCTGGCAATTTTCTTCTGGGCAGGACCCGCAAGATTAATCCGCTCGCAAGTGTTAAGTATGCGATCCGAACCGTACATCGAAGCCGCACGCGCCTTGGGCGCGAATCCGATTCGCATCATGGCGCGTCATCTCTGGTCGGGCGTGAGACCGCTCGCGCTGGTGCAAATAGTTCTCGTCGCGTCGGCGTCCATCCTTGCCGAATCCAGTTTGAGTTTTTTAGGCTTGGGCGATCCCTCCGCGAAGAGTTGGGGCTCGATGCTGTACTTCGCCCGCGCCAGCGGCGCCTTCCTCGGCGACGCATGGAAGTGGTGGGTGCTTCCCACTGGATTGATGATCACCCTCACCGTATTGAGTCTCGGCTTGATTGGCTATAGTCTTGAACAAAGGATTTCAAAAACAATCGGTGGTTGAGCGCAAGCAGTCGAAACCACCTAGAATCAAACATGATCTCAATTCTCTAATTCTCCAATCTCGTGTGCCTAATCTCCAGTCTCTAATCTCTGTCCGTCAATTACCAATTACGAATTACCAACATTATGCCCCTCACCCTCGAAGAATCCCTCGCCTACGAATTCGCCCTCCACTGGCGCGACAAAAATTATCGCCCCGACCTTGAACGTGTGGATTGGTCCCGCTTCACGCGCCTGCTGGCACACAACCGCATGTCCGTCCTCGCCGCGCCGATCCTCGAACGCGTCAACGCCTCCATTCCGCAAGACGCGCAGAAAATTCTCACCGAGCACGTCGAAAAATATAAGCGCTCCGCTACAAAACTTGGACAGTCTCTGGTCTCTTATCTCCAATCTGCCCAAACACAAAACATCGAAACCATCGTCCTCAAAGGCTTGTGGCTGTGTGAAAAAATTTATGAGGAGCCCGCCATGCGCCCAGGTAGTGACATTGACATTCTCGTCCGCAAACACAAAGTGGACGCGTGCCTTACCTTGCTTGACGAACAGGGTATCGGGCAATACTGGCACAACCTCATGCACGACGATTACTTCACGCGGCATCATTTGCACCAGCAACGTTGCACGCGCGACTTGAACATCTGGTTTGAGATTCACTGGGCGCTCGACCATCCGTACACGTTGTTGACTGTTGACTACGAAAGCATCTTCGCCCGCGCAAAACCGTCCATGCTTCTCGGCGCGCCGATTCACGAGATGGCTCTGCCCGATTTGTTGCTCAGCCTCGCCGTTCATCTCGTCAAACACGCGGTGTATCTGCCCAGCCTCGTCCACCGCGAAGACTTGCCGCGCATCATCCTCGCCGACGGGATGCTGATGTACTATCTCGATATTGCCGAAGTAATCAAGCAGTATAAAGAGATTGATTGGGAGTTAACCATCCAACTAGCGCACGAGTGGGGCGCAGTGGATATTCTTGGTTCGGTGCTTCAGGTTTGCAAACGATATTTCGCCGCGCCGATTCCCGATGAGGTTATCACTGCGTTGCTTGTGAAAGGTCCTTGGCGTATCACGAGAAATATCATGGCGCGCGTTGCCGAACAGGAAGTGGCGACCTACGAAGGCAAGTACGTGAATCGATTCTGGAAATTGATGCTCGCATCGAACGGCGCCTTCATCTTGCGCCCTGTTCGTTTGTTAGAGACAGTTTCGTATTTCTTCCCTCCTGCTGATTTTCTACAACGCAGGTATGGAGGGACAAATATCGTCTGTCGAATCGGTCACCTCCTTATCGCCTTGCGTCACACCTTGCGCTTTGGCTGGGATTCTATTTACTTCGGCATCGAACGATACGTACGACTCAAACGCCTTGGTGAAAGCGCGTCACTCTTCAACAGGTTGGAGACGGATTTATAAAGCCACCTGCCGTCATTGCGAGGGCGGCGCTCGTCCGCCCGAAGCAATCTCCGTCACAGGGTTGGAGATTGCTTCGCTCTTGGTCTCGATACGCCCTTTGCAATGGCGCTATTGTACCTTTCCAAATTAACCGAGCAATAAATGCTTGTTTAAAACGCCCGAGCCTAACCACGGAGACACTGAGTCACGGAGTTTTTAAAAGATTTTCTCCGTGTCTCCGTGTCTCAGTGGTTCAAAACGGGTTGATCGGATTGCTCGATTTAATTCTTAAGCTGCAATAGCCCCACTCAGGGCTACTCGACCAACAGGCTCGCAATGACGGAGAATCTTTTTTGGTTAGAAACCGAACCTCGCATGAAACCCCACATCGAAACCGCCTCCCTCTTCTTCCTCGATGGACTCGCAAACGTCATTGACTTCGCCTTCCACTTCTGGATGGGGCGCGTCCTCATCCCCGCCGATTTCGCCGTGCTTCAAACTCTCAATTCTGTTGCCCTCGTTTACGTTACAGCAAGCGGAGTCTTCCAACCTGTCGTCGGTCGTTTTGTCGCAGAAGCGCGCGGCAGGGACGAATACGAATCAATCCCCGCCATTTTTCAATCCTTCCTCCGCGCCGCGTTTTTTCTTGGAACAATTCTCTCAATTCTCTGCTTCTCTTTTGCATCGCCTGTTGCACATCTCCTGAACCTCCCTCGCTGGACGATTCAACTCTCCGCCGCCCTCATCTTCTTCAGCACCCTGCGCCCCATCGCAGTGGGAGTGCTGCTGGGACAGGAACGATTCCTCGCGTTCGGATTCGCGCGTCTCGCGCTTTCACTTGGGCGGATCCTCTTTGTCATCCTTCTCATCCCAACAGGCATCGGACTCACAAGCGCGGTGATTGCCCTGCCGATTGGCTGGCTCGTCAGCGTGCTATGCGCGTTTCTCTTCATCGGCAGCATGTTGTGGAAGAAAAGCGAACAGTCTCATCAAAATATTCTCAACGAAGGTTGGAAACTTTCCGCCTATGCCCTGCTTGCCTACTTTGCATACATGTCACTCACCAGCCTCGATCTAGTCTGGGTTAACCGCAATCTCAATGGTGAATCCGCGGGCGCGTATGCCAGTCTCGTTTTGATGCGGCGCATCGTCGCGTTGCTCCCTGCCGTTGCTGTGACCGTCATGTTCCCGCGCATTGCGAAAATTCTCGCGCAGGGTCAACGCCCCCATCGTTTGTTGAGTCAAACCGCGCTCATCATCTTTGCGGCAAGCGGCGCGCTTACGATTCTCTACTTCATGTTTGCTAATCCGCTGATCGCCATCATCTTCAAGGATCAATATCAAGCCGCCGTGCCCCTGCTCGGCTGGATGGGCATCGCGATGATTGGCGTGTCGTTGAGTTCCATCTGGTTGAATTATTATCTCGCCGAACGCCCGCGCAATTTCGTGATTCTCCTGCTCATCGCGGTCGCCCTTGAATGGACTCTGTTGAATCTATTTTCGCCATCCTTGCAAAATGCCGTCCTTGCGTTTGGGTTGATGGGATGGTCCTTGAGTCTCGGCGGATTAATTTTGTATTCGAGGAGATTGCTTCGGACTTCGTCCTCGCAATGACATTAATGCCTGACTTCAACGAACTGTATCGCAAGCATAACGAACAGATGGAGGATTTCTGGTCTCGCCGAGCCAACGCGCCGAAATATAAAAAGATAATTCGGGTTTTTGGGCATCCAGTAATTTTTGACTCGAATCAAGAAACGGTTTTGGAGTCCGCAACTCTCGCGGAAGAAATGTATTCCACAGCGGACTTCGCGGACGAAGCGACTTGGCGAATCCACATTACGGTTCCCTCCCGACCTCAACCCTTCGATCAAACTCAGGGCAAGCGTGATTCACCTCCCGAGCGACTCGTTGACCTCATCCGCTACACAGGCGCGGATGACTGGCTCTCGATTGACCTGCTCGAGTGGGGCAACTGTTTTGTGGATATGCAACGCGGCGAAGCATTCGCGGTTTTGTCCCCTTCACTGGCAGAAAATCCCGAACAGGTTTGCCAGGCGCTTATCAACACTATTCTCACAAACTTCATCACCCGTCACGGATACAGCATGTTGCACGCGAGCGCGTTGATAAAAGATGACAATATCCTGCTGTTGCAAGCCCCGCACGGCACGGGTAAGTCCACGACGGCGTTACGTTTGCTCTTGAACGGATACAAACTCCTCTCTGACAGCATGGTCTACATCGGTGAGCGCGGGGACGATTTGTGGATGGGTGGATTTCCCGTCGGGCGGATCAAACTCCGCGCGGACATGCTTCCGCTGTTCCCCGCGCTCGCGGCTGAGGCGGAGGAGGAACGCGTCCGCAACGAGACCAAGCATCGGGTCGAATTGAAGCGTGTGGATTCGGCGATGGCGTATCCGCACATGATCCGAATCCGCCGCGTGGAATATTGTCTGCTCGAACGCTGGAACAAATCCGAAAGCATAATCGAAGCATTGACGGAAGACGAATTGTGGCGCGAGATCATGGTCAATAGCCTGCACTACGACACACAGGAAATGTGGACCGAAAATTTGCGCCGCATCGAATTGATGTTGCGACACGCAAATTTGCATCGCCTGCGCATCGGCGCTTCGGAAAATGAGATTATCAAAACGGTGAACAGTGTATGGCGAACGAAGTGAGTGAGCGCCGTTGGCTGTGGATCATTTTTGTTTTGTATTTTTTACTGGCGGTCGGATACAGCCTGCTTATGCCAATTTGGGAAGCGCCCGATGAGCCTGCGCATTATCACCTGGCATGGCGGCTGGCGCGCAAAGGCGAGTACGCCACGGATGAACTGAATTACGAAGCCAGCCAGCCGCGCGCGTTTTATTATTTCGGCTCGTTAGTGATTCGCGCGCTCGATAAAGTTGACACGAAGTTTTCCGATTATTTTTTCCCGCGTGAATATAAATACAACATCCGCGTGGCGGAGCGCCGATTCGACTGGAACGATAGTAATTATCGTTTTCTCCTCGGCGTGTACGCGCTCCGCTGGGTAAACCTGTTGTTCGGCGCGCTGGCTTTGTGGTTGAACTGGAAAACCTTCAAGTTGATTACCCCCGATAAACCAACGTTGCAACTTTCCGCGCTGGCGCTCGCGGGGCTAACGCCGCAATATCTGCACATCATGTCGTCGGTGAACAACGACGCGCTGGGGACTCTGGCAGGCGCGCTTCTTTTTTATTTGGTAATACGAGCTGCAAATGGCTCGAACAACCTGATCAATATTCTTTTTGTCCCTCTTGCAATCATCCTGCCCTTCCTGACCAAACTTACTGTGCTTCCCGTCGGCGCGGCTTTGTTGCTCGTCATTGCCTGGAAATGGTTTTCCAGTGTACGTCATAGAAGGTGGTTGGCTGTATCAGCCATCATCCTTTTGTCAGGCGCGGGAGTTCTTTATTTTTTCTTCCCGGAAATGATTCAAACCGCTTGGGGCGAAATCAAGTGGAGGCTGTTCAGCTTTCATAAAAGAGCATCCACGCTAAAATATCTGACGACCGTTTCAAGCCAGATCGTGTGGACGTATTGGGGTAAGGTGGGCTGGATCGCGGTTGGATTATCCTGGTGGGTCGTTGATCTGTTAACACTTGCGGGATTTATCGGCATTGCCATTCAAGTTAAAACGATAACTTCGTCGTTGCGAGGACGAAGTCTGAAGCAATCTCCAACACGACCAGCAAATGCTCAACTTTGGATTGCAACTCTTCTTATCGCGCTGTTCACAATCCTCGCTGTTGCTCGAAATGCATTAACCACCGGCGCAACGCAGGGCAGGTTCTTGTTCCCAGCCATCGGCGCGTTGTCGTTGCTCATGGTCGGCGGCTGGTATGATGTGTTGCCCGAGCGAGCCCAACAAAAATTCCCACGGATACTTGTTTCTCTGATGTTCGTTCTGAATATCGCGCTATGCGTGTTTGAGGTTATCCCCGTGTATTATCAACCGTTTTTTGATTGAATATATGCTTGGTCGGGGTCTCAGACGCCGACCGAACACACTTATTCCAAACGACCTGCAATACTCAAATCAATCTGCACATCCACGCCAGGGGAACGGAGTTGCGCGTCCATGCCGCCATCCACAATGATGCGCTGACCGGTGATATACGCCGCGTCGTCAGACGCAAGAAAAGCCACAGCAGAGGCAATATCGTGAGGCGATCCCGCGTGACCGAGAGGTATGGTCCGCCCCGCGGCTTCAGGACCGGTTGCACCGCCGAGCGCGTTATCCACGGTGATGTTGCCCGGCACCACAGTATTAACTCGTATCTTCCACGGAGCCATATCCAGCGCCATGGCGCGCGTCGCGGCTTCGATTCCTCCCTTCGTCGTATCGTACGCCATGAGATGACGATGCGCGCGGCTTCCTCCACCGGAGCTCATATTGATAATGACACCTCCAGTTGTCTTCCCTTCGTTTACCTGCTTCACCATGATCCGCCCGGCGCGTTGACTGCAATAAAACATGCCAGTCAAATTGATCTCTAAAGCCCTTAACCAAGCCTGCGCTGAGATTTGAAGGAAATTCTTGTTTGAATCGGGGTGATGGACAAGCGCGGCGTTATTCACCAAAATATCCAGTTTGCCGAATTTTTCAAGCGTTTTGTTGAATAAATTTTCAACCTGACCAGCATCCGAAACGTCGCACAGAACATACATTGCTTCGAAGCCGGTCTCTTTGAGTTGGGCTACAAGCGATTTCGATTTTTCCTCATTCAAATCCGCGATGACAACCAACGCACCTTCCTGTTCAAATCGCATGGCAATCCCCGCTCCAATTCCCTGCGCGCCACCTGTTATTACAGCAATTCTGTTTTTTAATCGCATGGTGTTTTCCTTTTTTTATTGTTTGAGTAAAAGCGAGTCGAAATCTTGCGAAGGTCCTGAACCTTCGCAAGGTTTTACGATGCTAAATCTGCCCCGAAGCGCCCCATTTCAGGAGCATTTCCTGATATTGCGGGTTCTGATAACGGCTGAATAAAAATGCGGGAGCATAACCAGGCAATTCCTTTTGCGCGATATGTTTTGCCAGCAAATCCGAAGCGCCGCACGAGACCTGCATCCCAAAACCGCCAAGCCCGCCGATGATGTATGTTCCATCTACAGGCAATGGTCCCATCAACGGACGGTTTTCCGGAGTCCGTGCGTAATATCCACCATCAATAAACGGCTTCGGGATTTGCTTAAAGTAAGCGGCAAGACCCGGAACAACCGTTGCCATGCCGCGTAAGGCAACTTCTGGCAGTTGGGGATCCAAAGGGATCGGGAAGACAGGCTCCAGCGGAGCATGACTTTGGTACGACCATTGCAGCAGTATCGTATCACCATCTCCTTCAGGTCTGCCATGCACACCAATGGGCAATTCATTCAACAACCAGTTTGTTTGATCTGATTCTGCCAGCGCCTCTTTTTCATCGTCAGACCACGGCAGTGTGACGGGATCATTCCAGATGAGCAATCCCATGTCGCGTGGGATCACGCGCTGAGGGTCATTCAGCATCACTTTCAGATGCGGTTCGCAGACGACCGGAAGCTCAACGCCGATCATCCTGCCCACATTTTTTTGCAACGGACCCGCGGCAATGACAAAGACTCGCGTGGAGATCGTTTGCGTGCCTGCCTTCGATTCGATGCTCACGGATTTGATTCCGCCTCCTTCCACGCCGACACCTGTCACTCGACCTGTGACGTGAGTGACACCCTGGGCAATCGCTTGCTCGAGCATATACATGCCAAACTGTTGCGCGGCAAACCACCCGCACCGCCGCGTGTGGAGGAGAGCAACGGCGCGCTCGGTTATGTAAGGGAAATACTTGCGAATCAAAGATGGGTCGAGAAAGAGATCGGCTCCCGTTGGCGCATCGAACAATCCATGCTCACTGACGGGAATATATTTAGGATCATCGGAGTTGTTACGATGAACTCTTAACTGACCTGCTCCCAAACTTGTAATTTCCTCCGCGCCCGCGATCATGGACTCGATATTGTTTGGGTCAGCAGTCGCGTAGATATACCCGCGTCGATTCATGGGCAGGCGATTTGGAGCCTCACGATGAAGCGCCTCCATAATATCAATACTACGGTTCATCAACCGCACCATGGCGTCGCCGGGACCGGGCCACCAGTTGCGATAACACTCTGTGGATTTATCGCTGGTCATCGTCAGCGGCGGTAACGGGTCAACGATGACGATATTTTTCATACCGTGTTTTACTGCAAGTTGATATGCCGTTGAAACCCCGGCAATCCCCGCGCCGCAGATAACAATGTCGGCTGTTGTGTTGGTCATGAATTTTCCTTTTAACTATGCTCGGTGGTTGAGTAGCAACGAACGGAGTGAGGAGCGTGCACTTGCACCAGCACGTGATTTGCTTAGCAAATCATGCAGGTGTCGAAACCACCAAATAACATAAATTTCTTCGCTGAGCGGCGGTTTCGACTGCTCACCTGCACTGCGCGCAGGCGCAAGTGTGCGCTCAACCACCAGAACTTCTCAAATTCTTCGTTGCCTGTTCATCAACTAACGATGTATCCTCATCAATCACAACGCCATACTTTTCTTTGGCAAATTTCAACGACACGTATCCCTGCTTCACATCGTCGAGCACGTGAGCGGGATCACGCTCGAGGGGCGAGTAAAACCCACCGCCGCCGGGCAGGCGCAAGGTCACAGTTTGATGCGGCTGAATCACATAACGGCTTTTCGGGTGCGGATGATGTCCGGTGGAAAGCACCACTTCGCCCGCAGTCCCGGGAAGTCCGCCATGATATCCGCTGGCAGGAAAGCGCGTGCGGTCATACATGCACGAATGGATCGCGGGCAGACCGGTTAACACTTCGAGAATCATTTCCTGCCCCAGCCCCCCTCTGAATTTTCCTGCGCCTCCTGAATCAATTATCAATTCGCGTTTGTGCATCCGGATCGGAGCCACCGATTCGATCACCTCCGCAGGCACGCCAGTGATACCGCTCGGAAATGCAGTGGCAGACAAGCCATCGCGATACGGACGCGCACCCATGCCGCCCGCCGAAAAATAAATGTAAGCGAAAACATCGCCATTGTGATTCAACTCGCCTTCGATCATTGTATTCCACAAGCCAGCCGAGCCATCCGCGATGACGTTATTCGGAATCGGATTGGACAGCGCATTGAGAATCGGTTGTGAGACGAAATGCCCAATCAAGTGACGCGCGCTGACCGGAGCCGGTCGTTTGCAATTAAGAATACATCCTTCAGGCGCCATCACTTTGATCGGACGGAACGCGCCTTCGTTATTTGGAATGTCGGGAGCAAGCGCGCACATCAATGTGTAGGTTGTGTATGCGTGAGTGTAATTCATCACCACGTTGATGCCGCGCCTGATCTGCGGCGATGTTCCTTCAAAATCAACGACGATATCGCGGTCATTCACCATCACCTTGCAATGAATTGTGACCGGGTCATCAAACCCGTCAATCGTGACCGCGCTTTGATAGGCGCCGCCTGGAATTTTTTGAATCGCGTCGCGCAGACTCTTCTCGGTTCGATCCAGAATCAGATTGGATAACTCTTCGAGATCATCGAGCTGATATTCATCCATCATTTCAATTAACTTGCGACTGCCAACCATATTGCCCGCCTGTTGTGCATAAATATCGCCGATCACTTCATTCGGCACGCGCACGTTGGCGCGGATGATATCGAACAGGTCTTCGTTCGGCTCTCCTTTCTTGAACAATTTTATCAACGGGATGGCAAGACCTTCCTCGAAAACTTCCGTCGCATCGCCGCCCATCGTGAGACCGCCAATATCCATCGCATGACACGTGCTGGCAAACCACCCGATACCTTTGCCTTTGTAAAATACCGGCGTCACAATCGTCTGGTCGAACAAATGCCCCGATGCCGCCCACGGATCGTTCGTGATTAATGTATCGCCCGGGGTGAGTGTATCAATTGGGAACCGCGGCACCACATGACCGCGCACGCAATTCGCCATCGTGTTAATGTGACCGGGCGTCCCCGTCACCGCTTGAGCCAGCATCCTGCCCTGCGCATCAAACACCCCCGCAGAAAGATCGCCCGCTTCACGCACCAGCGTGGTGAACGACGAGTGAATCAACGCCGCGGCTTGTTCGTTTACAATCGAGATCAGCCGCTTCCACAACACTTCCAATAAAATCGAATCAATCATCACTGCACATCCTATCCGCCACAGAGTTCACACCGTTCGTGCCGTGAGCACGTCGGTGCGAGACGGCAGAGATTTTGAGAAAACTCACAGCGCTCAGTGCTCTCTGTGACTGCGAATTTAACTGCGAGACAATATCAAACATCCATTTTCATGCGTCTGCACCGACCAGCCCGGCAAGACAATCGTCGTTGACTCGGCTTCTTCGATGATCGCGGGTCCATCTATCTTGAACGATGACGAAAGCGACTCGCGGCGATAGACCGGAGTCTCCACACGCTTCTCATCCGCACCGACAACGGGTCGCCATCTATAAGGCTGATCTGTCTTCGGCGTTTCCTTTCCAATTTTTAGAACCACATCCGCCAATTCGAGTTTAGGACCGGAAATGACGACGCGCCAATTCACAGCTTGAATCGGAACGCCTTTGCACAGCACACCGTAAAAGCGAAGATATTCCTCTTCAAATCGTTTTTCAACAGCCCGCAGGGTTTCTTCAGTGATCACACCATCTTCCAGCGGCACGCGGATTTCATATCCCTGCCGCAGGTAGCGCATGTCCACACTGCGCGTCACGCGGATCTGTTCCGCCGGAACGCCTGCCTTCATAACGATTTCACCGCCTTCCTGTTCAAGTTCCCCCAAGATCTGCATGAGGTGGTCCGTATCTACTTGATCGATTCGCGTGAGATAACTGCGGGTGAAATCAAAAGATGTCGGCGCGAGCAGAAATCCAAACGCTGATCCCACGCCTGCAATCGGCGGCACAATGACCGTATGGACGTTCAATCGTTCAGCCACGCCGCAAGCATGGACGGGTCCCGCGCCGCCGGTTGTGACGATCGCGTATTTTTGAATATCCAAGCCCCTCTCCGCCGCATGGACGCGCGCCGCCGCCGCCATGTTTTCATTCACCAGTTGATGGATTCCCCATGCCGCTTTGGTCGTTGAAATATTTAACTGAGTTG
>Ga0247727_10007365_pt1 | contig 20977 bp, 18 predicted proteins | sample WisWelCaveWW1625_FD_202498 | JGI IMG/M metagenome (GOLD analysis project Ga0247727, IMG submission 202498) | Biofilm microbial communities from Wishing Well Cave, Virginia, United States - WW16-25 | ecosystem: Environmental > Aquatic > Deep subsurface > Groundwater > Cave microbial mat | place... | reverse complement strand
GTGCAAGCCGCATTGCGCCATCAGCGCCAGCAGGCCCACCGTCTTAAGACTCACGGTTTTGCCGCCGGTGTTGGGGCCGGTGATGACCAGGGCATAGGTTTCGTCATCGAACTCCAGATCAATCGGCACCACCGTGTCGGGGTTGAGCAATGGATGCCGCGCGGCGCGGAGCTTGATGGTGGAGCCGGGAGGCTGGCGGGTAGCAAGTGGCATATGGAAAGTGGAAGGTGGAAGGTGGAAAGTGGAAAGTGGAAGGTCATCTAATGCTTGCGACTTTCCACTTTCCACTTTCCACTTGTGACTTTCCACTCGCGTAGCGGACTTTCCACTTCTGAACTCGCGCAAGATGGGTTCCGAGGCCCGCGTCGCATCCGCATACTTGGCCTTGGCGAACGCCAAATCCAAATCGGCCAGCGCTTCCATGCCGCGAATAATTTTGTCGGCCTGCTCGCCCACCAACGCCGAGAGCGCGGCCAGAATGCGGCGGATTTCTTCCTGCTCGGCCAATTGCTTCTCGCGCCATTCGTTGTTGAGTTCTACAGTGGCGAGTGGCTCGATAAAGAGCGTCGCGCCGGAGGCCGATTGGTCGTGGACGATGCCCCGAATGCGGCCCTTGAAATCGGCCTTGAGCGGAATCACATAGCGGCCATCGCGTTGGGTGATGATGGTCTCTTGCAAGTGGGCGGCATGGCGCGGGTCGCTGATGAGGCGTTGCAGTTTTTGCAAAAGCCGGTCATGTGCAATCCGTAACTCACGGCGAATGAGGGCCAGTTTTTCGGAGGCCGAGTCCAGCACTTCGCCGCGCTCGTCGAGCGTGCGGTTAATGGCCTCGACCAGGCCGGGTGTGTCCTCGATGCCGTTGGCAATAAAGGCTAGGCGCGGAAACTGATCGCTTAACTTGCTGAGGAGACGATGCAGGGTGCGCCCGGCGATGAGGGTGTTCTTCACATCCATCAGTTCTGACGCCAGTAGCACGCCGCCGCGCGCCGCGTTTTGTGCAAAGGGGCGGATGTCACGCGCGCCGCCGATGGTGGCATCGGTTTTCACCGACAGCAGTTTACGGGCCTCGGTGGTTTCCTGCTGGCGGCGTTTGGCTTCGGCCAGCTCGGCCGTGGGCGTGAGGGCCAGCGCCAGCGTCGTACCGGCCGAGAACGAGGTGAACTTGCTCAGGCGGGTGAGGATTTTGGGGAGTTCGAGGGTGGTGATGGATTTAGGGTCCATGATGATTTTAGAATTATTTTGGTTTCAACCGACGTTTAAGTTCGTCGCGTTGCTGTTTTAGTCGGCGCAACATCTCGTGCTCGCCCGCCCACTCGGCGTATTCAATCTGCTCGTCCAGTTCGGCGTTTTGCAGTTTGGAGTAGAACACTTCTGAGTCCATGCCAAACTCGGCCTCAAAGCGTTTCAAGCGGCGCTCAACCAGCCGCAGGTTCTCTTCGAGGCGTTTAAGATAGGCGCGCAGGGTGGCGTGGTCGGTGGGCGGGGTGTCGGACATAGCGATAGAGGGGGACGGGCTAATGTAAGGAAGCGCACATTTGGCTTGGGCAATGTACAGAAGTGTGCATTCGGGTCGGGCAATGCACAGAAGTGTGCATTCGATTGGAGCAAGACAACTATCCGTTCATTGCACGATATCAAGAATGGCTTGGGCAACATAGATCTGATGATGATATTGGCCAGAGCTTTCGCTAACGATTTGTTGAGCCTCAAGCTTGCGCAAGGCCCGCATGACCGTCGGATGTGCCACCCCGAAGCGGGTCTGCACGTCAGCGGTCGTGATAAAGGGATGCTCAAAGAGCTGGTCAATGATCCCCAGCAACAGTCCGGCTGAACGAGATTTTTGGATTTTGCGCCGCCATTGGGCTTGCAAATCCTGAAGCCGTTTGGCCCGGGTGTTGGCATCGTGGGCTTGCTCGGTAATACCGCGCAGACAAAAGAGTGTCCAATCATGCCAGGTCCCGCGCTCACTGACAGCCAATAATTGGGCGTAGTAGGCTTCCCGCTGACGCTCAAAGTAAGCGCTGAGGTACAATAACGGTGTGGGCAACAAATTCCACTTGACCAGCAAGAGCGTTAGCAATAATCGCCCCATCCGGCCATTGCCATCTATAAACGGGTGAATGGCCTCAAACTGGTAATGAATGAACACCAGCCGGAACAGAGGCGGATAAGTATCCTCGGCGTGCAGATACTGCTCAAGGGTATTCAGCGCGGTCAGCATCTCGGTCGGCGGCGGCGGGACAAAGCTAGCCTCCACCAGCGTGCAACCCGGTCGTCCAATCCAGTTTTGGGTGTGACGGAATTCGCCCGGCTGGGCGGCTTCACCGTGTATTCCTTCCATCAAGCGGCCATGCATTTCACGCAGTAGTCGCAGACTGAGTGGCAAGGTCTCCAGTCGCTTCAGGCCATACTCCAGCGCACGCACGTAGTTGACCACTTCACGCACGTCAGAGTTGGGTGGAGTGGTTTTATGGCTTAACTGCGCTTCATAAGCGTACACGTCGGCAATGCTCGCCTGTGTGCCTTCAATCCGCGACGAAAGCACGGCTTCACGCCGGATGAAGGGTTGAATCAGAATGTTGGGGTTGGACAAGGTGCGGCCCAGCCCGGCCAATTCGCCTAATGCGCGGTCGGCCTCCGAGAGGGTGTGGACTAATTCCGCGTCGAACGGCAATGCGGGCGGCAGGGGATTGGGCGCAAAGGCCCAATGGGCCGCCTCGCCCTGTCCCACGCGAATCATTTGCCCCGCGGTGCTGTTCCGAAAAATGTCCGGGTTCATGGTTGTTGCAGGCTGGCGCGCAAGCCATCTAATAACAGCGGCGCTTCATCTTCCAGCACCGTGCGCGGGTCGAGCACCACCTGGCCCTCGGCGATGCGGGCGATGATGGGGCGCGGCCACTGCCGGAGTTGGGCGGCCAAGGCTTTGGGTGAGCGCGCGCTGAGGGCCACCAGTTGGGTGGGCAGAGTCTCGCCGGGCAGACTGCCGCCGCCCACCGTGGATTCGCCATTGACCAATTCGCCCGTTCCCAATTCTGTTATCCACCGGCGCGCCTGTTGCTCAATCGCCGTGATCGGCTTTGATATCATCTGCCACACCGGGATCTCGCGCGCCGCCGTGCCGCGCAGGTAGGCCAGGAGCGTTGCGCTTAAAGCGGCCAGGCAAAGTTTGTCGGCGCGCACGGCGCGGGCGAGCGGGTGCTTTTTGAGTTTGGCCACCATTTCTTTTTGGCCCACGATAATGCCCGCCTGCGGGCCGCCGAGCAGTTTATCGCCCGAGAACGCCACCAGCGCGCATCCGGCTTGAATCGATTCTTGAACCATGGGCTCATGGGCCAGGCCATAGTGCGCGGTATCCAACAGTGCGCCACTGCCCAAGTCATCCACCACCAGCAAATTAAGCGAACACAATTCGGTCAACGTTGGCTCGGTGGTGAAGCCGACGATCTTGAAATTGGAGTGATGGGCGCGCAGAATCAGCGCCGTCTTTTCGGTGAGGGCTTCTTGAAAATCGCGCAGGTGGGTGCGGTTCGTCGTCCCGACCTCCACCAGCTTCGCGCCCGATTGCTTCATCACCTCCGGCACCCGGAAGCCGCCGCCAATCTCCACCAGTTGGCTGCGGGAGATCAACACGCCCCGGCCTTTGGCCAGAGCGGTGAGGCTGAGGAGTAACGCCGCCGCGTTGTTGTTGACCACCAGCGCGGCCTGCGCGCCCGTGAGCCGGGTGAGCAGGGTCTCGGCATGAATGGCCCGTGAGCCGCGCTCCCCTTTGCCCAAATCGTATTCTAAAGTTGAGTAGCCCTGCGCCACCGCGTTCATCGCTTCGATGGCGGCGCGCGAGAGCGGGGCGCGGCCCAGGTTGGTGTGGAGGATGACGCCGGTGGCGTTGATGACGGGGCGGAGGGTTGACGCGGTGAGGCGGGCGAGGCGGGCGTGCGCTTGCGCTAAGAGCGCCTCAGGGTCGGGGAGGCTGGCCGTTTCGTGGTAGTGGGCGCGGGCCGCCTCCAATGTTTCGCGCAACGCTTCCGTGACCAGCGCGCGGCCATAGGCGTCAATCAGCCCGTTGGCGCTGGCCAGCAGTTTATCCACCGCGGGCAGGTCACGCAGACTCATCGGCGGAATCCGGGGACCAGCGGGAGCGTTCGCGCATCCGCAAAAACCACTCCACGCCCCCCAATCCGGCGGCCAGCAAGAGCGCGGTGGCCGGGCTAAGGGTGCGGCCCACTTGCAACCACGCGCAGGTTGCGCCAAAGAAGCCGACCCACAACGCCTGTCGCAATAGCACACTGGCCGGGGGCACCCCGCCGGCGAAGCGTTGGTTGAGAAAGCGCGCAAACGGGATGGCGACGCCGGTGAGGGCCATCAACCACAAGACAAAGAACAGCCAGCGCGGGCCAACATCCGGGATGAGGTTGAGTTCAAAAATCACCAGATAGAGCCCGCCCCAGCCGGTGAGGGTGAGGAAGCCGGAGGTGAGGGTGAGGCTGAGGGAATTTTGGGAGGCGTTCATCGGAGCGATTATATAGCGAAGTGTCAGGAGTGGGAAAGCCGCGGCCAGAAATTCTAACTTGATTTTCCATTTTTTTCCTCTATACTGTTTGAGTTGCCTTCCACCTAAGAAGGCCGGGGCTTCGGCCCACTCAACCTTATAGACCGTTCAAATTAAAGTCGGACAATCTGCTCCCGCCGGATTCCCTGGCACAGCCCGCCAGGGCAAGTGTGTAATCCGGCGGCGGATTGCAAATCCGCCGCGAGCGGGATTGTACGAAATTGAAATGGTTTCTCTATTATCACCCCCAGGCTGTTAAACGCTGGGAAGATCGTTTAGCCAAACAGACAAGTCATATCCGCTCACCTGGGAGGTACGATGCGCGTTCTGCGATTGCTCGTGGGTCTAACGTTCCTGGTCGCCGCCTGGCCGTTTCCCGCGCACGGGTCATTACTCGAAATCCATATCGCGCCGGAGGGCAGTGATGTCACAGGCGATGGCTCGCTGGCCGCGCCGTTGGCCTCGTTGGAGGCGGCCAGCCTGGTGGCGATGCCCGGGGCCACGGTCTATCTGCGCGGTGGGGTCTACCAGTGGTTGCAGGAACAGCTCTTTGAGGCCAGCGGCACGGCCGAGGCACCCATTACCATCACCGAGTATCCGGGTGAGCAAGCCATTTTGGATGGGAGCCTGGCGACCTTATCCAGCCTGGAAGCGGTCTTACACATCTCGGCCAACTATGTGACGCTGGAGGGGCTGGAAGTGCGAAACTCCACCGGGCGCGGCCTCTCGGTCACGGGGAGCAACCAGGTCACGATTCGCAATAACTATGTCCATCATATCTGGCAACGCGCCATTGGCGGCGGGGCCGATAATATCACGATTGAATTTAATGAAGTGGCCTTTGCCGCGCTGGTGAACGAAAACGGCGTGCTGGGCGGGTCCGGCTGGCCGGCCGGCATCAGCTCGTATACCAAAGCCGATGGAAGCCTCAGCCAAAACTGGACCATCCGCGCCAACTCGGTGCATGATGTGTGGGGCGAGTGTATCATCGCCCTGCGCGTAAATGATTTTCTGGTGGAAGATAATCTGCTCCGCAATTGCTGGAGCGTGATGCTGTACATTGACAAGGCCGCCAACGGCACGGCGCAACGCAATGACATCGCCGTGACCACCCCCCTTTACGACCGGGGCGGTCTGCCGGCCGTTGGGATTTTGCTGGCCGCCGAGGGAAATTCTCCGTCGGTGTTATTGGACGACATCCTCATCAGCCAGAATGTCATTTCCGATACCGAGTTCGGCCTCAAGTTCTGGTTTGATACCCGCAACACCCAAACCACCAACAGCTACCGCAACCTCACCATCACCGACAACGTGTTGACCGGAACGGTGACCTATCCCCTTTTCTTTGAGGAGGTGCCAGCCAACCGGACGCCGCCGACGGGGAATCTTCTTGACCGCAATGTGTTTACGCCCGGACAAGATGACACCACCATTTTTCTGGGCAACCCGGAAGGCTGGACCGTGGGGGCTAATGGCACGGCGACCGCTACCGCGACCCTCACGCCAATGCTCTCGCCGACGACTTCCACGCCAACACGCACCGCCACTCGAACTGCTACCCGAACCGCTACGCGGACACCGACTCCCACCTCTACACTCCCGCCTGCATCTACTTCAACCCCGACGCGCACCGCGACCCGAACCGCGACCCGAACCGTTACCCAAACTCTAACTCCAACGCGCACGCCAACGGCTACCCCGCTATCGGATTTGATTTTTGCCGATGGTTTTGAGACCGGCAACTTCTCGGCCTGGTCGTCCAGCGCCACCAATGGCGGCGATTTGAGTGTGGCGCCGAGCGCGGCCCTGATCGGTGCCCGAGGGGCACTGGCGCTGTTGGATGACAACAACGCCGTCTATCTCACAGATGACCGACCCGCCGCCGAGCCACGCTATCGGGCGCGTTTCTATTTTGACCCGAACACCATCGCCATGAATAACAACGACCAGCACTCATTGCTTGTCGGCTATCTGGGTGACACCACCGAAGTTGTGCGGGTGGAGTTCCGGCGCTCGGCCGGGCAATATCAAGTGCGGGGCAGCGCGCGGAATGATGGCGCGCTGTGGAGCAGCGCCAACTGGCTCAACTTAAGCGATGCCTCGCATTTCATTGAAATAGATTGGCGCGCGGCCACCGGCCCCGGCGCGAACAATGGCGGCTTAACCTTTTGGCTGGACGGCGTGCAACAAGCCAATCTCACCAATATAGACAACGACAGCCGCCGGGTAGACCGCCTCCGCCTGGGCGCAACGGGTGGGATTGACACGGGCACACGCGGCGCCTATTATTTGGATGCCTTTGAGTCCCGCCGTACCACCTACATCGGGCCGTGAGGCGAGCGCGGTATAATCGCGCCATGCCGCTCACCGACCACACCTTCACTCCCCTGCGCGCCGAACGCGAAACCCGCTTCGGCGCGTTGCATTTGCCCGCCGACTTTATCGCCCCCAACTATGGCGGGCGCTCCATTGTCAACCTCCCGGCCAGCATCGCGCATATTTTGGGCGGACGACATCCCACACCGCGCCTGGACTCGGATTTGATTGACGCCCTGGCCGCGGGCGTGCGGCGCGTGGCGCTGGTGATGGTGGATGCGCTGGGCTACGATTTCCTCACACGGGCCCTGGGGGCCAATCCTGATAACGGCTTTCATACTCTGCTCAACCATGGCGGACGACTCGCGCCGCTCACCTCGGTTTTTCCTTCCACTACGACCGCCGCCCTCACCTCGTTGTGGTCGGGGTACACACCGGCCGAACATGGCTCGGTAGGTTTTCAACTGTTCTTGCGCGGCCCCAGCCTGCGCGCCAACATGATTAAGTTTCAAGCCGCCGCGCTTTACAAACTCGGCGGCGAACAACTCCCGGCGGCCGGCGTGGAGCCGGATAAGTTCCTGCCGGTGCCGGCCCTGCCGCAAACGCTGGCGCGCTTTGGGGTGCCAACTTTTAATTTGATTGAACAGCCCTACGAAAAAAGCCCGCTCTCGCGGATGCAGATTCGCGGCGTTAAAGAGACGCGTGGTTTCGTCACAAGTTCAGATATGTGGCTGGCGTTGCGAAAGGTAATGGAAGAACGCCCCACGGAGAAAGCGTTGTTTGTGGCCTATTGGAGCGCGGTGGACACCATCTCGCACACCTATGGCCCGGCCTCCGACGCGATTGTGGCCGAAATCAACAACCTGGCCTATTCGTTTGAGCGCGAGTTTTTGCGCCCGCTGGCATCGGCCGCGCGGCAGGATACGCTCTTTCTCCTCACCGCCGACCACGGCCATGCCGCCACCCCGCCGGAGGGCGTGGTGTATCTCAACAAGCATCCCTTTATTCGCGAGCGGCTGGTGATGGATTATGCGGGCGAGCCGCGCGCGGCCTATCTCTATTGCACGCAGGGCGAAATGGAGTCCGTGCGGCAATACTTCGTGGATCATCTCGCAGATAAATTTTTTGTATTGGATTCACGCGCCGCGCTGGACGCCGGACTCTTTGGCCCACCCCCCTTTGCGCCGGAGACCCGTTATCGTGTCGGCGATCTCATCGTGCTGGCACGCGGCCACCACAGTTTGTGGGAGCGCGATGATGTGCCCAAGACATTAGGGCGGCACGGCGGCTTGAGCGAAACGGAGATGGTGGTGCCGTTGTTGGCGGCGCGCTTGGATGGATAAGGGCGTAGCGAGAATTAGGCCCGCACATTCAACGCCCGGCGTTCAGCGAGTCGTTCCGGTTCTCCTTTCCGGCTAATCCTACACAGTTTTCCACGAGACCGTCAACTATCTCCCGGTCATTATACTCCCTGGCGACGATGATGAAGGCAACGCAGGGTTGCACAGCTGGCTTAACCACAAAGAACACAAAGAAAGACCTTCACGAAGAGCGCGAAGAAAACCTTTGTGCCCTTTGTGGTGAATTTTTTGCAGTCGCTTTACCCCTTAAGAAACCCTCGCACCGTCGCCTGGTAATCCGGGAAAATCTCCGCCAGTGCGGTGTTGTTCAATCGCTTCACGCACACCTCCGCCAGCACATCCCGATAATCGCTGGTCACGGCCAAATCGCCGGGGCCGAAGAGTTGGCCTTCGGCCAGGCCGGGCCACACGCCATGCACCTGGCCGCCCAGCACCTGGCCACCCATCAGCATCATCAGACTGCCGTGGCCGTGGTCGGTGCCGAGGCTGGCGTTCTCTTGCACCCGTCGCCCAAACTCCGACATCACCACCATCGTCAGCCGGTCTGCATAATCAAACAAATCTGCATGAAGTGCGGCGAGGCCGGAACCAAGTTCGGTGAGCAGATGAGCCATTAATCCTTCACTGCCGCCTTGCGCGAAGTGCGTGTCCCAGCCACCGAGGTCAATGGCGGCGACTTCCAAGCCAACCTCCGCTTTCACCAGCATCGCAATCTGCTTAAGACCCAAACCAAATTCGGTGTTGGGGTAAGTGGCCAGTGGGGAATAGCCGAGCGGGTCAAGAGCTTGTAGGGTGTCGAGAATTTCCAATGTTTCCTGACCGACAACGCTCAATGGGTCATCGCCCGCGTAGAGCGCGGCCAACGCATTTCGCATGTGAGCCAGGGCTTGTGGGTCGCCGCCGAGGTGAAAATCCGCAATGGAGCGCAGAGCGGAAACGGGCACCGGGCCGCTAAGACTGCGTTGCGGCAATGTGCCCAACCCCACCGCGCGCAGAGGCGATGGGTTGCCGGTGTTGAGGGTGGCGAGGTGGCGGCCAATCCAACCGGAAGCCGGGCCACGCTCATCGTCCACGCCACGCTCCATGAGGGCCATCGCTTTGAAATGACTCCGCGACTCATCGGGCGCGCCACAGGCATGGACGATGGCGAAATGTTGTTCTTGCCAAGCCGGGAGCAGGGGACTCAAGGCGGGATGCAGGCCAAAGAAGCCATCTAAATCAATCGCCCGCAGATTGGCCGTGGCGCGCGCATCATCCGGGCGCGCGATGTTTAGCGTCGGGCGTAGAGCGTAATAGGCGTCTTCGCCATGTGGCACAACCATATTCAATACATCGGCGGCCCCGCGCAGAAAGACCACGATGAGGGTATCGCCCCGAGGCGCGGCTTGCGCGGGCGCAAAGGCCAGGCGCGGCACGCAGAACTTCCGCGACGCCGGCCACGCAACAGTCGCCGTGAGCGCGGCGGCGGATTGGAGGAAAGTGCGGCGAGAGACGGTGAGGGACATAGGATAACTCCATCTTTACCACAAAGGACACAAAGAAAGAACTTCACGAAGAACGCTAAGAAAACAACTTGGAGGTCTTTGTGACCTCCTTTGTGTTCGCCTGCCCCCTTTCGGGGGTTGTGGTGAAATCCTTGAAAGAATCATGGACATCAACGCCATTGAAAGGCGGGCGAGGCAATGAGTCCGGCGGCGAGGAGGGCAGGCAGGTCGGCGTCATCCACCGTGTTGAGCGAGTTCAATAAATTTTCGCGGGCGGCCAGCGGCAGGGGCGCGCCAAGAATCAGCGCGCTCAGTTTCTCAGTGAGTTCAGCGCTTCCATCTGCGCCTGACACTTCCACCAACTTGGGCAAATCAATCTGCGTGCCTTTGATTTCATTGCGGGCCAGGGCCAGCGCAAATTGCCAGCGTGGTTGCAGGTTGCCCATCCATGGGGCCGAGACCATCGGGTAGCCATCGGGGGTGGGCCAGCGAAAGGGGACTTGCCCTAGCCGCACCAGATACTCCAGCAGGGCCGGGCTGGCGTCGGTCTGTGCGTTGAGCAGGCGCAGGGCCGAGACCACAAAATCCACCGGGCGCTTGAACTTGGGCTGAATCTGCGGCAGGCCGTCGAGCAGAATCACACGCAGAACAGCGCGAAGGTCGCCGCTGTTCTTGATAAAAGCCTCCGCGCCTTTGCTCACCAAGTCTGCGGGCGGGTCGTCGGCAATAAAACGACGGGCGAGTTTGAATGAAATAAAACGCGCGGTGGCAGGGTGCGCCGCCAGCATTTCGATCACGCGCTCGGCCTCGCGTTGCCCCTCCGGCTCAATGGTCACGCCCAAAACGGTTTTGGGGCCGGTGTCGTGGAAATCCTGATTGAAGGTGAAGTCGCCGCGCCAAAAGGCGTCTTTCACGGTCCAGCCGGTGAGACAGCGCGCGAGTTCCATCACATCTTGTTGGGTGTAGCCGCCGTCTACGCCGAGCGTGTGTAGTTCCATCACCTCGCGGGCGTAGTTTTCGTTGGGATGCTCTTTGTGATTTACCTGATTGTCCAAGTAAAACAACATGGCCGGTGAGTGCGCCGAAGCCCAAAGCAAATCGCGGAAGTTGCCGAGGGCGTGAGGGCGAATCACCTCGCGGTCATCCACCGTCTTGAGAAAAAAACAATCGTCCTTCTCGGCGCTGATATTGAAGTGGTCGGACCAGAACTCGACCATCACTTCGTACAGTTGACGACGGCTATAGGTTTGGCGGATGAGGCTGGCCCGGACGAGTTCGCGCGGCACACTCTGTTGATCCACGTCATCGAACAAGCCCTCGCTCCAATCCAAGAGTTCGGTGGCGCTCATGTTTAACGTCTCGAAGTTTTGCAAGCGCCAGTTGAGGGCTGAGTCATCAATCGCGTCGTAAGCGAGTTGCTCTTCAATCCACGCGGATAAACCAATCTCGGCGGCGCGGGCGCGCTCTTCGGGGCGCGGGCCAAACGTCATCCGGCTGAGGGCGGCAAAATGTGCGTCACCCGATGCGGGCCACGCGCCAGCGGATGGCGCGGGCGGCTCACCGGCAAGGCGACGATAGACCGGTGTGCAAGCCGTGACGCTGGCGGCGATCAGCCCGGCGAGTTGGAGGAAGCGGCGGCGGGAGAGCATGGGAATTGGTAAGTAGTAATTGGTAATTGAGCCGAATTACAAATTACTAATTACCCTCGCCTCTAATGCGGGTGAAGGCGCTTGCACTTTCGGCATCCAATGCAAGAGCGCAAAGGCGGTCGCGCCCAGGGAGGTGACGATAGTGAGGGGGATGAGGATGAACCAGCCGATGACGGGGAAAATGGCGGCGAGCTCGAGGGCGATGGCCCCACGCACAAACGCTCCGGCGGGCGAGGGGTTGCTGGAGCGGGCGGCGATTTTGTCGCCCATCTTGGCGGCGAGGCCGGCCGCGCCGAGGGCGCTCGCGGTCAGCGTCAACGCTACCAACGCCCAGCCCGCAAACTTGGCCGGGCCAAAAGGCAACATCAACAAGCCCACCACTGGGATGACGAGCATGGCGATAAGCACGCCGCCCAACCAGAAACAGCGCCAGGGTGTGCGGTCGAGGCGCAGGCGCGCGCGCTCCACCGTTGCCGGAAACAACAGCCACCAGGCGGTGAGCAGGCCGGGGAAGGCGAGGCCGAGAATCAAGAGAATGCCGAAGACGGCGGTGATGTTGGCCATCGAGAATTACCTTTCTGCGAGAAGCGGTCGGCGAACAGCCCTCAGCCAACTTGTGGTGAATGGCATATTGCCGGTTATCAGGAATTACAGGGGGAGACGGGGAAAAGTTGCAGAGGATTTGGGGAGGATGTTAAACACAAAGACACGAAGGCACAAGGTCACAAAGATTTCTTTGTGTCTTGGAGTCTTTGAGCCTTTGTGTTGTTGAGCGTGAAGGGAAGAACGCGATTAGAGGGCGTCTGTGGTGGGGGGCCGTTCCCGGTAAAAGAACCCGATGATGAATGCGCCCAAACCGAGCCAGCCAATATAGGGCAGGAGCAGAAACCAGCCGACGATGGGCAGGGCACTGCCCCAACCCAGCGCCAGCGTGCCAACGATAACGCGCGCTATATCGCTACGGGTTGGCGCGATGCGCGCACCGGCAAGTTGAGCCACACCCGTTAAGCCAAAACTCAGGCCAATGAACAATAAGGCGAGACATATCAGTGCGGGCAACGTGAGGATAATTTTTAACAAGCCATTATCCACCCGGTTGGCGAGGGTGAGCAGGGTCAGGCCGGCCGCGCCAAAGAAAAGAAAGTTGACGAAGCCCACCAGCGCCGCGCGGCCCGGCATCAGGTCGGCGACCGTGCGGGTTTTGGCGGTGCGTTTGGGAAACAGGGCGCTCAACACGGTGAAGAACGCGCTCAGGCTTACGCTGGCGATGATGAGTATCGCCAACAAGTTGAAGAAATCTCTCATGGATGACTCCGTTGCGGATGCGGGGCAAGAATAACGCGGCGCAGGATGACGCCATTGCCCGCCAGCCAGAGCAGCAGCACCGCGCCCAGGCCCGCCAACCACGTCCACTCAAATGACTGGGGCAAGAAGGCCAGGGCCGAATTGAATTCACGAATGATAGCCGTTTGGGTTGTGTCCCATAAGGCTTGCCACTCGGCGGTGAGCGACTCAGTTAATTGGGTGAATGAGTCAAACGCCGGGCTGATAAACGAATCGGGGAGAGTGAGAGAGAGAGAGAGAGTGAACGCGGCCACCAGCGTCAACACCACCGCCAGCGCGGCCTGCGCCACAAACGCCCACCGCACGATGGGCGGCAAGGGCGCGGGCCGGGGACGGAGGGCCGATAGCACCGGGCGTGACAGGTCGCGCTCCAATGGCGCATCGGGCAAGGCTTCGATGCTGGCAAACAGCGCGCGCAATCCGGCTAACCGCGTCTGGCATTCGGCGCAGGCGGCGAGGTGTGACTCGGCTTCAGCGCGCCGGGCGGGCGTTAGCGCATCGTCGTGGTATTCGTTCAGGGTGTCGTCGTTAAGATGAAACATCAATCTGTGGTACACGGATTCGCTTCGCGCGGAGAAACATGGATTAATTTTTTTTGACACAATCCGTGTGAATCTGTGTTCATCCGTGTCCCAATTTCTTTGCCAATAACTTGCGCGCCCGAAACAAATGGCTCTTCACATCGCTCACCGGGATCTTCAAGGCCGTTGCCATGTCATCGTAACTCATTTCTTGAAAATGGCGCAACTCGATGACGACGCGATAGTGCGCCGGTAATTCCAACAGTGCGGCGCGCACGGCCTCGGCGCTTTGGGCTTGTTCCAGCGCGGCCTCCGGGTTGTCGCTCTCCGCGCCGAGGGGTTCATCATGCTCATCCTCCAACGAAACAACCGGCGGTGGATGGAGGGCCAAGTGGTTCAGGCAGACATTGGCCGCCACCCGCCGTATCCACGGGCCAAAGGGCCGGACGGGGTCAAAGGTGTGCAGGCGTTGATAAGCGCGGATAAACGCTTCCTGCGCCATGTCTTCCGCCGCGCGGCGCTCGCCCATCAGCCGGTAACAGACGTTGAAGACCGACGTTTGATAGCGCACGACCAGCTCGCCAAACGCGGCGAGCCGGGTGTCGCCACGCCGCGCCCGTTCGGCCAGTGCCTGGTCGGTGGGTGAGTCCATGCTCATAGTGTAGTACAGGTTGGGGAAGGCGAAAGTTGCCGGGAGATTGTCGAGCGGGGTATAATCGCCGAAGTAGTGAAGCGCCATGGCCACCGCACCCACCTTAGACGAGTTCACCCACATCCTCCACCGCCACCTGCCGTCGGGTTATTCAGCCGTATTGTTTGGCTCGCGTGCCACCGGGCGAGCGCGCCCCCGTTCCGATTGGGATATTGGTGTGCTGGGCCCCCAGCCGTTGCCCAGTCAAGTGATGGGAAATATCCGGGAGGAGTTTGAGGCCTTGCCCACGTTGCATACCATTGACCTGGTTGACCTGACCACCACCCCCGACTATTTTCGGAAGATCGCTTTGAAGAAAGTTATTCGGCTCACATGACCTCTGAAACTGACACGCCGGGTCTGGTGGCCTTTGAGTCGGCGCTGACCCGACTCACCCTGGCTCTGGCTCAACCGAAGACCGAATGGGTGCGCGCCGCCGCCATTCAGCGCTTTGAGTTCACGCTGGAATTGGCGTGGAAAGCCGTTGCTCGTCAGGCGCTCCGGCAAGGCATTGAAAGTGTCTCTCCACGTCAAACCTTTCGAGTGGCTTTCCGGCTGGGATGGATTTCCGATGACAAAATTTGGTTGGATATGGTGGAAGACCGCAACGTCACCAGTCATACTTATAACGAACTCAAAGCTGATGAACTTTTTAGTCGCTTGCCCGCTTACCAGAAAGCCCTCGCCCAATTGTTGACACGCCTTAAGCAAATGCCAGACCCTTTCGGCGATATTCCCGATGAGAGCCCATAGCGTTTTCTAGTCCGAAAGTCCAGCCGGGCCATTTGGCCCGGTTTTCATTTATCCCAGATGATATAATCGCGCCCGATATGTCTTTACTGACCGGCACACAACTTGCAAAATCCTATGGCCCGGACGATGTGTTCGCGGGCGTGACCGTCTCCATCGCGCAGGGCGCGCGGGTGGGTTTGGTCGGCCCGAATGGTTCGGGCAAGACCAGCCTGCTCCGTCTGCTGGCCGGGCTGGATGACCCCTCGCGCGGCCTGGTGCAGCGCGCCAAGGGCGTCCGCGTGGGCTATCTGCCGCAGGAGGCCGCGCTCTATTCGGAGGGCACGTTGTGGGAAGAGATGCTCACCGCCTTTGATGATTTGCGCGCCCACGAGGCTGAACTGGCCGAACTGGAAGCGGCCATGGCCGATGCCAGTCGTCACGACGAAGTGCTGGCAAAGTACGGCGAGTTGCAACATCAGTTTGAGATTGATGGCGGCTATGAGTACGAAATCAAAATCAAACAGGTGTTGGATGGCTTGAACTTTGAGCCGGGCGAATATCACAAGTCGGTGGAGATTCTCTCCGGCGGGCAGAAGACGCGGGCGCTGTTGGGCCGGTTGTTGTTGGAAAGCCCCGACCTGCTCATCCTCGACGAGCCGACCAACCATTTGGACATTCATGCGGTGGAGTGGCTGGAGCAGTGGATTGGGGAGTGGGGCGGCGCGGCCATCATCGTCTCGCACGACCGCTATTTTTTGGATCAGGCTGTCGGCCTGATTTGGGAAATGCAATTTGGCGCGGTGAGCGAGTATCACGGCAACTACTCGGCCTATCTTCTGCAACGCGCCGACCGGCACGCCCGGCAGTTGGCCGAGTATGAAACGCGGCAAGAGCACGTCGCTAAAGAGCAGGACTATATCCGCCGCAACATTGCCGGGCAGAATACCAAACAGGCGCAGGGCCGCCGCCGTCGCCTGGAGCGGATGTTGCGCGAACCCACCGCCCAACATCCCGAAGACCAGCGCATGTTCAAGCCCGGCGAAGCGCAGACCATCAAACTTCGCATCGCCACCGATTTGCGCTCCGGCGATCGGGTGATTGAGACGCACGCTCTCGCGGTGGGGTATCGGGATGACGCGGCTTTGCCGGGAAAGATTCTCTTCCGCGCGCCGGATGTGTTGTTGTGGCGCGAGGAGTGCGCGGCGTTGATTGGGCCAAACGGCGCGGGCAAGACCACCTTTCTCAAAACCCTGCTCGGCGGGATTCCGCCGCTGGCCGGGAGCGTGAAACTGGGAAGCAATGTAAAAGTGGGTTATTTCGCGCAAGCGCACGAGGGCCTCCACCCGGAGCGCACGGCCATGGAAGAAATTCTCTCGGTGAAAGAGATGCCGCCCGGCAAGGTGCGCGATTATTTGGCCAAGTTTTTGTTTACGGGCGATGATGTGTTCAAGCCGGTGAGCGTGCTCTCGGGCGGCGAGCGCGGGCGGGTGGCCCTCGCTAAACTCGCGTTGGAAGGTGCCAATTTATTGCTCCTCGACGAGCCGACCAATCACCTCGACATCCCCTCGCAGGAAATTTTGGAGGCGGTGTTGGCCGATTTCCCCGGCACGATTTTGCTGGTGTCGCATGACCGGTATTTGATTGATGCGTTGGCGACGCAGATCTGGTCGGTGGACACGGAGCGTGGCGAGTTGGAAGTGTTCAAGGGCGATTGGAGCGAGTATGTGAGGTGGAAGGAAGAAGATTCAAGATTCAAGGCTCAAGATTCAAAACTCAAGACTCAAGATTCAAAAACAAAGGCGGCCAAGTCGGATGTGAAATCTCGGGAAGCGGTTAAGCATCAAAAAGCGGAGGAGCGGAAACGCGCGGCGCGGCTGTCGGAGGTGGAAAAGCAGATTGCGGCGCTGGAGGCGCGGCTGGCCGAGTTGGCGCGCGATTTGGAGCAGGCCGGGGGCGCTGACCATGCCCGCGTCGTCACGTTGGGCGAGGAATATGCCTATGTGGAGCATAACCTGGCGACTCATCTGGCCGAGTGGGAAACATTGGCCGGGTAGAGACGCTCCATCGGAGCGTCTCCATCGGCGGAGCGTCTCCATCGATGGAGCGTCTCCATCGGCGGAGCGTCTCCATCGGCGGAGCGTCTCCATCGGCGGAGCGTCTCCATCGGCGGAGACGTTCCATCGGAACGTCTCTACGGGCAACGCCTCTGTTATAATTTTTCACATCCATTTCGCCGTTTTATCCGATCCATCCGTTGATTGATGAAAGGCCATTATTTCGCATGACCGAATCCCCGCCCCCCACCAACGTTAGCCCGCGCCCTTCACAAGGCGGCCCGGCCCGGCCCGGCTGGGTGGTGGGCGCGCTGTTGGGTCTGTTTTTAATCGCGACCGCTATTTCGGGTTATCTGGTGTTTGCCACCGTGCGCGATGTGGTGGCCGATTGGAAAATCACTGGCGCAGTGGGGCCGGGCGTGGGCGCGGGCACCCCCGCGCCAGATGCCACGCCTTTGCCGGGCAATAATTCAGGTGTCAGCTTTCTGCCCCAAAAATGGGCCGGCACCCAACGAGTCACCGTATTGGTGATGGGCATTGACCGCCGACCGGGTGAGGATGAAAACGGCTACCCCACCGACTCGATGATTTTGCTGACCGTTGACCCGGTGGCCAAGACCGCCGCCATGCTCTCCATCCCGCGCGATTTGTGGGTGGAGATTCCGGGCTATGGCTTTGACCGCATCAACACCGCCAATCGCACCGGCGATTATTTTGATTATCCGGGCGGCGGTGGCCCGGCGCTGGCGGTGAAGACCGTGGAGTACAACCTGGGCATCGAAGTGGACTATTACGTGCGGCTCGACTTCCACGCCTTTGAGACGTTGGTTGACACCATCGGCGGCATTGACGTGGATAACCCGACCGAAATCAATGACCCCTATTACCCCGACGGCGGGTATGGTTACGAACCCTTTTATCTGCCCGCCGGAACACAGCATCTAAATGGACACGACGCTCTGCGCTATGCCCGCACCCGTCACGATGCCAGCGACATCGCCCGCGCCGAGCGTCAACAACAAGTGGCGCTGGCCGTGCGCGAAAAGGTGACCAGCCTGAACATGCTTCCCAGCCTGATCACCCAGGCCCCGCAGTTGTATAAAACGCTCAACGAAAGCGTGTGGACGGATTTGAGTCTGGAGCAAATGATTGGGCTGGCCTTGTTGGCGCAGGACATCCAGCGTGAGAACATCCAGCATGAGGTGATTGATTATCGCTATGTGCTGGATTACACCACCGATGACGGGCGACAGGTGCTGGTGCCCATCAAAGACAAAATTCGTGAACTGCGGGAACGGCTCTTCACCCTCTCCGCCGTCATCGCGCCGCCGTCCGACCTGGAACTAAAGGCGCTGATGACAACCGAAGAGGCGACGATTGAATTGTTGAACGGCGCGGGCGTGGAGGGCCTGGCGAAAGCCACCAGCGATTGGCTCATTCGTCAGGGCGTGGCCGTGGGGAGTTTCACCACCGCCGACCGCTCCGATTACCCCAACACCATCATTTACACCTATGGCGATAACCCTTACACCGCGCGCTGGCTGGCCAAAGCCTTCAACGCCACCGTGGTCAGCGGCGCGGCGTCAAGTGACGGGGTGGACATCCGCATTATTTTGGGCGCGAATTGGAGTGTGCCGAATCCATAGAGAAAAAGAAAAACAAAGAGAAAGAGAGCCTGGCGCTCTCTTTTTCTTTCTCTCTATCTTTTTTCTTTCCTCAGTTCATCCAGCACTTCCACATCCTTCTCCAAATTGCGCTGACGCCACCACAGGCTAAGGATGAAGAGCAAGGGCAGGCCAAAGAACACGGCATAGCCGACGAGCATATAAACCAACGTATCGGGGGGAGCCTCTTGCAATAACACCATTAATTCTCCAATCCTCTGCTCTTCATTTTATGCCGACAACCACTTTGCCTTAAGTTGCTCCACCCGCTCGGTCAGGCGTTCCAGCCGCATCCGGTTCCACATCAAATCTACAAACAGCACGGTGAAGGTGAACAGGCAGAAGAAGAAGGTCTGCAACATGCGCGGGGTGAGCGATGAGTCGCCTTCGGCGTTGGGGTTGTTGGGGCCAAACATGAGCGGGTGAATCGAGCGAGCGAGCTGGATGGAATAGTATGTAATCGGCACGCTGATAAAGGCTATGATGCCGTAGACCGCCGCAAAGCGCGCGCGCCGTTCCGGGTCGGCGATGCCGGCGCGGAGCATGAGATAGGCCACATACGCCAGGCAGGCAATCGAGGCAGTGACGAGGCGCGGGTCCCAATTCCAGCACGAGTTCCACGCCACACAGCCCCAGGCCGCGCCGGAGGCCACGTTCATCAGCGCCAAGGTCAGGCCAACTTCCACCGAGGCCAGGCCCAGCCGATCCCAAAACGGTTGACGGGTGCGGAGATAGCCGAGGCCGGCGACGAGTGTGGTGAGAAAGGCCAGCCCCGCCCCCCAGCCCGAGGGAACATGAAAATAGAAAATGCGCTGGACCTGCCCCATGCTGGACTCCGTCGGCGCATAGAGAAACACCAGCGCGGTGGCGGCGATCATTAATAGAGCGGTGATGACGTTGAGGGTTTGTAGATAACGATTGGCGGTCATTATTTTATCCTCGTAGGTCACGCTTTGAGCGTGACGATTTCTGTGAAAGGCTTGTCACGCTCAAAGCGTGACCTACGCCGGGCTTACGCGCCGAGGGCCTTAACACTAAGACACGAGGCGCCAGGGCGCAAAGTTCTTTTCGCATAACATTCTTCGTGTCTTTGTGTCTTTGTGGTGAATTTTCTTAGCCTTTCCTGGACGCCGCGTAAGCCCTGCTACATTATTTGTCGGGTTGACGCATCAGTTCCAGCGCTTCGGTTTTTAGTTTCGCGCGGCGGTGCCGATAGTCCGGCTCGGCCAGTTGGCCGTTGGCAAAATCATCGTCCAATCGCGCGAGCGAGTCAATCAGTGTAGCGCGGCGTTGAGCCGGGTCAGCCAGCCTTGAGCCAACCGGCGCACTGCGACGTTGGCCCCGACGCTGGCGCGACCACCACAGACCCAAGACACCTGCCGCCAGCAGACCCAAGCCAGCGACCACCCACCCGGCCCACTCGGGCGGCGCATCGGCGGGTGTGAGCGTCATCGTCAATGAATCATTGGCTCTTAGATTTGCGCCATTATAGGCCAGATAAGGCGCGCCCTGCACCTCGGTAATTTGTGGCCCGCTCAGACCGCGCGCCGTTAAACGCAAACCATCCTGCGGCGCGAGCAGGTTGAGGGCCTCCACCGGGTAACGAATGGTTTGCGCCCAATCTGCGCGGCGGGTGAGCGGCAGGTCAAAGGCAAAAATCAGTTGCAGTGTTTCGGCCCCAGGCAAGACCGCGCCCATATATCCAAAACCGGTGGCGGTGGGTTGATAACTCTCACTGCCCTGCTCAAACTGCACATTGCTCGCGCCCTCGGGCAATGGGATGTCCAATGCCGGCACACCCTCGGCCGCGGCCACAAAGACCCGGTCACTCACATTCGAGAAGACCAGAAGTTCCGCCACCTGCACCGTGTCGGCTTGTGGGGTGGCGAGGATGACGTGCCACTGCGGAATGCGAATCACAGCGGGGTCAGTGGTCGTCTCAAAAATCTCAATGGGCAAATCGAGTTGTGTCTGGCCGTCCGTTAATTGCGCGATGTCACTGGCATACCTCACGCCCAAATACTGGATGGACGCCACCAGGGCTTGTTCCGGTTGGGGGGCCGGGCTGGTCAACGAATACTCTCCGGCACTGACGGTGGTGGTGAACGTTCCCGCCAAACTGGCCGAATCAAACACAAACACTTCCACGACCAAACCATCCGGCGCTCTGGCGTTGGCCGTGCCATTGACGATTGCGCCGCTAATGTGAATCCCATCGGTGATGGGCGTCGTCGGCGTGGGTGCAGGTGCAGGCGTTGGGTTTTGGGCGATGGTGGTAGGCGCGAAGGCGAAGGCGCGGACATGCCGGGCCAGCGCCCAACGTTCTGCTTCACTCAGAGTCGTAAAGGTGTGTAAGCCATCGGCCCGGCCGGTGGTGATGATGTCGAACACCGCTTGCTCGGTTTGAGTGGCAAAGAATGTCAGCGCGGATAAATCGGGGGCGAAACCGTTGACATGACACTCGGCACATCGCGTGGCGAAGGTCGCTTCGGCGGACTCCGTTGGCTTCCCGGCCAGCGTGAAGAGAAAGGCCACCACCTCCCACCGTTGTTCATGAGTGAGGGCATTGTCAAAGGGCGGCATGGTCTTTTCCAAACGGCCTTGGGTGACGATGG
>Ga0247727_10007364_pt1 | contig 20978 bp, 26 predicted proteins | sample WisWelCaveWW1625_FD_202498 | JGI IMG/M metagenome (GOLD analysis project Ga0247727, IMG submission 202498) | Biofilm microbial communities from Wishing Well Cave, Virginia, United States - WW16-25 | ecosystem: Environmental > Aquatic > Deep subsurface > Groundwater > Cave microbial mat | place... | reverse complement strand
CCATACGATGCACGTCGCGCGGTTGCTCTCGCAAGAGATTTCGCTGATGAACACTCCCGAGAATCCGCGGCAGGCGTTCGAGCAGCAGAGCAAGATTTTGAAAGCGGCGTTTCGGGAGTAGTTTCCTCAGGTTGAACTCGTTGCAAAGAAAAGAAAGCGAGGATTTTATCCGCTAAATCTGTTCAATCCGTTTACAAAAAAATCAGTAAACGGATTCAGCGGATAGAGCGGATGAAAACCTGGTTGGTTTAGGATTGTTGAGGGGAGATCTTTCAAGTAATCTTCGACTTTTTAAGATTTGAGATTCCAATCGTGGCAACAATAACCTATCTCGAAGCCATCAGCCAGGGCCTCGCCGAAGAAATGCGGCGCGACGCGAGCGTGTTTCTACTCGGTGAAGACATCGGCGTTTATGGCGGCGCGTTCAAAGTCACTAAAGGCTTCATCGAAGAGTTTGGCAAAGATCGCGTGCTGGATACGCCATTGAGTGAGATCGCCATCGTTGGCGTCTCCGTCGGCGCGGCGCTGATAGGCATGCGGCCGGTGGCGGAGATGCAGTTTGCCGATTTCGTCAGCAACGGTTTCAATCAAATCGTCAACAACGCGGCGAAGCTGCATTACCGCCTCGGAGCGGCAGTGCCGATGGTTATTCGTTGTCCGTCCGGTGGCGGAGTTTCCGGCGGGCCGTTTCATTCGCAAAATCCTGAGGGCTGGTTTGCGCACACGCCCGGCTTGAAGATCGTCTGCCCGGCAACGCCGGAAGATGCGAAGGGACTCATTAAAGCGTCGATACGCGACGATAATCCAGTGCTTTACTTTGAGCATAAAAAGTTGTATCGTCACATAAAAGGAGAAGTGCCCGACGGCGATTACGTAACGCCGCTCGGCAAAGGTCGCGTGCATCGCCCGGGCCGTGATCTGACGATCATCACTTACGCAGCGATGGTTTATGAGGCCGAGAAAGCCGCGAGTGAATTGGCGCGGGAGGGCATTGAGACGGAGATCATCGATCTGCGCACGGTGTTGCCTTATGATAAAGAACTAGTGCTCGATTCGGTGCGGCGCTGCAATCGCGTGATCGTCTTGCACGAAGATACGCTGACCAGCGGCATCGGCGGCGACATTGCGGCATTTATTAGCCAAGAAGCTTTTGAATCTTTAGATGCCCCGGTGACGCGCATCGCGGCGTTGGATACGCCGGTGCCGTTCAGTCCGCCGCTGGAAAAAGCGTTTTTGCCGAACGCGGAAAAAATTCTTACGGTGGCGAGGAAGTTGTTGACATTCTGAAGATTTTTTATTTCATCGCTGATTATCACTGAATTTGTATCACGGAATATCACTGAAAAAGATCAGCTCGAATAAGCAATCAACAAAGTTTTGAATTGTTTTTTGCGAGAATCAACGATGCAAATGCCAGGGAGTTTCGGCGATTTACACTCGGTCAAAAGACTTATGAATGAATTGATCGCAGTTCTTTCGATGGTTGCGCTGGGCGGGGGAACGGCTTTGTTGATATTGTTTCTCTCTTCCTGGCTGGGACCTAAACGCAAACCCAGTGCGATCAAAGCGACGCCGTTTGAAACCGGCATGGCGCCGATTGAGTCGCCGGGCCAGCGTTTATCGATCAAGTTTTACATGATTGCCATTCTGTTCGTCGTGTTTGACATTGAAATTGTTTTTCTTTTTCCGTGGGCGACAGTGTTTCGCGAGCTGGGCGTCTCGGGATTAATCAGCATGGGAATCTTTATCAGCATACTCATACTTGGTCTCGCTTACGCATGGAGACGTGGAGCGCTCGAATGGGAATGAGAAATATTTTAGGCGGTGACAACTACGTCACCTCGAAAGTCGATCAAGCCATTGCTTGGTCGCGAAAGTATTCGTTGTTCAATTATCCATTTGTCACCGCTTGTTGTGGCATGGAATACATGTCGCTGGCCGCGGCGCATTATGATGTCGATCGTTTTGGCGCCGCGTTGCCGCGTTTTTCGCCGAGACAAGCAGATTTGTTGATGGTCGTTGGAACGATCAGCCAAAAAATCGCACCGGTGCTGCGACGCGTTTATGATCAAATGTGCGATCCCAAATGGGTGGTTGCGTTCGGCGTGTGCACGTGTACCGGCGGATTCTATGATAATTACGCCACGGTGCAAGGCATCGACACGATTATTCCAGTCGATGTTTATATTCCCGGTTGTCCGCCGCGACCGGAGACGGTGTTGCAGGGGTTGATGCTGCTGCAGGAAAAAATTCAGAAGCAGAGGCAGGAGTATTAAAAGGGTTTTGTCCACTTGATAGACTTCAAGATCATCGGCAAGATCGCTGATATCGAAACGATTGCAGTCGGTAGTGACATTCGAGAGTTATCATCGTTACAGAAACGTTTTGGTCGAGGGCGTTGGAGAAAACTCAAAGGTATTGCAACCGTCAGACTTTTTGACGGCACAACAAGACTTGCCGAAGTTCATTGGTATGAAGCGCATGGTATTGGCAGAAAAAGAATGAAAATCAAACATTATTTGGATTGAAGTTTATGAAACGCCACAGCAAAGAATTGCAGTATGCCATTTGCATTAATGATGGCGGTTATGTGGATGATCTGAAGGTGAGAACCGTCTACCGAGTTTTGCCTGACGCCTCCGCCGCCAGAAGTCGTTACGTGAGAATTGTTGATGAAACCGGCGAAGATTATTTGTACCCCGCGGCCTATTTTGTTTTGATTGATGTGCCACGCCAAGCGAAACAGGCTTTTGCATTAACCAACGTTTCTTCAAAACCCAAAAGTGAAATAAAGACAAGACAAATTGGATAAAAACAACTGGAGATTCATTCGTATGATTGAAACAGTCGAGGAAATCAAGTCCAAACTATCTGAGCTTCCGTCTCGAGATCGCGCAGAGTTAGCCCATTTTCTTATTGATTCGCTTGATCAAGAAATGGAACCTGACAGTGACGCAACTTGGGATATTGAACTCGCGCGGCGAGCCCAAGAAATCAAAAGTGGCAAGGCAGCGGGTGAACCAGCAGGAAAAGTGTTCAGCGAACTCTTTAAGAAGCATTCTTGAAGCCAATTGTCCTGCACAGCGAGGCCATTGCCGAACTTGATGAGGCGATGGCCTATTATGAGCTACGTTACCGTGGTCTCGGGCTGGCTTTGCTATCGGAAATAACGAACGCAAACATCAAGATTCAGCAAAATCCAACGTTGTATCCATTCTACAAAAACACAGAATTTCGCATGTGCTTGATTGAACGCTTCCCATATACAATTTTTTACTTGGAATTTGAAGAAAGCATTTGGATTGCAGCCATAGCACACCAGAAGCGAAAACCGGATTATTGGAAGAAGCGCAAGATCGAAGAATAGTTTTTAACGAAGCTGAAAATTGAGAACCGATTTTCACCTGCGAAACTAAGGCAATACCCATGAGCTGGCTTGAAGATCTCACGCGACGTTTTTCAAATAAAGCAACAGTTTTTCCATCTCCATCCAAAGAAAATATCGTCGTGGTGGATCGCGACGCCATCACCGAAATCTGCGCGTACTTGAAGTACGAGTCATCGCCGCGCTTTGATTTTTTAATGGACTTGTCGGCGGTTGATTATCTGCCGCGTTCGCCGCGTTTTGAAGTCATCTACAATTTGTATTCGACCGAAGGCCGCGCTCGTCTTAGACTGAAAGTGACGGTTTCTGAAATCGAGCCAGTTGTGCCGACGATCTGCCATCTTTGGTCGGGTACGAACTGGTTTGAGCGCGAAGTGTGGGACATGTTCGGCATTCGTTTCTCCGGCCATCCCGATCTCAAACGCATTTTGATGTACGATGAATTCAAAGGCCATCCGTTGCGCAGAGATTATCCGATCCAGCGCCGGCAGCCGCTGATCACAAATACTACAACCAGCGAACAATCCGATAGCCCCCAAAATGGCAACGGCACATTCCGCATTAAGAAACCACCTTTGCCGCACAATACGGAAACACGTTTGCTGAACATGGGGCCGGCGCATCCGGCGATGCACGGAGTTATTCATCTTACATTGGAGTTGGATGCGGAGCGCATTGTGAAGGCGGATGTCGAAATCGGCTATCTTCATCGCGCCTTTGAAAAAGACTCTGAGGCGGTCACGTGGGGGCAAGTGTTTCCTTACACCGATCGATTGAATTACGTTTCGCCGCTGATCAACAACGTTGGCTATGCGATGGCGGTGGAAAAACTTCTTGGGTTGCAAACCACTGAGCGCTGCCAATATATCCGTGTCATCATGTCGGAGATTTCGCGCCTCACCGATCATCTCACCTGTGTCGGCGCGAATGCGATGGAGCTTGGCGCGATGACGGCGTTTCTTTATTTGATGAAAGTGCGCGATATTCTTTACGGCATCGTCGAAGAGATCACCGGCGCTCGCCTCACCGTCTCCTACGTGCGCATCGGCGGCGTCAAATCGGACCTGACTGCGGAATTTCCGGACAACATTCGCGCCGCGCTCAAAGAAGTCCGCAGCGTTCTCAAAGAAACACACAAACTGCTCACGCGCAATCGCATCTTCGTCGATCGCATGCAAGGCATTGGCAAAGTGACTCAAGAGCTGGCGATTGATTATGGATTTACCGGACCGGTGTTGCGTTCTACCGGCATCGACTACGATGTTCGCAAAGCCGAGCCGTATTTGATTTATGATCAACTCGACTTCGATGTGCCCTACGGTGAAAACGGCGACAACTATGATCGCTATCTTTGCCGAATGGAGGAGATCGAGCAAAGCTGCCACATCATCGAACAGTGTTTGGAAAAAATTCCAAGCGGGCCGGTGAATGTCGATCTCGAAGGAAAAATCATTCCAGCGGAGAAGATGGCCGACCTAGGAAAATTCGGCCAGACCAAAGGATTGTTGCAAGTGCAGGCGTTGACCGATCCGACGCTTTCCGGCGGCAACTCTTATTTGCGAAAAAATATTTTCCCGGACGATAAGCGCGTGGTTTTGCCCGCCAAAGAAAAAACCTACGGCAGCATCGAAGGGTTGATGAATCATTTCATGCTGATCATGGAAGGCTATGGAATTCAGCCGCCGCCCTGCGAAGCGTATCAAGCCGTTGAGGGCGCGAACGGCGAGCTTGGATTTTACGTGGTGAGCAATGGCAGCGATCGCGCGCATCGCGTGCGCGTGCGGCCGCCGTGCTTTACGCTGATGTCCGGCTTCCACAAGATGATCGAAGGCGACATGGTCGCTGACATTATTGCGACGTTTGGAACCGTGAATATGATTGCCGGAGAATTGGATCGATGAGTTTGGAGCTGTCGAAAGAATCGAAGAAAAGAATCGAGCAGGCGCTCGAGCGCTATCCGCAGAAGCAGGCCGCGTTGTTGCCGATTTTGCATATCGTCCAGGAAGAGCTTGGATATGTTCCCGAAGATGCTGAGGCAGACATCGCGGCCATCGTCGAAATACCGGTTGTCAAAGTTCGAGAAGTTCTTTCATTTTACACTTTGTATCTACGCAAGCCGGTTGGCAAATATCATTTACAGCTTTGCCGGACAATTTCCTGCACGCTGCGCGGTCATCGCGACATCTTGAAATGTGTCGAGGAAAAACTGGGCATCAAAGACGGCGAGACGACGGCGGATGGAAAATTTACTTTGAGCACGGTTGAATGCCTGGCCTCCTGCGAAACCGCGCCGATGATGCAATTGAATGAAACTTATCACGGCAATTTGACACCGGAAAAAATTGATGAGATTTTGGTGAGTTTGAATGGCAAGAAGCGAGAAGTAAAACACGGATGGGCGAGGGACAATTGATGATTGTTCGCTGGATTGTGTTTTGAGATCATTGAGTTACAACCGAGAACGGAAAAAATGGCAACCGACGCAACCGGCGGTGTGTTGACCCCGCTCATCAACAAAGAATGTCAAAAGCTGAAAAACTATCAAGCTGCCGGCGGATACAATGCCGCGCGCAAAGCTTTGGCAATGACTTCTGAGCAGATCATCGATGAAGTCATTAAATCGAACTTGCGCGGCTTGGGCGGCGCAGGATTTCCAGCCGGGCGCAAGTGGTCGTTCATTCCCAAGAATTCCCCGAAGCCAACTTATCTTGTGATCAATGCCGACGAGAGCGAGCCGGGAACATTCAAAGATCGCTATATCATTACTAAAGCCACCCATGCGTTGATCGAAGGCATCATCATCGCCGCTAAGGCGATCAACGCGCATACGAGTTACATTTATATCCGCGGTGAGTATGTTGAGCCTGCGCGTATTTTACAGCAGTCCATTGATGAAGCCTACAAAGCCGGCATTCTTGGCAAAAAAGTTTTGGGGAGTGACTACGCTCTTGATCTTTATGTTCATCGCGGCGCTGGCGCTTACATTTGTGGAGAAGAGACTGCGCTGCTCGAATCACTCGAAGGCAAACGCGGCTGGCCGCGAATGAAGCCGCCGTTCCCAGCCATCGAAGGACTCTTCCGTTGCCCGACGATTGTCAATAATGTTGAAACGATTGCTTATGTGCCGTCGATTCTCGGCAAAGGCGGAGAATGGTTTGCCAAGTTGGGAACCGAGAAAAACGGCGGCTATCGATTCTACAGCGTAAGCGGCCACGTCAACAAACCTGATGTCTATGAATTGCCGCACGGCACACTGCTGCGCGAAATCATTTACAACTACGCTGGCGGCATTCGCAATGGAAAAAAACTGAAAGCGGTGATTCCCGGCGGATCATCTTCGCCTGTTTTGCGTCCCGAAGAAATCGACGTGAAGATGGACGTTGACTCGCTTGCCGCGATCGGCTCGATGCTCGGCTCTGCGGGCATCATCGTGATGGACGAGGACACTGATCTGCTCGACGTCATGCTGGTGACGGCGCGATTCTATCATCACGAAAGCTGCGGCCAATGCTCGCCGTGCCGCGAAGGCACCGGCTGGATGGAGAAACTATTGCATCGCATGAAGCGCGGCGAAGGCCGAATGGAAGACGTCAACAATCTCTACGACATCGCCTCGGGCATCATGGGCAACACCATCTGCCCTCTCGGCGATGCGGCGGCCATGCCGGTGTTTGGTTTCGTTAAAAAATTTCGTGAAGAGTTTGAATCGTATGCGAAGTATGGGAGGCCGCATCAGGGAGAATATACGAGCTGGTTGGCGGGGAGGAAATAGGGTTGGAGATTTCATAATATGAGTTTAAGGTAAAGAAGACATGACATGAAGTTGCCGAAGCATGGGAAAGCGATCATTTCACAGTCGAAAGTCGTTGGTTATCTGCTTTCAGACTCGCACCGTGATGGTCGCAGTAAAGCGGCATTCTTTCGCAAATATGGCTTTTCAACTGAATCGTGGGAAGAACTGGCGGAGGCCTTGCGCCACCACGTTGCAGATAATGAAGTAAGAAAGATTGAAGATTCGCCATTTGGAACTCGTTATGTTGTTGAAGGAGAGTTATCTGCACCAAATGGAAAAATGCTTTCTATTCGTTCTGTTTGGTTTATGGCGACCAGTGAAAGTATTCCGTGGTTTGTCACTGCGTATCCTTTGAAGAGGAAACAACGATGATCCTTGAACTTGACAGCGTTGTGCTGACAACTGATCTGCCTGAGCACGGGCTATGCGAGGGTGATATCGGCACAGTCGTCCTTATTCACCGCGGAGGAGAGGGATTTGAGGTCGAATTTGTGGCATTAGATGGTGAAACGGTTGCGGTTGTTTCACTTTTGGCGTCTCAGGTTCGCCCGATTGGTGATCGAGAAATAGCCCATGCTCGAAAAGTGGAAAGTGTTTTGTGAGTTTTTTCTTCGTCCTAACGACGAGACGTCAAAAACAAAGATGGGTGCTTTAGCCAATAAAGTCACCGAGCGTGTTCAGGCAACTGGAGTTCGTTTTGTTGAAAATATTCTCTTTGTTTCGCTGGCAGATGGCCGCGAGATTAGTGTGCCAATTGACCGAGTCGAGTGGTTAAAGTGGTTAGCAAATGCAACCCCGGCGCAGCGCGACAAGTGGTCTCTTGAGCCTGGTGGTTACGCCATTTATTGGGATGGCTTGGATGATGGTGTTGAGATTTGCCATTTGCTTGGAATGCAACCAGTTGCTTAAACAATTTATCAGATCGTGATTACGATTGACGAATAATGAGTTCACTTTTGAAAGAATAACTCCAGTTTTGATCATTTGAAGGACCCATGCCCCTTATCACGATAGACGGAAAACAAATCGAAGTCGAAAAAGGCACGACGGTTATTCAGGCCGCCGAGAAGCTGAACATCGACGTCCCACGATACTGCTATCATCCCGGATTGTCGATCGTCGGGCAGTGCCGCATTTGCCTGGTTGAAATTGAAAAAATGCCTAAGCTGCAAGTCGCCTGCTACACGCCGGCGACCGAAGGCATGGTCGTGAACACCAACAACGACCGCGTGCTGAAAGCTCGCAAGCAAGTGCTGGAGTTCCTATTGGTCAACCATCCAATCGATTGCCCGGTCTGCGATCAAGCTGGTGAGTGCTTCCTGCAAGAGTACTACATGCGCCACGGCCTTTACGATAGCAAGATGGTTGAAGACAAGGTCAAGAAGCACAAAGCGGTCGACATTGGCAGGCATATCATTCTTGATTCCGAGCGCTGCATTCTCTGCACGCGCTGCGTGCGCTTTTGCGATGAAGTCAGCAAGACACATGAGCTTGGGATCTTCAACCGCGGCGATCATGCCGAACTGCTTCCGTATCCCGGCACACGGCTCGATAATTACTACTCAGTCAATACCGTTGACATTTGCCCGGTGGGCGCTTTGACTGAAAGAGATTTTCGCTTTAAAGCGCGAGTGTGGTATTTGAAGCAGACGGAATCAGTTTGTCCCGGGTGCAGCACCGGCTGCAACATCTCGATTCATATAAACACCGAGCGTAAGCATCACGCAGATGGCAAAAACATAGTACGGCTGAAACCGCGCTTCAATGCCGCAGTCAACAAATGGTGGATGTGTGACTTCGGGCGTTACGGTTTTGAATCAACACAAGATGAAACGCGCATCACCTCACCGGCGATGCGACAGGGCGACGAGTGGATTTCGACGACGTGGGAGGTTGCGCATGAAGCAATCGTTGCAAAGGTCGATCATGCGGTGAATGAAAAAGCGCAGATCGGCGCCTGGCTTTCGCCGCAAATGACCAATGAAGACCTCTTCGTAGCCGGAAAACTGTTTGGAGAATTTATTAAGAATACCAAAACCGCCGTTTGCATCGATCCAAAAGAGAAACCCTTCAGCGATAATTTTTTGATTAGCGAAGACAAGAATCCGAACAAGCGCGGCGCAGCGGCGCTCGGACTGCAAGCCGACATGGAAGCATCGAAGCGGCTCTTCAATCTAGCGTGGGATAGCCAGCTCGCGATACTTTTCGTCTTTCATCATGATTTACCCGTCGCGTTTGATCAGAAGAATCTTGCAACCGCATTGAAAAACGTGCCGACGATCATCTTCATCGGCCCGAACAAAAACGGTACTTGCAATTTTGCTCACTTCTTATTGCCTGCCGCGGCGTGGCCGGAAAAAGATGGCACTTTCACCAATCATGCTGGAAGAGTGCAGCGCATTCGCCAGGTAGTTCCGCCGCTTGGCGATGCGCGCTCGGAATGGCAGATCACCAAGCGACTCGCTAAGGGACTGGGCTTGTCGATTCCTTATATTGAAACCGAAGATGTTTTCAACGCCATTGCCCGAGAGACTCCGGCTTTCGCGGGGATGAGTTATGAGAGCATTGGCGCCGTCGGTATGTCATTAAGCGAAAATGCAAAATAAACTTTTAACCTCTTTCGATATGATGCCGTCATGGAATTAATCGTCACCACTTTGATCAAAATTTTCTTCTTCGTTTTCGGTTTTGTGCTCAGCCTTGCCGCTCTGTTGACCTGGGTTGAAAGAAAGCAAAGCGCCGTGATGCAAGATCGCATCGGCGCCAATCGCGCGGCGATTCTGGGCTTTCGTGCGCTGGGGCTATTTCACATTATCGCCGACTCCGTGAAGATGTTTGTGAAGGAAGACTTCACGCCCACTGGCGCAAAGCGTTTTATCTTTTCAATTGCGCCAGGGCTTTCGTTATTCTTTGCCCTGCTCGCCTTCGTCGCCATTCCGTTTGGCGATACGTTGATCGTGAACGGCAAGCCGATCTCGTTACAAATCGCCGATCTTGATGTCGGCATTCTCTATGTGTTCGCGGTGATGTCGATGGGCGTGTATGGCGTCGTGCTTGGGGCGTGGGCATCGAACAACAACTACGGCATGTTGGGCGGCTTGCGCGCCTCGGCGCAAATGATTTCCTACGAAGTCGCCATCGGCGTGTCGATCATCGGTGTGCTGATGGTTTTCGAGACAGTGAGTTTGAGTGGAATCGTCAAAGCGCAGGGACATTTGATGTGGGGAGGGTGGGTGCCAAAGTGGGGCATTCTCGTGCAGCCAGTCGGATTTCTTCTGTTCCTGACAACCGGCATCGCCGAGACCAAACGTATTCCCTTCGACGCGCCGGAGGGGGAGAGCGAGATCATCGGGTACTTCATCGAGTACAGCAGTATGCGCTTCGGCATGTATTTCTTGACGGACTTCATCGAGACGATTTTAATTGCCGCCATCACCGTGACGCTTTTCTTAGGCGGCTGGCAAGTGCCGTATTTGATGGCCGACGGTTTTCATTTTCCGTGGGGTAGCATTTGGCAATTATCCAACATCACCATATCCGTTTTACAAGTGGCGGCTTTCACTCTCAAGGTCGCGATCATGATTTTCATCATGATGAACATTCGCTGGACGCTGCCGCGTTTTCGCTACGATCAGGTGATGAGTCTTGGTTGGAAAATTCTCTTGCCGTTATCTCTTGCAAATATTTTTATCACCGGTGTTCTGATCATCTTAATGAGATAGCTCATGAACGTTCACGACAAATATAAACCGCTAACGCTTTGGGATCGCATTTTTCTGCCGCGCGTGCTGCAAGGGTTGTGGCTGACCAACGCGCATTTCTTTCGCAACATTTTGGCGCATACGTTGCGCGCCTTCGGAGTAAAGACGGCATGGAAAGGCTCGGTAACCTATCAATACCCCGAAGAGCGCCGGCCATTTTTTCCGCGTTTACGCACCATGCATCGCTTAACGAAAAGGGAAGACGGCACGCCGCGTTGCGTCGCCTGCATGATGTGCGAGACCGTTTGCCCGGCGAAGTGCATTTACATCGTTGCCACCGAAAGGCCGGAGAAACAAATTGAAAAGGTGCCGGCAACGTTCGATATCGATTTGGGCAAATGTGTTTTTTGCGGCTACTGCGTCGAAGCCTGCCCGGAAGATGCGATTCGCATGGACACCGGCATCATCGAGATCTCTTCATTCACCCGCAATGGAATGATGTTGAACCAGGAAATGTTACTGAGCTTTGAGCCAAAGAAGGAGTACTACGTGAAAGAGGCAAGCTCGGCGGAATAGCTTTTCAATTTGTTCTTGCAACGGCTCGGTGGTTATATCGATACAGACCGCTTGAAATTCTCAGCCAAAATAGACTGGAACATTTTCGAGCCGTCAACTTGTGTTTTGAAATTTGATTCGCTATATTACCGCCGTTTTACATGATAGCGAACCGCTTTTTTTCATTGATAAACAGGAGGTAAGGGATGTCGCAAACCATGCAACCTCTTCTCCCTAAAGAAATGAAGTTCCTTGACGAGGGACGCTACGGTGATAATGTTCTCATCACATCTGTTGATAAAATTTTTAACTGGGCGCGTCTGTCCTCGCTGTGGCCGATGACCTTCGGATTGGCGTGCTGCGCGATTGAAATGATGGCGACTTCTGCATCGCGATTCGATATTGACCGTTTTGGCGCCGGTGTTTTTCGTCCCAGCCCGCGGCAAAGTGATCTGATGATCGTCTCCGGCACGGTGACGATCAAGATGGCTGAACGTATCAAACGGCTTTATGAACAAATGCCGGAACCGAAATATGTTTTGTCAATGGGAAGCTGCGCGACATGTGGCGGACCTTACTGGAAGCATGGATATCATGTTCTCAAAGGCGTCGATCAAATCGTGCCGGTTGATGTTTATGTGCCCGGCTGCCCGCCGCGTCCGGAAGCGTTGCTCGATGGACTTCTAAAACTGCAAGAAAAAATTCGCCACGAAAGCCAGATCCGCCGCAAATTCGAGGAGAACCCCGCGTGACCGCCGAGCAAATCCACGACAAGCTGAAAAGCAAATTTGGCGAGAAGATTTTAGATTTTCAAAAAGACGTTGCCGACCCCGTCGCAAAAGTCAGCCCCGATGCGGTGTTTGAAATTTGCCAATACCTGAAAAACGAAAACGACTTGGGTTTCGATACGTTGATGTGCCTTTCAGGCTATGATCTCGGCGCAGGCAAAAGCTTGGGTATTATTTATCATCTCTTCTCGCTCAAAAATCGCCACAAGTTTACGGTGAAGGTCGAGTTGCCGCGCGAGAACCCGCGACTGCAATCTGTGGAAAAACTCTGGCGTACGGCTGATTGGCACGAACGCGAAGCTTATGATCTCTACGGCATCGTCTTCGAGAATCATCCCGACTTGCGGCGCATTCTTTGTCCTGATGACTGGGAAGGGTGGCCGCTGCGCAAAGATTACGTCGTGCAAGAATTTTATCACGGCATTCGCGTGCCTTATAAAGAAGACTGGCACAAGTTCGAAACATTTTCAGACAATCCCGATCGCGGTCATTTTGTCTTTCAATTCGAACGCACGCTGACGAACGGCGACCATCAACCGGGCGATGGCAAGGAGAAATAATGAAAGAATATTTTCGCAACGTCTGGATGGGTTTCTATACGGTGTTGATCGGGATGCGTGAAACCTGGCTGCACTTGTTCAAGCCGACAGTGACCCTGCAATTTCCGCACGTGCGCTGGGAGTTGCCGCCCGGCAGCCGCATGCAGCTTTTCAACAACGTCGATGACTGCATCGGCTGCTACAAGTGCGCTCGTATCTGCCCGGTGGATTGCATTTACATCGACACCGTGAAAACGAAACCGACTGAAGATTTGGGGAAAGCCTCCACCGGTAATCCGATACGCCAACACGTCGTGCGATTTGACATCGACATGTTCAAATGTTGTTATTGCGATCTCTGTACGACCGTCTGTCCGACCGAGTGCTTGTACATGACCGACAAATACGAAGCCTCGGTATTCGAGCGCGGCAACGGCATTTTTCATTTTGCAAAATATGATCCGTTGCTTGCGGCGAAGATGTTGGCGGAACAAGCCATCGAAGAAGCCGCTGCTGCCGCCGCAAAAGCTGCAAAGGCTGCTGCGGCTGGAGGCGAGGCCAAGCCGAAACGGGAACATGAACCGGCGCATGCGTGAGAAATATGTATAATCCCTTTGCATGTGCAATCGATGCAAAGGTTGACGCGAAGTCACGCATCGTAGAAATCACACTCGAAGACGGGCAAAAATATAGGTGCTCGTTGGCTGAAGCTTCCGAAAATCTACGGCTTGTTGATCCATCATTACTAACAGAGTGGGAGTGGATCGGGCCCAAAGCTGGCATGCACTGGCCTGCAGCTGATGAAGACTTGTCCATTGAATATCTCGTTGCCAATGGCCAGCGCTGCGAACCTGCCAACGAGCCATCATTGCAATCTGCTTGAAGGGGAAGAATACTTTATTACTCACGTTGATGTTGAAAGCGTTCTGCCAAGAAAAATAAAACGCAGACGCTTCGTTGCGTGAAGCACAACTTTATCAGGCCTATACATGCTCAATAACATTTTCAAAAAACAACGCTACTACTTCGAAGGCGACGGCGAGATGGTCATCGACATGGATCCATCCGCTGCGCTGCATTTGGATGAAGCCCGCGCCGAAGTCCGCAAGCAGGGCTTCACCGGCGAGGAAATGATCGTCAACATGGGGCCGCAACATCCAAGCACGCACGGCGTGTTGCGACTCGAGCTTGTGCTTGACGGCGAGATCGTCAAGAAGGTGACGCCGCACATCGGCTATCTGCATCGCAATTTCGAGAAGCATGCGGAAAACGTCGGTTGGAATGAAGTCATTCCTTATACTGACCGCATCGATTATCTGGCGTCGATGAATCAGAATCTCGCCTATTGTCTGGCCGCGGAAAAACTTTTCGGCATCACGAAGCTCCCTGAAAAGGTTGAATACATTCGAGTGATTTGCGCCGAGTATAATCGCATTGCCAGCCACCTCATGGCCATCGGCACTTTCGGTCTCGATGTCGGCGCGATCACGCCGTTCCTCTGGGCCTTTCGCGATCGTGAAAAAATCCTCGATCTCTTCGAGTGGCTCTCCGGCGCACGCATGTTGTACAATTACATTTGGATCGGCGGTTTGGCGCGCGATCTTCCTGCCGGCTGGCTGAAAAAAGCCACGGAGTTTCTCGATATCCTTCAAGAGAACATGAAGGAGTTCAACCGGCTGCTCACCGGCAATCATATTTTCATCCAGCGCACGGCTGACGTCGGCATTCTCCCGCCGGAGTTGGCGATTAATTATGCGATAACGGGACCAGTGTTACGCGGCTCCGGCATTAAGTGGGACGTGCGCAAAGATGAGCCGTATTCGATTTATGATCGTTTTAATTTCGAGATTCCGGTTGGCGACGGCAGATACGGCACACTGGGCTCGACGTTTGATCGCTACTGGGTGCGCATTCGCGAAATTGAAGAGTCCGTGAAAATTTTGCGCCAGGCGCTCAGACAATGCCCCGAGCAAGGTGACGTGAAAGAAGCCATCCCGCGCCGCTTCAAATCCGCTGCCGGCGCCGAAGCCTATGCACGCAGCGAAGCGCCGCGCGGCGAGTTAGGATTTTATGTGCGCTCCAATGGCACCGATGTACCTGATCGCGTCAAAGGCCGCTCACCGTGCTTCGTCAACATCAGCATGGTTGATGAAATCAGCCGTGGCTGCATGTTGGCGGATTTGGTGATCATCGTTGGTAGTATCGATATTGTGTTGGGCTGTGTAGATCGATAAAGCGTTGGACAGTTTGATGGTTTAACTGTTCAACTGTCAAACCGTCAACTGAAAATTCATATGACCGAACACAATTATACTCTTCTCGATAAAGGCTTCATCCGACTCGTTGAAATGCTCGGCGACGACATGGCCGTTGTGAATGCCGCGCGAGTTTCTTTCGGACAGGAAGGCAAAGGCGACGAGCGCGATAAGAAGCTGATTGACTATTTGATGAGAAACGGTCACGAGACACCGTTCGAGCATGCGCTGTTCAAGTTTCATGTGAAGTGCCCGATCTTTGTCGCCCGCCAGTGGTTCCGCCATCGCTGGTCGAGCTACAATGAAATCTCCGGGCGTTACACAACTTTTCAAGAAGAGTTTTATGTGCCGGAGCATTTTCGAGTGCAGGTGGGAAAGAATTATCAATTCAAGGATGTGACCGGTGAGAAGAACGACCAACTGCGGCAGGTTCTCCAAAAAACCTATGACGATCTTTTTTTGCTTTATCAAAAATTCTTGGCCGAAGGAGTGGCCAAAGAATTGGCGCGAATGATTTTGCCGGTCGCCACTTACACGCAGTTTTATTGGACAGTCAACGCACGGTCAGTGTTTAATTTCTTGAAACTGCGCAACGAAGAACACGCCCAGTATGAAATTCGCGTTTATGCCGACGCCATCGCCAAAGTCCTGAAAGATATAATGCCGTGGTGTTATGAATCTTTTGAACGGCATTATTTGCGGCCGGATGTGCCGCCGTCGTTGTAAAATGAAGTTTAAGCAGTGAACGTAGACAGTCTTTCATTGATGTGCGAAGCGTCTAAGTGACATAAACCCTTCTAAAAAGTCTATCGGTAGCCATGCCTACTGTGCTGCAAGTAGGTCCATATAGTTTCATTTTCTTTAGCTCGGATTGAGGCGAGCCTCCTCATATTCATGTTAAGCGTGATAAACAAATTGCCAAGTTTTGGCTTGATCCGACATCGCTTGCCAAGAATCATGGCTTCAAAGATCATGAGCTGAACCAAATAGAACATCTTGTTGTAAAGCATCATTCAACGCTTCTTGAGGCTTGGCATGAATACTTTAGTGCTTGAGGCAGAACCCGCGGCGGCTCAGGTTACGGTCACTGACGAAAAACTGGTGGTTGATCTTGCCGACGGTCGAAGTATCGTTGCGCCGCTCACGTGGTATCCACGTTTACTTCACGCTTCGTCAAAGGAACGACAAAATTGGCAATTGCTTGGAGACGGCTATGCCATTGAATGGCCCGATCTTGACGAGCACATTGTCGTCGAAGGGCTGTTGGCTGGCAGGCGCAGTGGAGAAAGTAAGAAATCATTTGAACGCTGGCTCTCCTCGCGGATGCAGAGCGCCACGAACTAATGACACAGAGTATGGAAATAGTTCACCCCGACGTAAATAAATACATCAACGCAGTCCTGCCCGAGCGACATCCAAAGTTGCAGGAGATGGAGACGCTTGCGCGCGAACGTGATTTCCCAATCATTGGCCCGCAAGTCGGCAGAATACTTTATCAATACACTCGCCTGACCGGCGCTAAGAAAATTTTTGAAATGGGCAGCGGCTTTGGGTACTCGGCATTTTGGTTTGCGTTGGCGCTTCCGGATGACGGAAAAATCATTTGCACGGAAGCAGCGCAAAACAATATAGACATGGGCGAAGATTATTTGAAAGCTGCGGGGCTTGACAAGAAAGTAGATTTTCGCAAGGGCGATGCCGTCAAGATTCTCTCGCAAACCGATGGACTGTTTGACATCATTCTCAACGACATTGATAAAAGCGATTACCCGCGAGCTTTCGAGATGGCTGTTCCGAAGCTGCGGGTTGGCGGCTTGTTGATTACCGATAACACCCTGTGGAGTGGGAAAGTGGTCGATGAAAAGCCGGACGCGACAACGCGCGCCATTCTCGAATACAATCGTCTCGCATTTTCTCATCCCGACTTGTGGACGACGATCCTTCCGGTGCGGGATGGAATCACCGTAAGCCAGAAAATAAAATAAGCGATGATCAGATTTATCTGGAGATCGAACTGCAGCACGTGCCGCGATGCACGAAAATTCTTGCGAGAGAAGGGAATTGCGTTCGAAGCGCGGGATTTTTTCAAGGAACCATTGATGAAAGCCGAGTTGAAAGAAATCATCGACGCCGATAATGTCGGCGCTTTTCTGAATTCGCGGCATGAAATTTACAAAAAGAACGACTGGAAGAATAAACCACCGACGAAAGCTCAGGCTATTGCCGAGATGCTGAAGGATAATAAAGTCATTCGACGCCCTTTGATAATAAGCGGCAAGCGCTGTTTGATCGGGTTCGATAAAGAAGTCTATGCGAAATTGAAATAATCGCGCATTTGATTTTCCCTGCAAAAATGTATGATCGAAAACCTGGTCGAGCGTTTGTCGCGCGGCATCGACTACTTCAATCGCGAATACTTTTTCGAGGCACATGACGAAATCGAAGAACTGTGGATGGAGGCGCGGCAGAGGTTGCATCGTGATCTGTTTCATGGGCTGGTGAACATGGCGACCGGCTTCTATCACTATCGCATGAACAATTTCAAGGGTATGCAGAGTCAATTGACAAAGGGATTTGAAAAGCTCTCTTCTTTGCCGATGATGAGCATGGGATGCAATATTGGAAAATTATTGGACGATAGTCGCCCTTTCTTGCAGGCTTTAGAGCGCGGCGAAAACAAATTTCCTGAAAGGCTGCCGATTATCGAATTCTATCCAGAGGATCTTTCGGCATGAACAGCGATAATCCAAGAACGGCCGTTGAAAGCGTCAGCCCTCAACAGCTTCAAGAGCTGCTCGCGGGCAAAAATCCCCCATTGTTGCTCGACGTTCGTGATCAGTGGGAGTATGACGTTGCGCATTTGGAAGGCGCGCGGCTCTTGCCGTTGGATGATCTTCAGATTCATGCCTTTGATTTGCCCCGCGATCGCGAAATCGTCGTTTATTGTCATCACGGGATGCGCAGCGCCGCCGCGATGAACTTTTTAATGCAACATCAATATACCAATGTCAAAAATCTGAGCGGCGGGATCGACCGCTGGGCGCGCGAGCTTGATCCGGAAATGCCGCGATACTGAATATTCTGTTCGAGGAAAAGCTATGGCAAAAATCGATATGGTCATGCCCCAAATGGGCGAAAGCATTGCGGAAGGAACGGTCCTTAAATGGCTCAAGAAGGTCGGTGACAAGATCGAGCGTGATGAGACCATTCTCGAAATCAGCACCGATAAAGTTGATTCCGAAATTCCCGCGCCGGCTTCCGGTGTTCTCGCGGAGATCGTCGTGGAAGAGGGCAAGACAGTTGGCGTCGGTACGGTGATTGCAAAAATCGATACCGAGGCAACAGCCGGAATAACAACGACTGCTTCAACGCCCGCGCCTTCTGCTGCACCGCCGAAGGACCTGCCACACTTTACGCCGACGCCTGAAGTCAGCGCGTCCACTCGATCAGCGCCAGTTGCAGAAGTTTCTGTCTCCACTGCGACAATCGACAACGGGCCGGTAAAAAGACAAGGCGATCGATTCTATTCACCGCTGGTGCGAACTATGGCCAAAGAGGAAAAAATCTCGATGGCCGAACTCGAAGCTATACCCGGCAGCGGCGCGAATGGACGGGTTACCAAAGAAGATTTTTTAGCTTATATGCAGAGAAGGGGAACTCCCGGCATTTCCCCGCTGCCGGCTATGTCGTCCATGCCTTCCGCTCCGACTTCATCGAGAGTGGAGGCAAAACCAATGGCCGTTCCTGCGCCGCCCGCAGGTGTTTCACAAATCTTTGAAGCTGGCCGCGTCGAAGTCATCGCGATGGACAACATGCGCAAGCGCATTGCCGAGCACATGGTGATGAGCAAGCACACCTCGCCGCATGTTTACTCGGTGAGTGAAGCGGATATGACAAGCATCGTTCGCTATCGCGAAGCGGCCAAAACCGAATTTGAGAAACGTGAAGGCACGAAACTGACCTTCACACCGTTTTTTATCGATGCGGTGATCCGCGCCATCAAAGAGTTTCCGCTGATCAATTCGAGCATCGATGGCGAGAAAGTTTTGGTGAAGAAGTTCATCAACATCGGCATCGCTGTGGCTCTGGAAAACGGGTTGATTGTGCCGGTGATCAAAAACACGGATTCATATAATCTGGTGGGATTGGCGCGTGCGACGAACGATATTGCACAACGGGCGCGCACCAAGCAGCTCAAGCCCGATGAAGTTCAGAACGGCACGTTTTCGATTACCAATATGGGCAGCTTTGGAAATCTCTTCGGCATTCCAGTGATCAACCAGCCGCAGGTTGCTATTCTTGGTATCGGCGCGATCAAGAAACGCGCGGTGGTAATCAATGACGCGATCGCGATTCGCGATATGGTTTATCTGTCGTTGTCCTATGACCACCGAATCATCGATGGCGCGTATGGCGGACAATTTCTCGAGCGGGTAGTTTATTATCTGCAAAGCTTTGTGCCGGAGAGCCGTTGAAAGAATTTTGGATTATTGGATTGATGGATTCTTGGGTTGATGAAATCGTATGAGTATCGTGCTGCCAATCTTTGAAGCACAACAGGAGGGAGGGCGGAAGCTTTCACAACGGCCCGAGTGGCTCAAAGTCAAAATCCCTGGTGGGCTGGGTTATTCCGAGATCAAGTCGCTGGTCAACAAACATCATCTACACACGGTGTGCGAAGAGGCGCGTTGTCCGAACATCGCCGAGTGCTGGTCTCGCCGCACTGCGACGTTCATGATCCTCGGCGATGTTTGCACGCGCAGTTGCGGATTTTGCGCGGTAAAAACCGGGCGACCCATCGGTTTGGATTTTGATGAGCCGCGCCGTGTGGCCGATGCAGTTGTGCGACTAAATTTGCGCCATGCAGTAATTACTTCAGTCAATCGAGATGAACTCCCCGATGGCGGCGCGGGAATTTTTGCGGCAACTATTCGCGAAGTGCGGCGGCGAATGCCGTCTTGCAGCATTGAAGTTTTGATTCCAGACTTTCGCGGCGACGAATTTGCTCTTCTGGTTGTGATGAAAGCAAAGCCGGATATTCTCAATCATAATACAGAGACGATTGCGCGCTTGTATTCAATTGTGCGCCCACAAGCAAACTACCGGCAATCGTTGGAACTGCTGTCACGCGCCAAGGCCGCTGGTATGGTGACTAAATCGGGGTTCATGATGGGTTTGGGGGAGAGCCTGGAGGAAGCCAAGGTTCTCTTGACAGACCTAAAGGAAGCGGGTGTTGATATTGCCACCATCGGCCAGTATCTGCAACCGACTCCACAACATTTACCTGTTCAACGGTTTGTTTCCCCGCAGGAGTTTGATGAATTGCGAGACTTCGGTTTGTCGATAGGTTTACGGCACGTGGAATCCGGGCCATTAGTGCGCAGTTCCTATCACGCCGACAGCCAGGCTGCGTCTGCGACAAGGGCCGTTTAACTTATTGAATTCTTGCAATTGGGCGGGAAAAATTTGTTGACTTTTTAGCATGTGAATCTTACATTATCCCGCTTTATTTTTTTCACAACTTGGAGTCTTCAGCATCGCGCGCCCTGATTGCCAGAAAATATTTTTGTGGCGAAAGCGTGGCCAGTTCCCGCCGGGGCGGGATGGCGCGCATTTTTTTTATTGAAAAGATTTTGGGTGAATATTTTTTCTCGGGTGTTGGCAGAAAAAAAATCACTCAACATGAATGTTGAGTTACACGGGCGGTTAGCTCAGTCTGGTTAGTCCCGACGCGTCGGGATGACATGCAAGAGGTCACCGGTTCGCATTGATACATTCAGGTTCATTGATAGGAAAATTTATAGGGCGGTTAGCTCAGTCTGGTTAGTCCCGACGCGTCGCATGCGCGTCAGGCTAATTTATCAAGCCTGAGTTGAATATGAGAACATACGTCCACTCTAGACTTTGATCATTATTTGTCTAGCTTTATTAGCTCCCAATCTCTTTGGTTGAACTTCGAGAA
>Ga0247727_10007363_pt1 | contig 20979 bp, 26 predicted proteins | sample WisWelCaveWW1625_FD_202498 | JGI IMG/M metagenome (GOLD analysis project Ga0247727, IMG submission 202498) | Biofilm microbial communities from Wishing Well Cave, Virginia, United States - WW16-25 | ecosystem: Environmental > Aquatic > Deep subsurface > Groundwater > Cave microbial mat | place... | reverse complement strand
TTGTCAAAAAGTTTATCGCCTTTGCGGGTCAAAACATAATCCCGCAGCCGCCGGCTATAAACGAGATCGTAGGTGACTGCCAGCGCAAAGTTGGACTGCAGGCGGTATGAAATCCCCAACCCTCCTTCGATGCTCTTGTTGTTGATCGTATTGACATTTTCACTTGAGATGGCGGCCAGGTTGACATTTGCCACGAAGCCGAGATTGCTGACCCAGCTTCCTTTCGTCACAAAAGGCGTGGCCATAATCACGCCGGAAATAATCACCGCGCCCCGATCTTTGCTGTCAATCTGCAGCGTGGAGTCGATCGGTGAGATACTGGGCTCGCCGAAATATTCCTCCTTATCATAAATAAATCGCACCCCCAGACTGACGGCGAAATGAATGACGCCGGTTTTTGCTTCCGTCATTTTATTGAGCTGGGTCTGAATGGTCTTGATCTCCGCGTTGCTGCCGCGAAGCTGCTCTTGAATGCCGCGAACATCTTTGGCAATGGTCTTTAACGTGTCACTGGGAGATTGCGCCCGGCCCGGTGCAGCCGTCATCATCAAACCAGCGAGCACAAGAGGTGAGTACTTCCGTAAAAAGTGAGACATGGTGCTTCCCCTTTCGATGGTTAAAAGCCTTGCTTCGCTCCGCGCGTCACCGTCCGGCTAGGCGCGATAAGTGTAGGATGAATTAAATGGCCCAATCATCCGGCAGTTGAGCCGAACGATTTGCAAAAAACGCCACAAAATTAAATCTTCTTAAACACACCCAATTTACCTGTCAAGGTTGGCAACCGCGGATGGGGTAAAATAAAAATTATTTTCAAACGGCCTTCGGACACTTCGGCTTCGGACCTATTTAGCGATCCGCGAGAAATCCCATTTTCCGTTTGGGCTTTGTTTCCGGCGGCTCCATCAACTCGCGAATGGCGTCAAACACAATTTTGAATTGCGCGTCATACTTCTTTTCCAGCGCGTCGAGCTTGCGGGCGAGGTCGGCGTGAGAAGCGAGCATCTGGCGGAGGCGCACAAAGGCGCGAACGACCTGAAGACTCGCTTTCACTGCAATCTCACTGTTCAACACGCTCGCGAGCATGATGGCGCCATGCTCAGTAAAAGCGTACGGCAAAGCAGATGAAAATTTAAGCCGTTGGAGGTGGTCGCAAATTGCGACCACCTCGGCCTTCTCTTCAACAGTTAATTGAAACATAAAATCTTCCGGAAACCGCTCGCGATTACGTTTCACCTGCTCATTTAGACGTCTTGTAGTCACACCATACAACGCCGCCAAATCTGTATCGAGCATTACCTTTTGACCACGAAACTTTTGAGGTCACAAATTGTGACCTCAAGTCTACACGCTCTCGCCTCGCAAGTCTGACCCATTCTATTTTTACATTTCTTCACCCCACAGGCGTAACCAACCCCAAACACTCCTCACACCGCAGCGGCCGGCAATACAATTTCTGCAGATGAATCAAACCCTGTTGCGTCAACGCCGACGTGGCGACCGTGCGGCTCACCGGAAACTGTTGCGCGAGTTGCTGGCGCATGGCGCGGGTGATTTGGTTTTCCTGCAGGCGCGGGAAACTGCCGTAAACTTCCTGCACTAAATTTTGCAGATGCGCGTCGCCGGCCTGCCGGCCGTAATGCCAGAGCGCCGGGAGCACGATATTGACGAGAATATCCAGCGCACGGTCGCGGCCAATGAGATCGCCGTAGTTGGTTGCCGGCATTAAAACGCGCGCCTCGCTGTTTTCACCCTTTGTTGAGGCGGCCGGCAGAAAATCGTAATGCCTCTGCCAGAACTCATCCGCCGGACAAATGAAATAATTCAGCAGCTCGGCGATGATGGATTTCGTGCGCCTTTTGACCGAAATTTTTGCCGACGCGAGAAAAAGCCCGGACAGATGCTCCAGCAAACCATCGCGATAAAATTTCAACAGCAACGCGGAAAACCCGGCCAGACGGCGCGTTGGGAAATTGGGCGGGCGCAAACGAAAGAACTGCCACGCCTCGCGGCGCAACGGGCGAATTTGCAGCGCGTGTTGCAAAGGCTCCCACAATTTGAGTCGCGGCGCGAGAAATCTGGCGATTTCCGCATCCGGAATTTTCTCCGGCGCTGGCAACGACGCGAAAAATCCCGCCGCGCCGAAGAGCATGGCTTCCAATAAAATCGCCGGCGACGTCTCCCGGCTGGCGCGCAATTCGCCGAACACCAGTTCAATCGGCAACAACTCAGTGAGACGGCGAAACGGCTCCTGATTCTTGTCGTAGCCCATCGCCTCCGCGAGGCCGCGATACACGGCCTGATCCCACGAGCTGTTCGCCACCTGCTCGGCAAAAGCATCCGCTTTCGCCAGCAGGCGCAACAATCCGACGTGCCGAACCGTCGCATGAATTTTTTCCGGCGCAGTGCGGCTGAGCGGGCAATCGAATAATAAAAGGGAATGTTTATTTTGTTGAGCAAGTGACAAAACTTCTTCGCGCGGCAGGAGAATCTGTGGGATCGAAAGGCCGTTTTCTTTGCGCAGCGGCGCCGGCGCCTCGGGAGCGGCCAGCGCAAGATGGAGAATCACCTCATTATATTTCGCATCGAGATGATGATGGTGAGTGAACCAGTCGCCAGCGGTGAGGTGCAGCTCGACATCGCCCTGCAAAATTTTGCCGCCGAGGCGAATCGTCGCGCGGCGAAAATCCGGACCGGCGTCGTGATTGTATTCACCGGGGTTGATGATTTCGACGGGTTGATCGTCGGTGGTGCGCAAAAGCACAGCAGGAATTTGGCGCTGCCGCCAGAGTTGGTGCAGCATCTGTTCGGAGAAAACAGGATGAATGCCCATGACGCCCCTTTTTTCTCGTTATTTATTGGTGGAAGTTTCAGAAACCGGCGCGGCGCCGGATGGCGCCGCGGCGTTCGCGATTTCATTGCGCGGAACGATAATGCCCGCATTGGAAATAATATTTTGCCCGTTATTTAAATGGCGCGACAGCGAATTGAGCGAATCAATCACCGCCGTTGCCGCCGCGCCCTGCAGGAATTGCGGCTGAAATTCCACTTCTTCATTATAAACATTGATCGGCAAACAGCGCGCATACAAAACGCCGGCGGCGCCCACCACGCATTTCAAAATAATGCTGGTGCGCGAGCTCGGACTGTAGCTGCCGAACGCGAAATTCCCCAGCGAATACGCGATCAAACCCTGCGGCGCGCCGGCGCGCGGCCGATACAACTCGAGACTTTGCAAAACATGGGGATGATGTCCGAGCACGAGGTCGGCGCCGTGCTCGATCGCGGTATGGGCCATGTCGATTTGATAGGGTTTCGGCCTGGCCATTTTTTCCGCGCCCCAGTGAAACGAAACGACCATGATATCGACTTTCGGCGCCAGCGAATCCAGCGCGGCAACGTAACGCTCACGAAATGGAAACGCCGTTCCGGGTTTCTTTTTGCCGGCATAATAATCTTCCGGATGCGTCAACGAAAAACCGAGAAAGCCGAAGCGCAACTTTTCTCCGGCCGCGTTCTCGCGTTCGACAATCGCGGGTTGGTAAGCGGCGGCAATATTTTCTCCCGCGCCGACATACCACAACGAAAGGCTGTCGAGGGTCGCAATGGTGTCGAAAAGCCCTTCCGGGCCGTAATCCAGAATATGATTGTTGGCGAGATGCAAAAGATCAAAGCCGCTTTCTTTCAAACCGCGCGCGTGGCGGGGCGGCACGCGAAAGGTGAATTCTTTGTCTTTTACCCGCTCACCGCGATCAGTGAACGGCGCTTCGAGATTGGCGACGGCAATATCCGCGGCCAACAAAATATTTTTCGTCGCGGCAAAAGGGTGTGCTGAACCGGCGCTATCGAGAAGAGGCACAACCCATGAGCCGAGCATCACATCGCCGACGGCGGCGAGTGAAATGCCAAAATGTGCCGGCACCGCAAGCCGGGTTGACGTCGTCAGCGCCGGCGCCACACGATCGATTTTTAATGCCAATAAAGGTTCAGCCTTCGGCGTCGGTGCGACATACGCTTTCTGTCCGGCGCAGCCCGATTGCAAAGCCACAAAGATAAAAAGAAAAAAAACGAAAAGGATTTTTTCAATATGGCATTGAAATATCCGCAGCAACGGCTGTACGATAAGCCTGCAACGCCGCCGGCTTTTTTTTGCAAAAACAGGTTTGGTCATGACTTTGACGGGTTGGTGATTATTTCAGGAATTTAACGATAATCGGAGGGAAATGCAAGCGCAGAATTGCGGCAGGAGAAAAATTTGCCCGCGTCAATCTCAAATCTTAAATGACAAGCCACAACCCGGAACCTGACGGGCGCAACCAAACAGGTTTAAAAAAAATTACCCCAACGGATGGAAAAACGACCAACGGATAAAAGCAATTGAGCTGACGCATTAAAAAAATTAAAATCCGTTAGACACTTTATATTTCTTCCTGTAGCGCGAAGGGCCGATTATTAACCTGCCTGAATGCCACTTCGTGGCTGCCGGACAGCATGTGATACACATTTTGGTGAATGCCGACGATTTCAACCGTCAATCTGCGCCGGCGCAAAATCCGGACGAAGCGCGCGAGATTGCGCAGGCCGGCGCCGCTGATGCAACGCAAATCCTGCAGTTGCAACAGCCAACGGTCGGCGGGAAGCGAGAGAACATCTTACGGGTTACTTCACAAACCGCGCCAGATAGTGGAAATTCTCATAGCCCACGGTGATGGGCGCGGCGGGATCGAACCATTCCGGCAGCAGGATCACGCCCTGATGCACCTGACTCTCATTGATCACGCCGCCGAAGTGGCCGCCTTCTTCCAAAGGCCAGATGTCGATGGAATTTTTCAGGCCATTCGGTTGCCAGGTGCGGCCGCGCTGCTCAAAACGCAGCAACGCCGGATTGAAGTTGACGGTGCGATTCGGCAGGGTTGAAACCGAGAACAGCAGCGGCGTCACATTTTCCTGCACCAATTTCCGAACGGCGTGGGTAAACTCTTTTTTGTGGGTGACGAGCACTGAGAGCTGAATCCGTTTGCTGTCGTTGGCGCGAATAAAGAACGAAGTGATATGTTCGGCAGCGATTTTTTTCGTGGGAATAAAGGGGACACGATCAAGCGAGGGCAGCGGAACCTTTTTTGTTTTAGGCGGCGCCGGAGCGCGGGTGGCGAAAACCGCGGCGCGCGGCGGCGAACTCTCAATCGCGGAATACATGGTTTCGGCAGTTTGCATGGTTTTTCCGGGTGTCGCCGGAATCAATAACGCCACCAGGCGCATTTTGCCGATGACGAATTCTCGATGAAAGAATTGAGGGAGCCACATGGTAACCTCCTGCAAAGTTGAAGTTCAGCGGTGTCATATTTATATTGGAGGTGATCGGCGCGTTTACAATAATGCTTCGAGCGGCGCAAAATGATTCTTTCCCGTGGTGGTTTTCTCGATAATCGCATCGGCCGCCCAGTAGCGGAAGTTATGCCGATAGGTTGGGCAGGCCTCATTGATGATGATGGGGATTTTGCGATTGCGCTGCGCCGCGATTTCGTCGACAAAGTCCAGCACGTGCATGTCCGGCAGAAAAGCCTCGACGACGATGGCGTCGAATTTTTTGTGCGCGAAGGTAATAAAAGCCTCTTCGCCGGAATGAGCGCAGACGACTTTGTAGCCCTGCGATTCGAGCTCGCTTTTACTGTTGCGGCATTGCTCAAAATCGGCATCGACCAGCAACACGGTCGGCGGCTCGACTTTATTGATGAAAATCATGTTTCTTTCCTCGTTGGTATTTGGCGCCGGGTTGTTTAGAAATGGGGCGTTTCTTTAAGAAACTCATGCAGCGCCTCCGCGTGAGCGCCGGCGATCATCTCGCGGAATTGGGGGTCAATGGACATCCCTTCATTCTCTTCGCCGTCGTAGTCGATATTGACGATCGAGACGTCGTAATCGAAGTCAGCGAGGGTCGTCCATTTGGACGTGATGAATTTTATGGCCGCGGGCTTAAACATCGTCGTGATGGCAAACATAGCTTCATTCTCCTTGAGGTTTGTTTTCATTTTCTTTTCCTGTCGCTATCAATATAATCATGCGACATGAAGCGATAATAATGTGAGTATTACCGGTTCTTTAACAAACAATTCGTTTTTCTTAAAATAAATGTCATTTCCGTCAAGAGCGCCGCCCAGGAGTTGAAATATCATATCACTGCAATCTTAACACAATCTTAACATTAGCTTGATGTGGAATTTACACAAATGTATTATATTTTCTGGCAAAGCTTGAAAGCGCGCTGCTGCACCGGCTGTTTTTCTAAACAACCAGCTTTTGGTCAGGTCTAAAATTCAGGTCAGGAGTGGGAAAATGAAAAATCAAACCATCGGACGATGGCTTATGCCCATCGTATGTCTGTTCATTGGCTTTTCAGATCTTGCGGCGCAGGAAGGCAAGATCAGCGGCTACATCTTCGGCGATTATTTTTACGAATTTTCACATCCGAGCGCGAAAACCGACGCGCTCAATCGCAACGGCTTCCAATTCCGCCGAGCGTACTTCACGTTTGATCGCGATTTGTCCGAAAAATTCTCCGTGCGTTTTCGTCTTGAAATGAACGGCCCGGATTTAATGGGCAGCGAGAATTTCGGCGCGTTCAAGTCGGGACCGGATTCCAGCAGGACCGATCTGCTGCGGCCCTACATCAAGCACGCCTACTTGCGTTGGAATAATCTTATTCCGCAGAGCAAGCTCTCGTTTGGTTTGGTGAATACGCCGACATTTTATCTCGCGGATGAAGTGTGGGGATACCGGTCGGTTGAAAAGACCATTATGGATTTACGCCGGATTGCCAGTTCAGCGGATTTAGGTGTAACCGCGGAAGGAAAATTCACGAAGTCCGGCGTGCTGAATTATCACATTCTCGTGGCGAACGGCGCCGGAACCCGCGCGGAAACCGATAAGAGTAAGCGTGTTTACATCAATGCGCCGGTCAAAATCCAGAAGATTTTTCATCTCGTTCCTTATTTCGATTATGAAGGCGGCGATCAGGGCAAAAGCAAAAACACTTTCGCGTTTTTTGCCGGTTTGCAGACGCCGGGCTTGCACGGCGGCGTGGAAGTTTTTCAGAAAACGAGCAATAAGGCGTCGAAGGATGCCGCCGGTAAAATCGTTGATAAAATCGAGGAAGGGTTTTCCGTCTTTGGCGCGGTGAAAATGGCGGAAAAAGTCAAGTTGTTGGGCCGCTTCGATTTTTATGATCCCAACACCAAGCTTAAGGATGACGGCAATATTTTCATCATTGGCGGGCTGGATTTTGCGCCGGAAAAAAATATCAACATTATTCCGAATGTGAAGATCGAAGGTTATCAAGCTGCGGGAAAAGACGCCAACACGACCGGGTTGTTGACATTTTTCTTCAGATTTTAAAATGTCAGGAGGGTGTAGCTATCCCCCCTGACCAAGGCGTGCGAGACATTGGCGTGGTTTGCCGGCGTTTCGCACGCCGCTTTTTTAACGCCGTTGAAATGTTTCTATGATTTCGTTTTTTGCGGCGCCGCTGCCGGAGCGAGCACCATGCGCCGCGCCTCCCATTTTCCGGCTAAAGCCCGTCCGCCCTCGCTACCGGTAAAAATGCTTAGAATGGTATCATCCTGCAATTTCACGCGATGCTCACAATTCATATGCAAACCGCGCGTGGTTTCATAGAAAACTTTGAAATGTAATTCATCGTCCACGAGTTTTACGTCTTCCAGTCTTTTGCGGCGCATCTCGCCGATGTCATCGCTCATCACGCCGCGCAATTTTCCATTTTTTTGCGTTAGAATGAGCGTCCATTGCCTGGGCTGATCATCGCGGCTCTCCTGCAGGGCCATCCCCTGCCACGTTCCCACCCACGGCTGCAGCTCGGGATTCTCTGCGGTTTGCCGCGAGCCGGCGCAGCCCATTAACAATAAAATTTCAATAAAAAAAACAAATCGACGGGTCATGCAATGATCTCCTGTCATTTTAATGGATGTCCAATCAATATTTATACGCTCATCAACAGGGCTTTGCGGCAGGCAAATATGGCGGCGGGGCGAAATGTGACGCGGCTGCTATTGGTGTTGATAAAATGAAATAAAAGACTTCAACTTTTACCAACGGATTTAAAGTTTTTTCTTGTTTAACTTCCCACCGATTGAAGAAGCCCGCGGATAAATGCCTTATCAGCGGGCTTCTTCAATCCGCGGGAAAATTTGACATGTCATCCCTTGGTCGCTGTTTATCCGCTGTTGGGCAAATTTTTTAACCCTGTTTGGCTACACCTGTAAGGTTGCTGCTTATCCGCGTTTTGTCAATAGACTTCGGACCATTAGACCCTCTGGCAGCGCGGGCAATAGAAGCTGCTGCGCCCGGCCTGCACCATGCGGCGGATTTTGCTCTTGCAAACATGACAGGGCTGGCCGGCGCGATCATACACCATCAACTCCTGTTGAAAATACCCGATCTCACCGTCGCTGTTGTGGAAATCATTGAAGGTGGTGCCGCCTCTGGCAATGGCGAGTTTGAGCGTCGCGCGAATGGCGCGCACTAATTTGCCCCATTCCGGTGCACTTAGTTTGCCGCTCGGCTTTTTCGGATTGAGGCCGGCGCGAAAAAGCGCTTCGCTCGCATAAATATTGCCGACGCCAACCACCACCGCGCCGTCCATCAAAAAATTCTTGATCGGGCGGGAAAGCCTTTTCGCGCGCGCCGCCAGATAGGCGGCGGTGAATTGCGGCGACAGCGGCTCGGGGCCGAGGTTTTGAAAATGAAGATAATCCTGCAATCCTCCGGGCGGCACGGCGTCAACCATGCCAAAACGGCGAGGATCGCAGAAGCGTAGTTCGTGGCCGTTGTTGAAAACAAAGCGAATGTGATCGTGCTTTTGCACAGGCAAAGTTTTTTTGCAATAAAGCAACCTCCCGCTCATGCCGAGATGGATAACGAGATGGGCGCGATTTTCCAATTCACACAAAAGATATTTCGCGCGCCGGTGCAGCGCCGCAATTTGCTGGCCGGAAACCAGCTTTCTCAATTTGGCAATATTCACCGGCTGGCGAAAACGCGTTTCGCGAACTTTGATCTGGCGAATGTTTTGGCCGATCAACACACGTTCCAAGCCGCGACGGATGGTTTCCACTTCGGGAAGTTCGGGCATGGCAAAATTGGATTGTTGGAGTAATGGATCGATGGATTAATGGGGTGGTTGGGTTCCAATAATTCATCGATCCACCAATCCATTAATCCAAAGCGTCAGAGTTTATATCCAAACTTTCGCAGCATCCCTTTGCGGTCGGCGATTTCTTTTTCACCTTCGATGCCGAGCGGGCTGTTGCCGTCGATCATGCCGATGATGCCGCGACCCTGCGCGGTTTCGAGGAGTAGAACTTCGACGGGATTGGCGGTGGCGCAATAAATCCGGCAAACTTCCGGGACGTTTTGCACGGCCTTGAGAACATTGATCGGAAACACATTGCCGAGAAAAATAATGAAGCTGTGTCCGGCGCCGATGGCCTGTGAATTCTTCTTTGCCAGCTCGATGCACTCCGGATCCGTGCCGCTCCAGCGCACGAGCCGCGGGCCGCTGGCCTCGCAAAAGGCGACGCCAAATTTTATTCCCGGCACCGCGCCAACCAGGACTTCGTGAATATCCTCCACCGTTTTGATGAAATGCGATTGCCCGAGAATGAAATTCATGGCCTCGGGTTTTTCGATGCGAACAATTTTGATTTCCTGCGTGCCCATTTTTGCTCTCCTTAAATTATGGCGAAGCCGGACTTGCGCACACGGAGTTTGCTGCAAGGAAGATCGTCGAACGCAAGTCCGGCTTCACTTCTTCATCTTCATTTTTTAGCATATAAAAAATAGAAAATGCAACGATGAAATGCAAATGGTTTTCGGCTAGCAAAAATAAATAGGGCGTGGACGGCGCCGGGCCATAACCTACCCTAACGCTATCCACGCCCATTTCCCCCGGCAAAAACGTTTTCAGCCCGTGACACTATAGACGAAAGTCACAACCGGCCGCAATGAAATCGATGGAGCGTTGATTGGCTGTGCCGCCGCCAAAGGTCACTCCGATGGAGATGCCGAGTCCCCACAAAACATCCGGACAATGTGCTACCCCGAAGCGCTCAAAAAAATGATCGCCACTCAAATTGACGCCGTTATGGGCGGCGATACGGGCTTCACCGTCGTAAATGTGAACATCACGCACGACGGCGTTGGCCGATAAGGTTCTGAAGCGCAGAATGATCGGGCCAACCTGCTTCCTGTCGTTATCCACGATCACCGGTGTCGGGATGGCAAAATGAAACCAGTTGGTCGTGTTGGGTTTGCCGACGATGCGCGTGTAAAACCCAAAACGGCGCACGGATTCAATTTGTTCCGGCAGCTCGATCTGAATGCTGGTGCCGTGAACCCACATGGCGTGCGCAATGGAATAGCCGCCATAAATGGATTGAATCCCGGCGATGTCATCGCTGTGCAGAAAACGGTGCGGCCCAGTGTAAAAGGGGGCCATCAAAGTGCCGGCGACGGCGGAATGGCCTAATCCCAGGGAATGGCCAAATTCATGCGCCGCCACCGTCACCAGATCAATCCTGCCGGCCGGCGGCGGAATGGCAATCGTCCAATTTTCTGCTTCATCAAAATGGGCGTCGCCTTGAATCGGATCCGGAGGATTCGGCGGAATCGGCGGGAAAAAAGCATGGGCCAACACGCCGCTGGGACCGTCGAAGGCATTGCCATCGCCGTGGTCGCCGCTGACAAAACGGATAATGATGTTAGGGTTGGCGCTCAACGCGACGCGCCGAAAACACAGCGGCGTGACGGCGCTCCACAACGCAAAAGCTTGTTCCGTCGCCTCAATCACCTGGGCGGCAGGGATGTCGAGCGAGAACTCCTGGAAGCCATAGGTAAGATTAGTGCTCGGCCATTTGCGGCCAGTATTGGTGAACTCACCCAAATCCGGGAATCCGCAGCGCGGCAATTTCATGTGCGCGAGGGTGGCCTCGTCGAGCACGCCGGTCGCCGGCAAATGATTGAACGTCTGAAAGCGTTTCAGCGCTTGAACGGTCCCCTCGTCAAACGTTCCCTTTTCTGCTGCGGGGATGGAGGTCAATATCGTGTTGATCCGAAAGCTTTCCGCCACCGGGGACTCGAGGTAGCCAAACTTTTTCAGATAGGTTTGCAAGCGCTCGACCTCGGCGCCCTTTGCACCTGCAGCCAAACCGGCGGCGGTGGGAATAAAATCCTGTTGATTCGCCATGGTAAATCTCCTATAATTAGAATGGTGTGCTGGTAAGTTTTCCTTTGCGTGGGATCATTTCACCAGCAAAAACGGCCCCACGTTTTTTCTCTGAATTCCTTTCACAATGTCTTCTCAACCTCACGGCCTCGGGTTTCTTACGACTTTAAAAGTTGTGGCGGGCAATTCTATGATTACAGCAGGGTAGACCTTCTTATTCGGCGGCAATGCTTTAGGTTGCTCTACTTATAAGGACGCCAATTCCGCGCAAAATCCCCTCATTTTTAAAAATTATTTTAGCGCAAATATTGCCGCAAACTGCAACGTTTTGGGCAGGCCCCTATTTGTCCACTGAGACGTCACGGGGAAGGTCTAAAAGTGTTTCAAGATTTTTTTCTGTCAATTCGCCAGAGCGCGGCAGCGGAAATACAGCCGGCCAAAAACATAATCGCCCACAGCACGTAATGGTCATCCACTTTCACTTTAGGAAAAATTTTAGCGATATTGCCGGCTTCATCAATAATGAACGTCGTGCGCACAATGCCCCAAAACCTGCGTCCGAACATCTGTTTCTCCTGCCAGACGCCGTAGGCGTTGCAAACGGTTTTGTCGATATCGCTCAACAGCGGAAAAGTCAAATGAAATTTCTGCTTGAACTTGACATGCGACGCCACCGTATCGGCGCTTACACCCAAAACTACGGCGCGGCGCAGATGGATGGCGCTCAACCCATCGCGAAACGAACAGGCTTCTTTCGTGCAGCCGGGCGTGTCGTCTTCGGGGTAGAAATAAAGCACAACTTTCTGGCCGCGATAATCCGCGAGACTTACAAGCTGGCCTTCGTCATTGGGTAAAGTGAATTCGGGCGCGGGTTGGCCGGCGGCAAGCATTGCTTTATTCGCCAAAGGCGAGACTGCTTTCCGTGCCGCAGTTTTTTTAGGAACGTTTTTTTTCTGCGCGCTGACTTTTCGAACAACAACCTTTTTCTTAACTCGGCTTTTTTTCACGGTCGATTTCTTCGTTGCCTTTGGCATGATTCTCTTCCTCACGGATGATTATTTTTTTGAATTTGGGGGATCAAAAAATTACTCAAACAACAGCGCCATGCAAAGCGTGTCTTCATAAACCCCGTCCAGCTTCCGCGATTTTTCTTTGACGCCTTCCACGACAAAACCGGCGCGTTCATACAGTTTGATCGCGACCTTGTTGGAAGCGAATACCTCCAGCTCGATGCGCTCCAGATTTTTCTCGCGCGCTTTGTTGAGCGCCGCCGCCATTAATTTCCTGCCAATGCCCTTGCCGCGAAAGCTTTGCATTATTCCCATTCCCAAAAGTCCGCTATGGGTGAAGCCCGGCCGCGAGCCAATGAGAATATCGCACCAGCCGATCACCGTGTCGTCGGCAACCGCAACGTATTGCAGCGAGTTGCCGTTGATGAAATTCAACAACACAAACTCGCGCACGGCTTCGAGCGGTGGGGCTTCGATGAAGCCGATGTGCTTGCGTTCCAGTGCAACGCTGTTGAGGCATTCGCGGAAGCCCGGGATATGCGTCTCGGTGATGGGAATAATTGTGACGCCGATAGAAGGGTTATTCATCGACTGCCATTCCTTTGGCGTATCGAAAAAAATTGAAGTTTTTTGCAAAAAGCTCCCAACGGATGGAAACAACGCAACTGATAATATTCTTCATCCGTTGCGTTGTTTCTATCCGTTGGGGAAAAATTTTGGGGGTTGCGCCTCGGCCATGTTCGATTTTTTGAGAATGTATTTCAATTTGTCGTAATCCCAGCACAGCAGATAAATGCTTCCCGAAGGCGTAAAACCGAGGGCTAAAAGGATTCTGGTCAAAATGGTAAAGCGTTGCAGCCATTTATTTTGCCTGGCTGCTTGCTGGATTGATTCGAGACCTGACCGTGTTGTCATCAACTTCTCCTTGAGAATCTAATTTCAGCATAGCAAAAAATTGACAGAAAAGCAACTTCTGAAAATGCTTTTGCTAAAATAGAAATTCACGTCGAAAAGAACTTTTCCAATTACATTGGTCATTGGTGGCTCGGTGATCCCCAAACGGCAGTAAGCGATTCGATGGTGATTCCATAAATCTTTGCCTTGAGCAGTCAACCTGTTTTTATTTTCTCCAACAAATACCACGACATATGATTTTTGTGCTTTTCCTGCAAATCTTTTTTGCGCCAATCCTGTCCGGTGATGGTCTTTCGACAATTCGGCGCGCCGCAGTTGCAGGCCATTTCGTAGTCGTCATCGTCCGTCATGGCCCAGTCGTGCGTCAGCTCTTCGCCGGCTGAAATATCGCGCATGGCGACGAAGACGATCTGTCCCTGCACGCCGATATTGGGGTCACACGAGTGATTGCTGAAAATCATGCTGCCTTCGCGCTCGTCTTCAGCCAACGGGCCGATGAAAAGATCCTCGCCGATTTGAATTTCCGCCGGGCCCAGCGTCTTTTGCACTTCACACAAGGTTTCGCGATTAAAGATGTGACCGCCTTTGATGCACACGATTTCTCCCTTCGCGATGAATGCCTGCGCGAACAGGCCGCGGCCTTGAATCGGGCTTTCCTTGATGACGGTTTGGGGCGAGAGGTAAGATAGATTCGGCATGGTTGATTAATTTTTCATTTATCTATTCTCTTTCAACCACGCTTTTGCTTTTTGCACCGGCGGCAAATTTTCATCAGCATCACGCCAGCTTTGCAGGAAAGCTTCGTATGCTCGTCTCGCCTCGGACTTCTGCCCCGCCATTGCATAAGATTGCGCAATGCCATACAGCGCGTTTCCACTGTTGGGTCGCAGCCGCAATTCTTCTCCAAAAGCAGCGCGCGCCAGTTTCCACTCGCCTATGTTCAAATACCCTTGCGCCAGGCTTTCCAATGCCGGACGCGTGTATGGCGGCGGCTCTTCATATCCGACTTCTTTTTCTTTCTCGACCGGCTTGAGATTATTCGTCGCGTTGTACGCTGCATCAATTTTCATTAAAATACCACGGATTGGCCAGCGTCTGATAAATTCCCCAATGCGCCATTGCACACGACGAGTCGAGCCGCGCCGTTTCGCGAAACGAGGCCAGCGCTTCGTTCCACCAGAAGCAATGAAACAAAGACAGGCCTTGATTGAAATAAGCCTGCGCTTTCGGAGAGGTGGTGGTGATTTTCAAAACACTGTTGCCGATGCCATGCAGCAATTGCGGCGGCGAAAGCAAAGTTGTCGATTTTATCTCCGGCGGTGGCGGCGCGCAATGTCCGGCTGACATATTCGTTTGCGCGAACAGTGAAACTATCGGAATCCCGAAAAGAAAAGCAAGTATTGCAAGCAAACGCTTCATCTGTCATCTCTTTCAAAATGTGCCATTGTGATTAGTTCAGACAAAATTTCGCGACCGCAATGGCGCCGTCGTCATCCAGATCTTTGCCCTGGCCAAAATTTTTGACTTCCTCCAACAACTGCTGCACAAACGATTTCGCGCCGAAGCGAATCAGATTGTTGCCGGCGTCGACGGCAAATACCGAACGGCCAACCGATTGCTGCGGCTGCGGATTTATCATCTCATCATCTTCGCATCCGATAAAACCGATACTCGACATCAGCGACAAACTGGCGATCAAAGCAAGGCGACTTAATTTAGAGCGGAGCAAAACAATATTTCAGCAAACATAATTTTCCAGAAGCGCATGCAGTTTTTTAATCGCCTGGCGCGTGCGCGTTTTCACCGTGCCAAGTGGAATTTGCAGCCGGCCGGCAATCTCGGATTGCGAATAACCTTCAAAATAAGCCATCTGCAAAACTTTGCGTTGCTCGGCGGGCAACATGGTAAAGGCTTTGCGCACGTAGTAGGCGCGTTCCGCCATTGAGGCCTGATCCAGCGGCGAAGAGGAATCGTTCGCGGCGATCATATCGAAATTAAAATCCGGCTGCCGTTGCCGGCTGATTTGAAAATGTTTGGAGCGCAGCCGGTCAATCGCGCGGTTGCGCGTCATGGCCACGAGCCACGTATAGACGCTGCCTCTCAGCCCGTCGAAGGCATGGGCTTTTTCCCAGATTTGCAGAAAGCATTCCTGCAAAACGTCTTCGGCGTCATTGGCGCGTTTTACAATCGACAGACATAAACTGTGCAAGACCGTGGCGTAGCGGTCATACAACCGCGCAAACGCCTGTTGATCGCGCAATGCGATCTGATGCAGCAGGACGCCATCTGTAATTTCAACATCAGTTATTCGCCTGGAGTTGGCCCGGCGGGCGGTCGAGGTTATTGGATTCTGCTGCGTCTTTGCCTGAGGCGGATTAAACACAAAAGCAAACATAGCCTTTCCCTCGTGACGCTGGTTCATGGTTACAGTCCTATTCGTGCAGTTCCGGCAAAAGCCGTATGCAGCGCAACAGCTCGGCGAGATCCCAGATATATTCGCCGGTTTGAATTTGCCGATCTTTGATCGTTAGAAACGCCACTGATAGTGGGAGGCGCCAAATTGAACTTTTTTAATTGCTGCTCCGGACGCTGATCCAGAACATCGGCCACCAGCGACAGTGCGAGTGGGTGGCCGCGCGTGAAATCGAGCACCGCCTGGTGTTGTTCGGGAGAAACCCGCCGCAGATTCAAATACGAACGGCTTTCTTCCGGATTCAGGTAGCGCAGCGGAATGGTGCGAATAAAGGCATTCAATCCCGCATCCGTGTGCCAACCGGCGGCCAGCGGCTCGCGGCCCGCCATCAGCAGCAGAACATTTTCTGGAAGTTGCGGCAGAAAAACTTCGCGCAACCAGCCGTCGAGCGGGCTGAGCTTTTCATAAGTATCGATGCAGATGATGCTGCGATTTTCCTATGCGGCCAGGAAATCCAGCGGCGAGCTTTCGGTGCCGAGTCCGAGCGCGTCGAGGCCGAGCGAGAGCTGCAACGCGAGCATAAGCGAATTGGGCGAGGCATCGAGATTGCGCGCGTCGAGGGCAATGACATTGACGTTATGCTGCCGGCTCAGCGCCGCAAATTCCTGCAGCAGCGTGGTTTTGCCGACGCCGCCGGGGCCAAAAACATTGAGAATGAAGAACGGCCATTTCTCCGCGCGTAACGCCGTTTGCAAAACCGCGCATTCGTTTTCGCGTCCGACAAAACGATGACGCCGCGCCGCGCTGAAATGATCCGCAAGTCGTGAAGGCATATTGTTAACAATCCGCTTGTCTATATCTTTTAAGATACGGATGAGGCCAGCAATCGGATTGCGAACCACAAGCGGATTTTACGATCCTTGAAATGTTACACACTCAATTCATTTCGCCTTCGGCTTGGCCGGCTCTTTCATCTCGACAATTAAAACGCGCAGTTCCGTCGTCCCCACATTTTCATTGGCATGCGTAACGGGTTCGCTCCAGGTCGTTTGGCCGGCCTTGACTTCAAGCTCGTTGGTTTTGCCGTCTGGGTAAGAAGTCTTGCCTTTGCCATCGTTCAAAAAATGAGTGACCGCCGCCGGATGCGAATGCATGCCCAGTTTCTCGCCGGGCTTGAGGCGGATGTCAACCACGCGCACGCGGTCATTTTCGAGCAGAACTTTGCACTTGTCCGGCGCGAGCTTCACCGGGTCTTGTGTCATTTCCTTCGGGTGTTCTTTCGGATGCTCCTGCGCGAGCAGGGGCGTTATGCTCCACAGCGCCAGCGCCGTGAACAGCAAAATTCGCATGCAGAACCGTTGTGATGTCAACATGTTTTGCTCCTTAAAATGATAGGTATTGGCTGCCATTGGTTTTCTCTCTTTTCCAGTCTCCCGGTCAATAAGAATACGAAGTCATCGAATGGTTGGATTGCAAATTTTTTCTTATTGCAGCCGGATGAAAGTTTGCCTTAACGGCTTTACTCAATTCGGCCGCAATATAACGGATAGAAACTGCTCAATCGCATACGTGCTTATTTGTCCAAACGGCCCGCTGAAATTGAAATCGGCGCCGTGTGTGGCCCAGGGCAAATGCAACAAAAAATGCGGCACCTGATTTTGCGCCAAACTTTCGGCAAGCCGTTCGCTATGGCGAATCGAGACCAACTCGTCGCGCCCGCCGTGAATGAGCAATGTTGGCGGGGTGGAGGAATTGACGAAGCGCAACGGCGAAGCAGCGTCATAAATGGCGGGAACGTCCTGCGGATTGCCGCCGAGAAACGCGCGCAAAATATTGTGCGTGTCAATGACGAGCGGATTACCCGGATGCGCATAGCTCCAATGCAAATCCGTCGGCCCGTAAAATGAAACGACGCCGCGAATCGCCGGATCGTGCAACGTGTAAGCCGCGAGCAGGGCCAGATGACCGCCGGCAGAGCGGCCGAGCAAAACGAAACGTTGCGGATCGAGATGCAGGGAATCAGCGTGAGTTTTGAGAAAATTGAAGGCAGCCACCACATCTTCATTCGCTGCGGGAAAACGCCAGCGTGGCGTGAGACGATAATTGATTGAGGCAACGGCATAGCCGCGGGCGGCGAGATGCGAATTGAGCGGCGCGAGCTGTTGGCTATCGCCGCTGCGCCACGAGCCGCCGTGAATGACGATGACACACGGCGCCGGTTTTAATGAATTTGCCGGCTGGTAAAAATCGAGGCGTAATTCCTGGTTTTCAATCTGCGAATAAACCGGGCGTTGATAAGGCCGGTCCGGAGAATCGATGCCGCGAAAAAGATCGAACACATTTAAAGGTTGGACGCGAGGTGAGCCATTCCAATTTGTTGCTCGCAATGCCGTTTGCAACTGCGCGGGCAAGCGTGCGGCAACCGGAAGCGCGCGGATGAGAGGGGTGAGCGCCAAAATGGCAGCGATCAGACTCAGGGCGGCGGCTAAACGACTCCGGCGTAAATTAAAAACGAAAAGCAGCAGCGCTAAAACCGCTAACGCGTGTCCCCATTCCGTTGCTAAAATGGAAATTTCCCACAGCAAATAAGTCGGCGCTGCGAAGACACATAATAGTGATAAGCCGAAACCCAGCGCGGCGAGAGTAAAGCGTAGCCAGGAAAATTTTTTGTTTTGCGGCGTGGACACAAAAGTTTTGTTTTTGTTTATTGACCGGTCGCTCACAGCGACCGGCCAATATATTTGAACATTGATTTTTAAATTTAGTCTCCAGGCGGCGGCATGCCTGGCGGCACCGGCAGCGGCGCTTGATTTTTCACCGGCGGAATGGTGCGCAAATACATCCACATCGCTTTGAGGTCTTCGTCGGTCATGAGTTTCATATTTTGCAATGGCATCGGCGGCAAAATATCGCGGCCGTTCGGCTGGCCCTGATGTTTGCCCGTGCGGATGGCCTGAATGAACGCTTCTTCCGTCCATTCGCCCATGCCGGTTGTCGTATCCGGCGTGAGGTTGACGCCGAAGCTGACGCCCCATGGACCAGCCCAGGCCGTGAGCATCGTATTCGTCAGGGCCAACGCGTGGTTCGTTTGCAAATCTGCGGGTTTCCAAATTGGATACGGCGCCTCGGCGGGATGTCCGGCAAGTCGCCGCGCCATATCCGGCGCTGGCACGCCGCCCGGGCCCATATTTTTTGGGGTATGGCAATCATCACAGCCGCCGATGGCGACTAAATACTCGCCGCGTTTGACCGGATCGAGCGCAGGAGCTTTTTGCTCGCAGTCGATGAAACTCATCAGCAGACTGCCGCAGACGAACATAGCAAACAGCTTTCGCATAATTACTCTCTCCTCAAAGAATTATTAAAGTGCTAGATTAAAAACAACGCTTCTTAAATTACGACGCGCCGCCCGAAATGGATTGCTCAGGATTTTCCAAATAATGGGTAGAGCAAGCGAGGTAAAAGGCCGCGCGGAAACTTTTCCATATTTTCAAAGCCGAGTTTTTCCGGCTGGGCTTTGTCGGTTGGCAAATATGCCGTGCCGAAAAGCCAGTCCCACAGACAAAACACCACGCCGAAATTTTTGCCGTGCTGACCGCGCAAAATCACATCATGGTGCCACACGTGCATGCGCGGCGAATTGATCACGTAGCGCAACGGCCCCCAGTTGAAATTCAAATTGGAATGATTGAGATGGCCGATGAGCGTTGAGACGATGGCGATCCACAGGATGACATTGCCGTTGACGCCGAGCATCACCAGCGGCAAATTCGTCAGGCTCTTGTAAACGACGATCTCCATCCAGTGAAAACGCATGTTGCCGATCCAATCGAGCTCTTCGATGCTGTGATGGAGCTTGTGAAATTCCCACAAAAACGGCAGGCGATGCAGCAGATTGTGAACAAGATATTCAAGAAAATCTTTTAAGAAAAGAAAAACGAAGAATTGCACCCAGAGCGGACTATCGGCGAGCAAGCGAATGGATTCCGGTGACGGCACGTTCCATTTGCCAAACCACGGATTGAGCTGTTGAATGAGCCAGCTACTCACAAAAGCAATCGCCACGCCGGCGTAATGCCCGTTGAAAACCAGCCAGAAAAAATCCTGCCCGATTTGGCGGCGAAAGGCTTTTTGCTCCGTTCGCCACGGCGCGAGGCGTTCGAGAATCCAGCAAAACAGTGAGACCACCAGCAACCAGAAGAAATAGCCGCGCGTGTCCCAGAGAATATTCAGCATGTTCCGATCTCCGAAGCTTTGTCATTAACCAGCGCAATATAATATTGAAGGGATTACGTGGCAAGGAAAATTTTGCTGCGCTTGTGATTTTGCGCTGTCAGAGAGAGAAACTCACCGCGCTGGCATCTCCTCGCCAACACGGCGAATTTTGGCAGGATAAAATTTCGCTCACCGCACTCGGGCGCGGCGTGAGCGCTTAATCGGCCGCACGCGCTGATAAATAAAACTGGGGAGTTTCAGCGCCAGCTCGGTGAAAAGGGATTTGTAGTCGGTGTATCGCAAGGTAAGAAAACCGCCGAGGTCGGAAGGAATGGGATCAAAGTCCGGACGCTGCGGATCGCGATAATCGCAAACAATGAATGGCAATTTCAGGATGAGGCTCATGCCGATTTCGATGTAGACATTCGGTTTCGTTTCGGTCTCGCGATTGTCGAAAATGGCAAAATCCGCCGAACTCAACTTATTGACGATATCGGATAACAAAGGTTCTGAAGCTGCTTCTTGACCGGCAAGCATTAGCTTAATGCCATAAGGATCCAAAATACGGGCGAGGTTGAAACGCAGAGGTTGAGTGATGTGATCCACGAAACGGTGTCCGATAAAAACTTTTAGCCGCATTCGAGGAATTTGGGTAAGATCGTCTTTAAATAAAATACGTACCAAAGGGAATTCAGAGTCACCGATGGTTTTCATGAATACCCGTTCAAACCGTAAGCCTAGTTTTTTAGGCTCGTATTCTCCCCGGAGGCGCAATTCAGTAGCAATAGCATGAAGCGAATTCGGCTCCGTTAGCGTGTCATAAAGCTGACGGCTAATGCGCTGATAGTTGTGCAGTTCCAAAAGCGCGTGCGCCAGATCATTTAAAATGTCGGGGAGTGAAGAATCGGACATAGGAAACGTCTATTGTTTCGCCATTTTTTTTCTTGACGCCGATTTCTTTCGAGTATGATTTTTTTTATTAACCCAACTCACTCTGAGCTGTTTCTGCCAATCGGGCATTTCCAACTCCGGGAAAAGCGGCTTAGTGCGCATGGCTTTTTCCATGCCGACCAACCAACGCGCCCACTTTTTAACCGCTCCATCGCGTTTCATTCCATGCTCTTCGACGAGACGACGCACGATCGGATCGTCATTCTCTCTAAGCTCTTTCTCGACCTCTTTAACGTCGCTGA
>Ga0247727_10007362_pt1 | contig 20979 bp, 19 predicted proteins | sample WisWelCaveWW1625_FD_202498 | JGI IMG/M metagenome (GOLD analysis project Ga0247727, IMG submission 202498) | Biofilm microbial communities from Wishing Well Cave, Virginia, United States - WW16-25 | ecosystem: Environmental > Aquatic > Deep subsurface > Groundwater > Cave microbial mat | place... | reverse complement strand
TCCAGATGAGGTATCGCCCAAGATCGGTGCTGTGGGGCGGGTGGCTGACGGCGGCGGGAATCGTCGGTGCGCTGGCGCTTTTCCTTGTTGAAAAACGACGCGGCATAATGACGGCCGTTGACCAGATCTCAATCTAATGAGAAGAAGCTTCAGCGCTCCCCCAGGTCGGCGAGAAAAACGCGCCGCGCCTGGCGGTGTTGTTCCGGCAGCAGCGGACCGAGCTCGGCGTCCTCCTGGGCGGCCGCGCGCTCCTGGCGGAACGTCGTCCGAAGCGAATCGAGCGCCATGCCGCAGGCGGCCGCCAGCTCCGGCGTATAGTGCGTCGATTCGTCAATCAGGCGGTTCATCCGTCCCAGCAGGTTCTCGGCCGTCTGGACGCGGGCCGGAGCTTCTTCGATGACTTCTTTGTGACGGCTCAACTGGAGGTGATCGCCGAAAGCGTCCACCAGATCCGCCCATCGCTCCAGCACCAGCATGGCGCCATAGCGGTGGCGGTCGAGCTCCATCTCGAAAGCGAATGCCGAGCCTTTGGGCTGCCCGTCGAGCTTGGCAAGAAACAGGGAAGTGGAGCCGAGTTCGCCGAACAGCGCATCGACGAAAGCGCTGTTGCATCCCCGGAACTCGGATTCGGTAAGGGATGGGAAGCGGCTGATCCGCATGCCGCGTCTCAGGCCGCGTGGTCGCCCAGCGCCGTCAGCACATCGGCGGGCTGGAGCGTTTCACCGCCGTTCAGCCTTCCCACGATGGTTTCCAGGATTTGTTTGGCTTCCTCTTTGCGATAATCTTTGATGAAGCCGTCGAGAAAGTGCTCGCCGACCAGCGCTCGATTGATTTCCGATTCCTTGTTGTGATCCTGGAGCTCGGTGTAATACACAACACGGTAATCGCCCGAATAGGTGGTCTCGCGATAAATCTCGAACATCGTCTTGTCGGATTCGAAGGCCATCCCCCTTCGAAGATACCACAGCCGATGTTGGCGACAAAGCCCTTATGGCCGCACTGGCAGTGGGTACGCCGCCGATGTGCGGCCGTCAATAGTGACCGTGAGCGGATGCACGCCGCTTGGCAGCGGACCCAGGTACAGGTGAACCTGATGCGCGCCCGCCGGGTTGCCCGCCGGCGCCACCTGGGTGACCGAATGGTCGATGCCTCCGATGGTCACATTCACCCGGCTCGACGCGACGCTCGCACCCGCCTCGGCCAGATTCGATACCGTGATCTGCAACAACTCGCCTGGCACGGCCGGCCGGCCGGCATGGATGAGCGCGGGGGTGGCGGCCGAAATCGCGAGCACAACCGGCAGCGGCGGCTCGATGGCGAGCACCCACGGCAGGGCCGCTTCATCGCCAGCCTGCAACCTGAGAACCGCCGGACCAGCCGCAAAGCCGGCGGGAATCTGGAGGGTGATCAACCCGCGCCCGGCCGAGGCGACCGGGACGCTTACACCATTCAGAGTGGCCTGGAGGTTCGCCGGCGGCGGGTCGACAAGGTTCGCGACCCGGATCTGAACCGGGCCGCCGGACCGGGCCGGATCGAGGGCGAGCCCTTGCAAGTATAGCTGGCGGGGATTCGCCGGCTGGATGCGGAAGCCGAACGGCTGAGAGAGCAACTGGATGCCGCTGGCCAGTGTCACCGTGGTGCCGACCGGTGAAGCGGGCGGATTCACGGCGACGTTCGCCAGCATCCGGTTCGGCCCGAGTACCCAGAAGTCCTTGATCCGTACGTCGCTCGAGCCGAAACCCAGAGTGGGGTTTCCGCCCGACAGTCGAGCGTCGACCGCTGTGACTTCCACCATCGCTTCGGCGCCGGCGGGCAGAGAAGCCGGCTGAATCGAGAAGGAGGGCGTCTCTTCGGCCGGATAGTCATAGAGGGCCGGGCTGGCAGCCTGGAGAAACAGCGAGCTTTGACCATCCGGATTCAGCACCACAACCCTGGCGCGGTGACCCGGCGGGCCCGGCGGCGGAACCACCACCAGGTTGCCCGCCTCGACGCCCCGTACCAGCGCCGGCGCCCCGTCGAAAAGCACCTGGGACTCGACCGAGAGCCGGTCGCCGGAAATCGCCGCGATCCGCGTCCCGGCGTCGTCGACGCCAGGCGTAATGGCGGCAATCGACGGCGGCTGTCGCTGGGCGATCACCAGTCCCGACGGCCGGATGTAGAGATCGCTGCTGGTGGTGAACAACAGGTGCCGGGGCCCTTCGACGGTGAATGGATTGAACTGGAAGTCGACCTGGAGGAAACGGGTGTCGGGCGCATAGGCGCGCACCCCTCCCGGCGGCACGGAGGCGGCGCCGCCCATCACCGAAACGCCAAGCGTCGGAGCGGGCGCGCCATTGGCGACCAGGCCGATTCCGCTGGCGACCAGAAACGATCGCGGACCCCCGATGGCCAGATAGGCGGGGTTGACTGCGCTCTGTCCGGGGAAGCTGTAGGTCTGCACCGCGTAGACCTGCAATGGCGAGCGCCGCTGCACCGAGAAATTCACTCCCTCGACGGCTGCACCGGCCGTCACGCTCACCGGGACGGCTTGCTGGGGATCGCGCACGCCGGGATAAAAACGGGTCTCGAAGGGTCCGGCGACCGGCATCGGCCGGTTGTCGGCATCGAGAGGCAGTACGATGTTGGCCGGCGAGGCTTCCCCGGCAAACGGCGGCGGCAAAGGATGCGCATAAATAAAGTAGGAGCCCGGCGGTAGCCCGTCGACGCGATAGGTTCCGTCCGGAATCGTCAGCGTGCTGATTGCAATGCCCTGCGGACTGATCGCCACCACGGAGGCGCCGTGCACTGCCTCCCCGTTCGCCAGGACGCGTCCCGCGATCGTACCCACCGTGCCGGCCCAGCCTCGAGCCGGGTAGAGCAGCGATATGCCGGCGATGTCATCGGCGGCCAGCGGTCGCGACTTGGTGGTTGCTCGCGTCAACCCGGTCGACATCACTGAGGACGTCATCGCATGCTGTAATCCGAGCGCGTGGCCGAATTCATGAACCAGCGAGAGAAAGAAGGATTCGGAGAAACTCTGGCTCTGGCTCAGGTTGCGCGGCAGCATCACCACCGAGCGTGTGATCGGGACGAAGGTTCCGTCCGGTCCGGTGATCGCCTCCGATCGCGCCGTCGGTCCGCCGGCCGCGATCAGGCCCGGCGGCACCTCGTCAAAGATCACATCGATACCGGGAGAGGTTTGCGGCAGGTCCGGCGCAGCCAGGCCGCCGAATCGAATGCGCAGCTCCGAGCTGTTGACTTCATTCCACACGCGCGCCGCCAGCCGGATCTGACTGACCAGCGCCGGGAACGAATCGCCGGTCGCCTGCTGAACAGGACCCTGTTCGGCAATGTGGAAATACACCGTGCGGTTGGTCAGCGCACTGAGGTCGAATTTCTCGGCGATCGGGATAAACGGCGCCGACCGGGTGGCGAAGTGGACAAAGTGATAGTAACCGCTCGCCAGCGAGACAGCGCCCAACGCCGTCATCAAACGCACCAGTGATTTTGCCGCTCTCGACATGGGTTCACTTCTGCGGGGAAGCCAGCGTCCTCCGCACCAGGTCGCGCAATTCCGCGAGCGACATCCGGACATCGGCATCCTCGACGGGACGCCCCGAGGAGTTCAGCATCGTCTCGGTGGCGGCCGCTCGATTCACACTCTCGCCCTGGCCGTCGCGGGTGACGCCGAAGACGCCTTGCGAAAACCCGATGACCTGGATCATGCCGCTTTTCCCCGCCCACAGAAACAGCACATACTCGCTGCCTTCGGTCAGCTTCGGCGCGCCGGAGAACGCCTGGCGAAACCCGTTCATGGCGCCGCCCGGAATGGCTACGTTCACCTCGGCGCCGGAGGCGCCTTTCCAACTTTCCAGGACCTGGATGCGGGAATGTGTATAGAGAAGGGCGCCGCGGCTGGAGGTGTATGAGCTCAGGACCCGGCCGCGAACGACGGCAGTCGATTTCCGGATCAGGTCGTCAAGGCTAAGCTGTTCGAGAGTGGCCGCCGGCAGCCACAACGGGGCCAGAAGCAAGAGGGCGAAGGCTCGGCGAGTCATAACTTAAGCCTGGAGGGGGGCAAGGGGATGGCCACTCGGGCGCATTGATTTCAGGCCACTTAATCGGTTTCGTGCTGCCCTGCCTGGGTTTGATCGACACATTTCCGGGACAACATGCCACGAAGGCCTGGTAGCGCAAGCGTCAGCTTGCGACGCCAAATGAACGTGTAACCCGACGGCTTAGGACTTGGTATCGTGGCGAACGATGAGGATCGGGACATCCAGATCATGACGTACAGCATTAATTGTAGCCCCGAAGATTAAGTCTTTCAAGCCCTTATGTCCATGGGCGCCCATCACCACCAGGTCCGGGCGCAGTTCGGCGGCCACGGCGATGATCTCGGCGCTCGGAGATTGCGAATGTCGTACGATCAGCTCGGCGTCGATCCCCTGGGCCTTTAATGCCCCCAGAATACCTTCCAGATACTGCTGGCCGCTCTGGACCTCGGCGGTCAACGAGAGGCTGCCGTAGATCTGGCTGGTGACGCCTTCCTCGACGTGCAGCAGCACTATCCTGGACCCATGGGTCCGAGCCAATGCGACCCCGTGCGCGACGGCCTCGCGGTCGCGCGGTGTGTGATCCAGGGGAACCAGAATGGTGCGGTAAACCGGCTGCGGCAGATCCGCGGCCACACCGGCGGGAACGGTCACGCTGGGGCGGCCCAGTCTGCGGATCCAGAGCGGCAGGACCGGCTCGAGCGCCACGTAGAGCAGCAGCAACAGCAGCGCCGCGCACAGCGGAACCAGCAGCAGCATCAGCCAGAGGCGCAACTCACCGGCCCCCTGGACCCATTCGGCCAACGAGCTCCAGACCAGTCGCAGGTTGAGACCCACGATGACGACGGTCGCCGTCCAGGCCAGCAGCTTCACCCAGCGCGGATTGGCGAACTCGCCCATTCGCTTCGAGTCGCTGGTGAACCGGATCAGCGGGATGACGGCGAATGAGAGCTGCATGCTGAGGATGACCTGGCTCAGGATCAGGAGCTTGTAAGTGCCTTGCTCCCCGCTGAGGTAGACGGTGATGGCTGCCGGAACGATGGCCACCATCCGCGTGATCAGCCGCCGCAGCCAGGGACGCATCCGAAAGTTGAGAAAACCCTCCATGACGATCTGACCCGCCAGGGTGCCGGTCAGCGTCGACGCTTGGCCCGAGCAGAGCAGCGCCACCGCGAACAGCACACCCGCCATGGCGGTGCCCAGCAATGGCTCGAGCAGCAGGTGCGCTTGCTGGATTTCGGTGACCACGATGTTGCGATCGAAAAAAGTCGATGCCGCCAGGATGAGGATGGCGGCGTTGACCAGCAGCGCCCCGTTCAGCGCGACGACCGAATCGATCAGGTTGAACCGGCACGCGAGTCGCTTTTCCGCGGCCCCGGAGCCGATGCGGCGCGTCTGCACCAGCGCCGAGTGCAGGTAAAGATTGTGCGGCATTACGGTGGCGCCCAGGATGCCTATGGCCACATAGAGACTCTGGTCGGTGAGGCGCGGCGCCAGGCCTCGAGCCATCTCGAGCACCGCCGGCCTGGCCAGCCAGATCTCGACAAAGAAGCAGCCGCCAATGATGGTGACCAGCGAGAGGATGAAAGCTTCGATCAGACGGATGCCGAATCGTGTGAACCAAAGGATCAACAGGGTGTCGGCGGCGGTCAACAGGACGCCGGTCAGCAGGGGAATCCGAAACAGCAGATTGAGCGCGATGGCGGCGCCGAGAACTTCGGCCAGGTCGCAGGCGGCGATGGCGATCTCGCAGAGCAGCCACAACGCATAGGTGACCGGGCGCGGGTAGGCTTCGCGGCAGGCCTGCGCCAGATCGCGCCCGCCGATGATCCCCAATCGCGCGCTCAGCGTCTGGAGCAGGATGGCCATCGCATTGGAAAGCAACAGGACCCACAGAAGCTGATAGCCGAAGCGCGCGCCACCCTCCAGGTCCGTCGCCCAGTTGCCGGGATCCATGTAGCCGACACTGACCAGGTAGGCGGGTCCGGCGAAGGCGAACATGCGCCGCCAGAAGGAGGGCTGGCTGGTGGTGACGCTGGCATGGACTTCGGGAAGAGAACGGTGACGTGGGGCGCTGCTAAGCATGGGTCGGCGTCGGTAGTTAACTATAGTTTATTGTATCCGCCCTTCCTCCCCCGGGTCAAACCGGCCCCACGGTTTTTTCCTTGCATTCCGCCCGACGGCAACTTTGCGCTGGTCGAGTGGTGGCCGGATGGTGGAACAAAATGGCTCCCCGGTGCGTCAGGATCGGCTGGGATCAACGGTGCGGCACTTTCCGTACGGGGAAGAGCAACAGGTGACGGTGCGCCCGTCGGCCCTCCTCAACAACATTTGGCGCGCAGATACTTCGCGCCGAGCCGCTCGTCGGAGAAGCGCCGCCATTCTTCCCTCGAGTGCGGGCGACCGTGCGCCGCCAGATGCCGCCGGTAGGCGTTCTCGTCGGACAGCTCGCCGAGCAGCCCGAGCAGGATTCTGACGAATTCGCGAACCCGTCTCATAATTCCTCCGGCCGCAGCCGCGACAGCACAAAAGGCGCTTCGACCACGTGGGCCGCGCGCCGGCCGCTCAGAATCCCGATCCACAGCCGGATCGAGTCGACCAGAATCGTCGTCACCAGAACCAGAAAGATTCCGCAGACAACGGCGTCCAGCCGGTTATTGAAGATCTGCGCCTCGGTGGCCGCCACCTGCGCCGCCGCGATCTTGCCCGCCCGAAGGGCCGCCTCGAGCTGATCCGCCTGCGCCAGAAATCCCATGCGCGGCAGCGGCGAGAAGATCTTCTGCCAGCCGGCGGTGTAGCACACCGTCACCAGCCAGGCCAGCGGCAGGCAGGTGATCCACAGGAAACGGGCGCGATGCATCTTGACCAGGATGGTCGTGGCGACGCACAGCGCGATCGCCGCCAGCAACTGGTTGGCGATGCCAAACAGCGGCCACAGTGAATTGATGCCGCCGAGCGGATCGCGCACGCCTTGCACCAGGAAATAACCCCAGGCGAGCACGATCGCGGCGCTGGCGCCGATGACGCCCGGCATCCAACTGGTGCGGCCCAGCGGCTTGTGGACGTGGCCGAGCAGGTCCTGGAGCATGAAGCGGCCGACGCGCGTGCCGGCGTCGATGATCGTCAGGATGAACAGCGCCTCGAACATGATCGCGAAGTGATACCAGAAGCCGAGAATCGCCTTGCCGCCGCCGCTCGCGGCGAAGATGTGCGCCATGCCGAGCGCCAGCGACGGCGCTCCGCCGGTCCGGTAAAACAGCGACTGCTCGCCGACATCGGCCGCCAGCGTCTCCATCGCCGTGACCGTCACCGGAAATCCCCACGAGCTGATCGTCTCGACCGCCGCCTGCGGGGTCGCCCCGACCACGCCGCCCGGAGAGTTGACGGCAAAGTAAATGCCCGGCTGAAGAACGCAGGCGGCGATCATCGCCATGATGCCGACGAAGCTCTCCAGCGCCATCGAGCCGTAGCCCACCGGCCAGGCGTGCCATTCCTTGGCGATGAGTTTCGGCGTCGTCCCCGACGAGATCAGCGAATGAAACCCCGAGATCGCTCCGCAGGCGATCGTGATGAAGCAGAACGGGAAGATCTTGCCGGCGAAGATCGGGCCGGTCCCGTCGGTGAACCGCGTGAACGCCGGAAGCTGGAGATCGGGCCGGACAAACAGGATTCCGACGCCGAGCATCAGCACGACTCCGAGTTTCACGAACGTGCTCAGATAATCGCGCGGCGCCAGCAGCAGCCACACCGGCAGCGCGCTGGCGAAGAAACCGTAGACGATCACGCTCCAGGCCAGCGCCATCCCGGACAGCGTGAACACCGGCGCCAGCGTCGCCGACCGCGAGACCCACTGGCCGCCGAAGATGCTCAGCACCACCAGCACGAATCCGATCGCCGAGCACTCGAGCACCTTTCCCGGACGCCAGTAGCGCAAATAGATGCCCATCAACACGGCGATCGGCATGGTCGCCGCGATCGTGAAGGTGCCCCACGGACTTCCCTTGAGCGCGTTCACCACCACCAGCGCCACCACCGCCAGCAGGATCACCATGATGAACAGCACCGTGAGCAGCGCCGTGATCCCGCCCACCTTGCCGATCTCCTCGCGCGCCATCTGCCCGAGCGACTTTCCGTCGCGGCGCATCGAGCAGAACAGGATCACGAAGTCCTGCACGCAGCCGCCGAGCACCGCGCCGGCGATGATCCACAGCGTGCCCGGCAGGTAGCCGAACTGCGCCGCCAGCGTCGGGCCCACCAGCGGACCCGGGCCGGCAATCGCCGCGAAATGGTGCCCGAAGACGATCCACTTGTTGGTCGGCTCGAAGTCATGACCGTTGCGCAGCCGCTCGGCCGGCGTCGCCCGCTGGTCGTTCAACGCCATCACGCGCACGGCGATGAACTTGGCGTAGAACCGGAAGCCGACCGCGTACGTGCAGGCGGCCGCCAGCACCAGCCAGATTGAGTTGATCGGCTCTCCGCGCTGGATCGCGATGCCGCCCAGACAGAAGGCGGCCACGATCGCCAGCGCCGCCCACACCAGATGACCGAAGATACGCTTCATGGGATTGCATTGTACGACAAGCGCCCGCTCACTTCCGCAGAAACCAGTTGCATTCTTTCTCCCGGCCGATCGTGGTCGTCTGTCCGTGGCCCGGAAACACCCGCGTTTCCTCCGGCAGCCTCATCAGCTTGTCGTGAATCGACGCCAGGATCTGCCGCCCGTCGCCGCCGGGCAGATCCGTCCGGCCAATGCTGTCATGAAACAGCGTGTCGCCGGCGACCAGTTTCTTCTCCGCCGGAATCCACAGGCAAATGCTCCCCGGCGTGTGACCCGGGGTGTGGAGCAGGTGGAAATCGGCCGCCGCCAGCCGCAGCGTGTCGCCGTCCCGGGCATTCACGTCGATCGCCGTCTTCTCCGGCGTGGCCTGGCCGAGCCAGGCCGCCTGCATGTCGAGATGATCGTGGAGCAGCCGGTCGTTCTCGTTCATCCAGACGGCGGCCCCGGTAGCCTTCTTGAGCTTGTGCGCTCCGCCGATGTGGTCGATGTGCGCGTGCGTGATGACGATCGTCCGCACTGTGAGTCCATGCCGGTCGACGGCCGCCAGGATCTCCTCGATGTCGTCGCCGGGATCGATGACGATCGCCTCGCGTGTCGTCTCGTCGCCGAAAATCGAGCAGTTGCACTGAAGCATCCCGACCGGGAGGATCTCGTGAATCATCTGATGATTGTATATTGGAGATGATGGATATCATGGTGCTCGTCACGCGCTGGGTGCACTTCACCTCCGTGCTGCTGCTGCTCGGAAGCGCTTTCTATGGTCGGCTTGTGCTGGCCCCGGCGTTGCAGTCGCTCGAGAGCGCGGAACGGGTCAAACTGTGGGATCGGGCGGCGGCGCGCTCGCGTTGGGTGGTGATCGTGGCTGTCTTTGGCGTGCTCGCCAGCGGGTTGTACAACGTCGTGACCCGCGCCGGTCTTACCGGCGTCTATCTGGTCTGGTTCGGCGTGAAAATGCTGCTGGTGCTCCATATTTTCGCCGTGTCGCTTCTGGCCGCCAAACCCGGCGTTGAGCCGGAGAAGCGGGTCCGCTGGATGACCGGGATCATGATTTCGGGACTGCTGGTGATCCTCGTTTCGGTCGGTCTTCGGCTGATGCAATGACTCCGGGATATACCGCTTTGCGCGAATGGGCCGCGCTCATCGAATTGCCCGGGCGCGGCCACATCCGGATGGTCGGCCAGGATCGCGCCCGTCTGCTCCATGCGATGTCGACCAATCACATCGAGCAGCTCGCGCCAGGCCAGGGCTGCTACGCGTTTTTCCTCAACGCGCAGGGCCGCATTCTCGCCGATGCGCATGTGTTTCGGCTGGATGAATGCCATCTGCTCGACACCGAGCCGGAGTGCCGAGCCGGGCTATACGCGCACCTGGACCACTACATCATCGCCGACGACGTGGAACTGGAGGATCGGACCGATGACTGGCTCGCCCTCGGCGTCGAAGGCCCCGCTGCCGCCGGCGTTCTCGCCTCGGCCGGCATCGCTTCGCCCCCGGAACAGCCCTTCTCGATCCATCCCGCGGGCGAAGATCTGGTCGCTCGCGTGAGCGCCTCGGGCGGCGACGGATTCCGCCTGTTCGTCCCCGTGGGCGAGCGGCGGCGCAGGATGGCGAAACTGGAGAATGCCGGCGCCGTCGCCGCCACGCCCGAGGAACTGCGAGCGGCGAGGATCGAGAACGGCCGCCCGCGCTACGCCGAAGACATCACCAGCGCGAACCTCCCGCAGGAAACCCAGTTGATGCACGCGCTCCATTTCAGCAAGGGGTGCTACCTCGGTCAGGAGATCGTCGAGCGCGTTCGCTCGCGCGGCCACGTGAACCGGTTGCTGGTGGGGCTGACGATTTCCGGCGTCACCGCTCCGCCGTCGGAGGCGCCGGTCCTGGCGGCCGGCCAGCCGGCCGGAGCGATCACCTCGGCCGCGTTCTCTCCCGCCTCCGGACGAGTGCTGGCGCTGGCGTATCTGCGCGCCGAGGTCGTCGCCGCCAGGCCGCCGCTCGCCGTCGCCGGCGCGGCCGCGGAGATCCACCTGCTCAAGCCCTCGTAAAGAGGCGCTGGGTCACCCAGTCCGGCACCGAAACATTTCCGTTGCGGCCTGTTCCGAGAAGGATATCCGGCTTGGTGTCGCCATGGAAGTCGGAGCCTCCGGTCGCCGCCAGGCCGTATCGCCGCGCCAGCGCCAGCAGCCGGTCCACGTCCTCGGGCGTGTGATCGGAGTGGAACACCTCGACGGCGCCCAGGCCTTCGTCTCGCAGGCGCCGCACGAGCTCCTCCTCCCGAACCGCGTCCCGGCCGATCCGCACCGGATGCGCCAGTGAAGGCACGCCGCCTCCGTCCACGACCCGCTGAATCCCCTCCTCGACCGGGATCGTTTCATGGAAAACGAACGCCTTCCCGGCCTCGTCCAGGTACTCGTCAAACGCCTCCTGGATCGTCTTCACGTACCCTTTCTCGACCATGATCCTGGCGAAATGCGGCCGGGCCGTCATCGACCGGCCGATCGCTTCCACTTCCTCGATTTGAATGTCGATGCCTTTGGACCGGAGGCTGGCGATCAGCCGCACGTTGCGCTCTTTTCGATAATCCTGCACCGTCTTGACCCAATGCCGGAAGTCGTCCGACGGACCCCCGTTGCCAAAGTATCCCAACAAATGCACCGTCTTTTGCTTTGACGATCCAGACGCCACCAGCTTCACGCTGATCTCGATGCCCGAAATCAGACTGACGCCGGCGGCCGCGCTGTACGGCGCCGCTTCGTCGGATCCGGCCAAAGTGTCATGATCGGTGATCGCCAGTACCCGGAGCCCGGCCGCGCCGGCCGCCTCGATCAGTTGGGCTGGAGAACAGGTCCCGTCGGAGGCAGTCGTGTGAGTGTGAAGATCGATCAATGCTCAGTTTATCAGTCCGCGGTCGGGCTGGATGTCCGTACGGAAGCGGCACCGGTACCGGTACGGGTGTAAGTGGTTCGCCGTGGGGCATGCTTCAGCTTGCCGAAGACTCTCCTGATACAATCCAGTCATGGGTCTCGACACACTGGGAGAGTTGAGGCGCGGTAATTTTTCCGAAGACCGCATCGGCCCGCGCGGCGTCAAGGATGAGCTGCGGGCGAACCTGATCTGCCGGCTGCAACGCAGTGAGCCCCTGTTCAACGGTGTGATCGGCTTCGACGATTCGGTCATCCCGCAGATTGTGAATGCGATTCTGTCGCGCCACAACTTCATTCTTCTCGGCCTGCGGGGCCAGGCCAAGACGCGCATACTGCGGCTGCTGGCCATGCTGCTCGATCCGGAGATTCCCATGATCGCCGGATGCGAGATTCGCGATAATCCGTACCGGCCCATCTGCCGCCGCTGCCGGAACCTGGTCGCCGAGGCCGGCGACGATACGCCGATTGCCTGGCTCGGCGCCGACCAGCGCTACGTCGAGAAGCTGGCCACGCCCGACGTGACCATCGCCGACATGATCGGCGACATCGATCCGATCAAGGCGGCTCGCCTCGGCCAGGATATCTCCGACGAGCTGACGATCCACTACGGTCTGCTGCCGCGGGCCAACCGCGGCATCTTCGCCGTCAACGAGCTGCCGGACCTGGCGGGAAAGATCCAGGTCGGGCTGTTCAACATCATGCAGGAAGGCGACGTGCAGATCAAAGGGTATCCGGTGCGCCTGCCGCTGGACCTGATGCTGGTCTTTACCGCGAATCCGGAAGACTACACGGCCCGGGGCAAGATCATTACTCCGTTGAAGGACCGCATCGGCAGCGAGATCCGGACGCACTACCCGGTGGCGATCGACCATGGCATCGCGATCACCGTGCAGGAGGCCTGGCTGCGGCGGCCGTCCCCGGTCCAGATCGAGATCCCGCGCTGGGTCCGCGAAGTCGTCGAGCAGCTCGCCTTCAGCGCGCGCGATGACAAGCGGGTGGACAAGCGCAGCGGCGTGAGCCAGCGGCTGCCGATCTCGGTGATGGAGAACGTGGTGTCCAACGCCGAGCAGCGCGCCCTCGGCGCCCGCGAAGCGATCGCCGTCCCGCGCGTCGGCGACATCTACGCGGCGCTCCCGTCGATCACCGGCAAGATCGAGCTCGAGTACGAAGGCGAGCTGAAGGGTCCCGACGCCGTCGCCCGCGAGATCATCCGGCTGGCCGTCGCCAAAGTGTTCACCTCGTATTTCGACGGCGTGAACCTGCTGGGAGTCGTCCAGTGGTTCGATCTGGGCGGCTCGATCCGGCTCGAGGAGACGGCCGGGTCTGGACAGATGATCGAGCAGCTCGGCGCCATTCAGGGACTGCTCGAAAAGACCGCCGCCCTCGGCGCCGGCTCCGATGCGAGCGATGCCGGCCGGATCGCGGCCGCCGAGTTCATCCTCGAGGGACTGTACGCGCACCGCCGGATCAGCCGCAATGAGGAGCGCGGCTTCGTCGCCGACGAGCGCAAACGCGAGGCGCCGGCCGAAGACCAGCGCCGCGCCCGCCGGCAGTATCAATAGGACCGGCCAGCCATGCGGTGGACGCGCTACTCCCGTTTCACCGGCGACGACTTTGGCATCGGCGCCGAGGACCTGTTGCGCACGCTCGCCGATTACCTGCTCCAGAGCGGTTTCCATTCGCCGTACATGCAGTTCAGTGAGTGGAACGAGCACACCCTCGAAGATCTCAAGAACGCCCTGCGCCAGGCGATCGAGCGCGGCGAGCTGTTCGACGGCTCGGAAGCGGAACGGCTGGCCCGCCAGTTGGGCGAGCTGGATCCTGGACAAATGGACCGGCTGCTCGATCGGCTCATCGACAAGCTGGCCCAGGAGGGCTATCTCACGCCGGAGCCCGAAGGCGCCCAGGGTGCGCAGGGAAACAGAGATCGGCCGGTGCGATTCGAAGTCACCGACAAGTCGCTCGACTTCCTCGGCTACAAGACGCTCAAGGATCTGCTCGGCTCGCTCGGCAAGTCCAGCTTCGGCGCCCACGACACGCGCGATCTCTCGACCGGCATCGAAGCCTGCGGCGCCTCGCGCCGCTACGAGTTCGGCGACACGCTCAACCTCGACATTAGCGCGACGCTGTTCTCGGCGATGAAGAGGGAGGGCGTCAAAGTTCCACTCTCGCTCGAGTACGAGGACCTTCGCGTTCACCAGGCCGAGTATCAGAGCTCCTGCGCGACCGTCCTGATGCTCGATTGCAGCCACAGCATGATCCTCTACGGCGAAGACCGGTTCACGCCCGCCAAGAAGGTCGCGCTCGCGCTGGCGCACTTGATCCGCACGCAGTATCCGGGCGACAGCCTCCGCTGCGTGCTGTTCCACGATTCGGCCGAGGAGCTGCGGATCTCCGAGCTGGCGCGGGTCCAGGTCGGCCCGTATTACACCAATACACGCGACGGCCTCATTCTGGCGCGGCGATTGCTCGGCCGGGAAAAGAAGGACATGAAGCAGATCATCATGATCACCGACGGCAAGCCGAGCGCCCTCACGCTCGAAGATGGCCGCATGTACCGCAACGCCTTCGGTCTCGATCCGCTCGTGATCAGCCGCACGCTCGAGGAGGTCAGCCGCTGCAAGCGCCAGGGGATCCTCATCAATACGTTCATGCTGGCCAGCGACCACGGCCTGGTGAACTTCGTCCAAAAAGTGACCGAGCTCTGCCGCGGCAAGGCCTACTTCACCACTCCCTACACCCTCGGCCAGTACCTGCTGCTCGATTATATGAACCGCAAGACGCGGACGGTACATTGAGTACCGCCGGCTTGTGCTACCAGTAGCGCCGGCTTCAGCCGGCGACACAAGCTGAAGCTTGTGCTACGAGTGGTAGAGCATCCAATACACCACCACGCCCGTCACCGACACGTACAGCCAGATTGGCAGCGTCCACCGCGCCAGCCGGCGATGCGCTTCCCACCGGCCGGCGAACGCCCGGCGCATTGTGATCACCGCCAGTACCGGCACGGCGGCCGCGCACGAGGTGTGTGTCAGCAGTATCGTGAGGTACACGGCGCGGATCGCGCCCGTCTTCTGGAATCGCACCGAGCCCACTTGCGAGTGATACACCAGGTAGGAGATCAGAAACAGCACCGAAACGGCGAACGCGGCAAGCATCACGCGATGATGCGCCTCCCGGCGGCCGCCCCGGATCAGCAGCCAGCCCGCCACCAGCAGACACGCGGCGGCGGCGTTCAGCGTCGCATTCAGCGCCGGCAGATCCCCGAGTTTCATGAGAAACTCCGCGCCGGCCGGCGGCCGGCCGCGACCGCCGAGGCAATCCACAGCAGAACGCCGGAGAGGGCGGTAAGAACCAGGCTGAACAGGAATTCCGGAGTCCCCGCCGGCGGCGCCGGCTCCAGCAGCCGGCGCAAGGCCGCCAGCGCGTAGGTCAGCGGATTGACCTTCATCAGCCATTGCATCCATCCGTGCGCGCTGTTGACGGTGAACAGCGCCCCGGAAACCATCCACAGCGGGAACAGCACCAGGTTCATCACCGCGTGGAAACCCTGCGTCGAGTCCATCTGCCAGGCGAACAGGAACCCGAGCGCGGTGAACGTGAAGGCGATGACATAAAGGACCGCCACCAGTTGCGCCAGCGCCAACGGCGACGGGCGCAGAGTGGTGAGCGGGAGGAACAGCAGGAAAATCACCCCCTGGAGCCACGCCAGCGTCGCCGCTCCAAGGATCTTTCCGGTCGCGATCGCCGCCCGCGGCGCCGGCGAGACGAGCACCGAAAGAAGAAACCCTTCGCGTCGGTCTTCGATCAGCGACATCATCGAGAAGATCGCCGAGAACATCACCGTCATCGTCAGCGCGCCGGGGAAGAAGAATGCCAGGTCGCCAAAACCGGATCCGATGAAGAGCCAGAACAGCAACGGCATCCCGACGAAGCCGAGGACGCGGGATTTCTGACGCCAGAAGCGGATCAGCTCGCGCTCCCACAGCGTGATCGCCGCCAGCCAGAACGCGCGCGTCATATCGATTCTCCCGTTTCGTCGAGGAAGACGTCCTCGAGCGTCGGCTTGTGCAAAGCGACCGAAACGATCTCGCCGGGGAACGCCTCGATGACGTCGGCGATAAAACGATGCCCGTTGGGGATCTCGACGCGCAGGTGGCCGTCGGCGACCAGCGGCCGAACGCCGAAGCGCTCGGCAATCCGCGACCGCAGATCGTCCGGCCGGCCTGCGGTCAGCACCACGACGTCGCCGCCGACGCGGGCCTTGAGCTCGGCCGGGGAGCCTTCGGCGACACGACTCCCGCGGTGAAGCAGCAGCAGGCGATCGCAGCGGTCGGCTTCCTCCAGGATGTGCGTGGTGAGCAGAATGGTGACGGGGTAGCTCCGCCGGAGCTCGTCGAGAAGCTCGATGAGGTCGTGGCGCGCGCCCGGGTCGAGACCCGTCGATGGCTCGTCGAGCAGCAGAACGCTCGGCTGGTGCAGCAGCGCCCTGGCGATTTCGACCCGCCGCGCCAGCCCGCCCGACAGCGTCTCGACCAGATCCCGGCGCCGGTCCGCCAGCCGCAGCCGTTCGAGTATCTCGTCGATGCGGGCGCCGAGTGAGGCGCCGTGAAGCCCGTAGAATCGCCCCTGCGCGGTCAGGTTCTCAGCCACCGTCAGCTTGCGGTCCAGGCTCTGCGATTGGAAAACGACGCCCAGACGCCGCCGGACTTCGCCCGGTTGCGTGGCGACATCGAAGCCCGCCACGGTGGCCCGGCCTTCGGTCGGAATCATCATCGTCGCCAGGATGCGAAACAACGTGGACTTGCCGCCGCCATTGGGACCCAGCAGGCCAAAGATCTGCCGCTCGCCGGCGTGGAACGAGAGCTTGTCGAGCGCCGTGCGGGCGCCGTAGCAGTGAGTTAGGTTATCGGCCGAGATCACTCTGCCTATCAGGGTAGCAGCCGGCCTTAGACCCGCGTTAGCGGTTGGCCATCCGCTCCAGCGGGTGCTGTACTTTCTTGAAGTCCCTCGGCACCGCGATCGCCTCGACCGGAGCGGAACCGAACGATTCCACCGTCGTCGTCATTTCCAGCACCACCCCGGAACCAGGCGTCGCCGGAGCACCCGGCGGCGCGCCACCGGGAGGTGGCGGAGGGGGCTGCTCCTGCTTCGGCCGTCCGAATCGTCCGCCCAAGCGGCCCCCGAGCCCGCCCAACGCTCCGGCCAGTCCTCCGGGCCGGGTTTCCGATGTGGCCGGCGGCGGCTGGCCTTCCCCCGGCCCGGCCGGCGGTCCGCCCGGCGGAGTTCCCTGGGGCATTCCGGCGGCTGAGAAGCCGCCCATGACAACCACGGTGCGGAGCGCCATTCCGTCCATGCGGCTCATCTCCTCCATCAGCCGTTGCTGGCCCTCGACGGAGATGTTCACGCCGGGCATCATCGCGAACGCCATCATGTCCTGCATCGGCATGAACCGGTTGCCCAGCTTCTTGGTGACTTCTTTGATGACTTCCGAGCCAGGCACCTTGCCCACACATGTCGTCACCGTCATCGTCGAGGTAACCGCCGCGCCTTCCTTCGGCGCACTCATTTCAGTCTCCAGCTTGGTCACCGACTCCTGGCAGCCGACGCCGGCATAACTCGCCGACTTGCCCGTGGGATACACCGAGACCTTTATGTTCATCGCCACCTCGGGCTTGTCCCGCTCGGGCCGGCCGCCGCGCATGCTCTGCGAGGCGTTCTTCAACGCGTCGCGCATCTGGTCGAGCGAAATCACGCTGTATTCCTTTTTCCTGTAGTCGATGGTGGTGATCGTCGCGTCGGCCGCGTTCATGATGGTGGCGCTGTCGCCCGACTCCTCCCGCGTCATCACGAGGTTCCCCTGGTACATGATCGTGCGGCGCTTGGGTTTGAAGGCGTCCCCGGCGCCCGGCAGCCGGCCCATCAGCTGCTTCAACGAGCCGCCGGTCACTTCGCTCACTTCGGTGTAACGGAAATCCGCCGGCCGCAGGCTCGGCGCGCCCAGCAGCAGCAGCGGAACCACGGTCACGATTCGTCTCATCCCGCCTCCTTTTCGAACGCGATGCGTTCCATCATAGCTTGTTTCAATAACGCACCTACCTGAGATCCCGAATCCGCAAGTCCTTGAACTGCACCTCCATCGGCGGGCCCGAGTGGAGCTGCAAGGCGATGAAGCCGTCCGGTTCGACCTCCGGGTCGTCCTCGATATAGGTCACCGAGCGCACGCCGTTCAGATCGAGTGTGATGCGATTCCCGCGTGCTGCGATGACGTACTGGTTCCACCCGTCCTTTTTCACCGACGCCAGCGCTGCCGGCGATGCCTCGACCAGGACGCGTTTCCGGCGCGACTCGTCGTACAGCCCCCCCCAATACTTCTGCCCGATGTCGGCCTGGTAGCCGGCCACTTCATGCGAGCCTTCCACCGCCTTGCTGCGGAACTGAATCCCGCTGTTTCCCTGCCCGCCCGGATCGATCATCCGGAAGCTGACCTGGAGCACAAAATTGCTGTATGGTCTCCGCGTCCTGAGAAAATCGTTGTACTTCAGCCCTTTCGAGACGCCGATTATCACGCCGTTTTCAACCCGCCATAGCCCGGGCGTGTCGACGATCCACTCCTCGAGGTCCTTTCCGTTGAACAGCGGCTCGAAGCCGTCCTGGGCTTGAAGTGCGGCCGCCGCGAACAGACCGAGCAAAAGCGTTCTCATAAGGACGATTCTACCGGATAAGGCGGACACCGTTTCAGTTCCCGGCGGCGCATCAGACACCCTTGGGCGTGGCCCAATGCTGGCGGTACTGGCGGCGCGTCATCGCCTGGGCCTCCGGATCGCCGGGGATCGATTCGGTTTTCGCATCGTAGTTGAAGTTGCGGCCGGTGCGCGAGCAGATGTTGCCGAGGTGGCACAGCGCCGAGGACAGGTGGCCCTCCTCGATCTCGCAGTTGGGCTTGTTGCGGCTGATCACGCACTCGATGAAGTTCTCCATGTGCCGGTCGGGTTCCTTCTCCTCGACGTGCTCGACGACCGCGCCAGTGCGGTCAAAAATCTTGTAGCCCCACGGACCCCTCCAGTCGCCGATGTGCAGCACGGCGTCGGAACCGTAGACGGCCACGCCGTTGTCGATGCCTTCCAGCGGATAGGGCGCCCAGATGCGCATCTCCCACTGGATCGCCTTGCCGCCGAAGTCGTAGGTGAGGTTCATCGTGTCGGGGGTCTGCTGGTCGTCCTCGAAGAAATACTTGGCTCCCATGCCGCTGACGCGCCGCGGCCCGATCTCGCCGAGGGCCCAGCGGGCGATGTCGATCTGGTGCGCCCCGTCATTGCCCATGTCGCCGGTTCCGAAACTCCAGTGCCAGTGCCAGTTGTAGTGGAAGCGGTTCTCGTTGAATGGGACCATCGGCGCCGGTCCGACCCAGGTGTCGTAATCGACGCCGCCCGGCACGGGCCCGTCAGGCCGGCGTCCGATGTTCCGGCGGAGCTGGGAATTCCAGGCCTTGGCCATCAGCACGCGGCCGAGGCGGCCGGAGCGGGCGATTTCGATGGCGCGCATGGTCGACGGACGGCTGCGGGACTGGAGCCCGGCCTGCACGATCCGCTTGTTTCGTCGCGCCGCGTCCACCATTAGCCGGCCCTCGCGCAGGTTGTGCGAGACGGGCTTCTCGACGTATACGTCTTTGCCGGCGTCGCAGGCCAGGATGGTCGCTGGGGCGTGCCAGTGGTCCGGCGTGGCGACGATCACCGCGTCGACCTCGCGGTCCTCGAGCACCCGCCGCATGTCCGTGCTGGCCTTGACGTTGGCGGCTCCCGACTGGAAGGCGAGCTGCTGCGCCTTCTCCAGCCGCGCCTGGTCGATGTCGCAAACGTGAGTGACCGCCGTCTTGGGCGTGTGCGCCGCGACGCGAAGCAGGGCCGTGCCACGGCCGCCGACACCGATGACCCCGACGCGGACTGCCTCCGGCGCCGCCGAGCCTGGCCGGGCCGCGGCCGCGGCCGCAACCGTGGCGAGAAAGTATCTGCGATTCTTTGTATCCACCAGAATCTCCACTAAGTAACCGCGGAGGCCCGCCGGCCGACGGCCGCTCCCTCACCGTCACGGCTCCGTAAGCTTCTAGTAACGCACAACTTCTATACCGAGCCGCGACGGTCACGGAGCGGTTTCTGACATACGCGAACTTCCGCAAGTTGGTACTAGATGCCGCGCACCACAAGTGTATCAGCTCCAATGCGAGCACCTTGTACAATCGATGCGGGCCGGGAACCCAACGGAAATCCTGGTTCAAATCCGTTCATACGATATACTGGCCTGAGCATTATGCCCCCCGCGTCGTCGGACGGCGAAGAATTTCGAGGCAACGAGAGGTTTTCGCTGCAACGACGGCTGGGCTCGGGCGGCTTCGGCGTCGTCTACCAGGCCTATGACAAGGATCGCGGCGCGGTGGTCGCGTTGAAGGCCCTCCGCCAGCGCGACGCCACTGCTCTCTACCGGTTCAAGCGCGAATTCCGGCTCTTATCGGATGTTGCGCACCATAATCTGATCAATCTCTACGAGCTGCTGAGCGACGGCGAGCAGTGGTTTTTCACCATGGAAATGGTGCCCGGGGTGAACTTCCTGGCGTACGTGCGCGGCCGGTCGGCGCCCCGGCAGCTTGCCGTCGCGGCGCCGCCTCTGTCGGTTGACGCCACGGTCACGCAAGCGCTTCTCCCTCCCGAGGCACCGGCCGTCGTAGGGGCGCCGGAATGGACTCCACCGCCGGACGCCGGCGGGCCTATGACCGTGGCGCTGAACCTCGAACGGCTGCGCTGGGCGCTGCGGCAACTGGCCGAAGGAGTCTCGGCGCTCCACACCGCCGGGCAGTTGCATCGCGACCTCAAACCCTCGAATGTGCTGGTTACGCCGGAGGACCGGGTGGTCATCCTGGACTTCGGGCTGGCCACCGAGCTGGCGCCGTCATCGGCGGGAGAGAGTCTGACCGTAGTCGGAACCCCTGCCTATATGTCGCCGGAGCAGGCGATGAGGAACGCGGCCAACGAGGCCAGCGACTGGTACAGCGTCGGGGTGATGATCTACGAAGCGCTGTCGGGACAGCTTCCGTTCACCGGGTCGATGATCGAAGTGCTCATCAATAAGCAGAAGTACGACCCGGCGCCGCCGTCCAGCCTTGTGCCGGGTGTGCCAGCGGATCTCGACCAGTTGTGCCGCGAGCTGATGCGGCGCGATCCCGCGCAGCGCCCCACGGGGCGGGAGATTCTTCGCCGCCTGGGGAGCGTGCTCACCTCGGCGCCGCCAGCGGCCTCGCGGGCGGAGAGCCTCCTGGTCGGCCGGGAGAATCATCTTCGATCGCTGCACGAGGCGCTGGACGCCACGCGTCAAGGTAAGGCCGTGCTGGTGCGCCTGCACGGCAACTCCGGCATGGGGAAGTCGGCCCTGGCGCAGCGTTTCCTGGAGGAAGTGCGTGCGCGGGGTCTGGCAG
>Ga0247727_10007361_pt1 | contig 20979 bp, 14 predicted proteins | sample WisWelCaveWW1625_FD_202498 | JGI IMG/M metagenome (GOLD analysis project Ga0247727, IMG submission 202498) | Biofilm microbial communities from Wishing Well Cave, Virginia, United States - WW16-25 | ecosystem: Environmental > Aquatic > Deep subsurface > Groundwater > Cave microbial mat | place... | reverse complement strand
AGCTCAACCTTTGTTACAGCGCCGGACAAACCTATGCTCTGCTCGGGTTGATGGAGGAGGCGGCGGAAAGTTACGAGCAGGCGCTCAAGCTCAGCAAAAAACTCAACGATAATAAATCACACGCGCGCGCGTTGCGCCAGCTTGGCAATCTCAAGCTGCGGCGCAGTGCGTGGAAAGAGGCGATTGCCTGTTTCGAGCACAGTTATAAAATTTCTCAAGAAAATGGTGAGCCATTAGATGAAGCTTACGCGCTGAACAGTCTCTCGGCGGCATATTTTCACACCGCGGCTTGGCGGAAAATGGAAACGACGTGTGAACATGCCCGCGCCGTCGCCGAGCGCATGAATGATGATGATTTGACGGCCTGCGTGTATAACAACCTCGGCGCGATGTACAATTTGCAAGGACAGGGGGACAAAGCCGTGGCCGCGCTGCAAAAGAGCCTGCCGCTGTTTGAAAAGCTCGGCGATTTGCGGGGTCTGGCCGAAACTTACAACAATCTCGGCACCGCCTGCCGCGACAAAGAATATTGGAACGAAGCCGGCAAGTATTATGCGAAGAGCCTCGAGTTGGCGCGCCAGGCCGGCGACGCCGTCGTCGAAGCGCAGGTGAGTCTCAATCGCGTCGAATTGTATTTGCTGATGCACGATTTGGAAATGGCCGAGAAGCAATGCCAGATCGGCCTGCGTTCGTTTCACGGCCTTGGCCACCAATCGGGTGAAGCGGATGCGTGCCGGTTGCTCGGGGTGGTTTACACGCGCCGGGACAACTGGGGCCTGGCGAAAAAATATCTCGACGAAGCGCTGCAGATCAATGCGCAACAGGCCTATCGCCTCGGCCTGGCCGAAACGCACAAGAGCTTTGCCGAGTTCTGGCTTGCGAAAGGCAACCGGAAGTCCGCGCTGAAGCATTGGCAGAAAGCGATCGAGAGTTATCAGGCGCTCAAGGCGGCCCGTGAAGTAAAAAAATTGGAAAAGCTCGTTCAGGAATATATGAAATCAGGATGATAGTCTTTCACAAATTCAATGTGTGCAAAAAAGCGCAGATTTTGAAAGACAAAATAATGGACGATAAAATGATTGAAAAATTATTTTGTCGTCCATCCCTGGCCTGCGGCACCGCGCGGCGGGCGCCAGGGCAGGCTTCGCGATCTTGCTCGTTTTTTCAGAATAAGACAATAGCGCAGCTTAAAAGCGGAATTGGTCCAGAGGAGCAGATGGACGTTGAGCAAAAATTCGATATACTGATTGCCGGCGACGATCAATTTCAAGAGGGAATTCGGCAACAACTCTTTAACTCTCAATACTCATTTCGCAGCGTCGCTTCGAATAAGCAAATTTTTGCTTTGATGGCGCAGCGCCATCCCCATTTCATGGTGATACAGTTTGACGCGCCGGCGCTGATCCCTTTTCAAATTATTGAAGAAATTTTGAAGCTGACGAAATGGAATCGCACCAAAGCTGCGGATATTCTGGGAGTCTCACGGCCAAGGTTGAAACGCAAAATTGACGAATATCATATCGACGCGTAGACGGTTCAAATCTTTCGGCCTCCAGTGATCGCTTCAGCCACGCCCTCATTTCGAATTTGTAACACCACAACGCGGACAAAAGCCGCAACCAAACAGGCTTCCACTCAGATTAAAAAACCACACGGATTTATCAGCGTGGTTTTTTAATCCGAGTGATCCGTGTTCAAAAAAGGTGGAAATTTTTTCTAAGTTTTGGGCGCTTGTGACCTACGCCAGTTTTCAGATGAGCAGAAACGGGAGCCTCTTCGGGCAACATTGAACCAGACTAATTAGTTCTGCACGGCGCGCAAAATATCCGCATACAAAAAATCAACCGGCGGAATCCAATCTGCGCCGCTGTTATACTGCCAGCGGGTGCCGGGCGGCTCGCGCATGGGCCGGTTGAGCACGAAGGGCACCCAATCGCCGCAGGAATTATTCAACGTCTCCAAATGCGAGCCGGCATACGGCTCTTCATTCCAATCCAAGCCGGTTTGCATGGCGCAAAATGAGCAGGCTGTGCAAATTGCGAATCGCGTTGGTCTGCAGGCGTTTGACCAACGGCGCCAAAATGGCTTCATCGAGTCGACGTCGCCAGGCCGAGCGGTTTTAAAATTTCTCTTGACATTGGCTACAGGATTTTGCTTTATATGGCCGAAAAATTAATAATAGCGCCGACGGTTTATACTCACACTGATCCGGAGAATGGTTGAAGAAAGCAGTACAATTCACCTGTTGTTTTAACAAACCATCCCGCATGATCGGGAAAAGGAGGAAAAATGAATATCAAAAAGTTCGGCCTCGCGACGCTGGCCGTTTTCGTCGCCACGGCCGTTTGGGATTTTCTCTTCCACGGCATGTTTTTAAGCCAAAGCTATTATCAGGCCAACGCGACGACCTTTGTCCAAAGCCAGGACTTCAATATCTGGTTTTCGGTCGGCGAATTGATTCAATCGGCCTTGCTGGTCTATTTGTGGTCACGAGTCATGGGCAGCTTTGGCGGCGGGGTTAAAGGCGGCGTGCAGTTCGGCGTGCTGGCGCAATTGTTTCTCAGCATGCCGTCCTTCATGTATAATCATCTCGTCATCAACGGTTTTCCGTATGCGCTATCATGGCTATGGGTCGTCGGCGCCTTGATTGTCGGCGCCATTCAGGGCGCAATCGCCGGCGCGCTGTACAAACCGTCGATGGCAGGCAAGATGGCTTAAAGCTGAAATCGTGGAGGAATGAATTTAAACCCCTGCTGTGCATGTGCAGCAGGGGTTTTTGTTTTTGGAAATTTATAAGCCGGACGAGCCGGAACCCAAAAAATAGTCGCTCATCCCGCTGCTGCGGGAGAACAGCTCACTGAAATGAAATCATAAAATGCTTTACTTCCGTGAGAGTTCTATTCCGTGAGCCAAAATTTCCCCGGCCTGCGGCACCGCGTGGCGCGGCGGGCGCCAGGGCAGGCTTTGCTTTTTTTGCACAGATTTAACACGTTAGTTTCTACTGCTATTCCGCAATGCAATACAAAAACTTCTTTCCCCGCAAATACATTTCATTATCCACGAGCGCGGGTGAAGCATCAATACCGTCATTGAGCTTGTTCGTCGCCAGCACTTCAAAGCTCGCGCTATTTTTTATCACCATGACCGTGCCGTCTCTGCCGACGAGATACACGCGATCCGCCGCGCCGACCGGCGAGGCATAAATATTCGCAATGCTTTCGAGACGCTGCCGGCTATAATGCGGCTCACCGGTTTTCGCATTGAAGCACGAGAGAATGCCGGTGTTCACTTTCAGAAAATACAGCTTGCCGTCATAGAGCAGCGGCGAGGGCACATACGGCGTGTCCTGATCATATTTCCAAACCATCGCCGCCGAATTGCTGAGATCGCCCTTCGCGTTCGCCAGCCGAATCGCATACAACGCGCTGCCGCGAAAACCCGCGGTGACATACACCATGCCCTCCGCGGCCACCGGCGAGGGAATGGCGTTCAACGTCGTGCCTGTGCATTCCCAAATCGAATTACCGTTGGCCAAATCATAACTGCGCACGCGATTGGTGGCGTTGACGATGACCTGCGGCTTGCCTTCGTGCAGAACAACCAATGGCGTCGCCCACGTGGTTGGCTCATCGCGATTCACGCGCCACAACTCCTTGCCTGTGCGTTTGTCGAGCGCGACAATAAATGAGCCGTTTTCATTATCCCAATTCACCACCAGCGTATTGCCGTGCAGCGCCGGCGAGCTGCCTTCGCCGAAACCGTTGCGCGTGGTCATATCGCCGAGGTCTTTTTTCCATTGCAGCTTGCCGCTCATATCGTAACAATAAATACCGCGTGAGCCGAAGTCCGCAAAAATATGCTCGCCGTCCGTGATCGGCGAGTTCGAGGCCCACGTGCCGTCGGGATGTGTGCCTTCGTGCGGCAGCACTTCGATGGCCGTTTGTTGCCAAATAACTTTTCCATCCCGACGCGAGAGCCCGAGCAACACAAACTTTTGCACATTGGTTGGCGCAATGCCGCGTCGGCGTTGATCGCCGGACTCCGGCGCCGTTGGCGCAGCAGCTTTATCCGTTGCAATCGCCGTGGTGAGATAAATGCGGTCACCCCACACAATCGGCGAAGAACTGCCCTTGCCGGGAATTTCGATTTTCCAGCGAATATTTTTTTCTTCACTCCATTGCCGCGGCGGATTCGCCAACGGCGCAACACCGTTCGCAACCGGCCCGCGCCACTGCGGCCAGTATTTTTCGTTGTTGGAAGAGGGATTGACCGTCAAGAATAGAATGGCGATAAGAAGGGCAAGCGTCATGTTGGTGGTTCCTTTCGTTGGGCGTTAAACACGATTGCAACAAGATTATTTCGACGAAGCTGTATTTGAAATCTATAATGATTTTGATCAAAGTCTATAGTTTTTTAAAATTTCAAAGAAACCGTGTGATCATTTTTATTTAGTAAGTGAGGCCTTGCTCGGATTTAAAATTTTTTATTGATGGTGATATTTAAAAACCTTATATTCATCCTTGATGAAATGACGATCTGACTGATCTGAGTTTGCGTAGTTTCTATCAGTTGGGAAATTATCTGCTCCTGGACAATCTTGTATTTTGATCATGCGATACGTAAAAGTTTTGCAAATAATATCAGCATTGTATTGCGTCTCGACTTCGAATGCGCCGGCGCAGAAGATCGTCGTTGGCTCCAAATTCGACGCCGAAGGCCGCCTTCTCGGCGAAATCATCGCGCAGCATTTGGAGAATCGCCGGTTTGAAGTCGAGCGCCGGTTGGCGCTGGGCGCGACGTTGATTTGCTTTGAAGCTTTGAAAAACGGCAACATCGATGTTTATCCGGAATATTCGGGAACCCTCGAACAGGCGATTTTAAAACTCGCGCAGCGCGCCACCATCGCGGAATTGCGCACGCAATTGCAGGCGCAGCATCGCGTCGCCTTGCTCGAACCGTTCGGCTTCAACAACACCTATGCGATCGTCGTGCGGAAAGTCGATGCCGCGCAACTCGGCTTGCAATCAATTGGCGATCTCAGCCGCGCGCCGAATTTGCGCTACGGCTTCAGCAACGAATTTCTCAAACGCCCCGACGGCTGGCCGGGACTCGCGGCGCATTATGGACTCACGGCGATTCCGAACGGCATCGAACACGGTTTGATTTACACCGCGATTGCTGCGAAGAGCCTCGATGTTATCGATGTTTATTCCACCGACGCCAATATTCAACGCTACGATCTCGTTATCCTCAACGACGACAAACATTTCTTTCCGGATTATCTCGCCGCGCCGCTGGTTCGTGAAGCGATCAACCCGCGCGCCCGCGAAGCGTTGAACGAATTGGCCGGCGCGCTGACGGAAACCGATATGATCGCGCTCAACGCCGCGGCGACGATTGACAAAAAAGATTTTGCTGAAATCGCGCGCGCCTTTTTGCAACAGCGCGGGTTGGTGACGGCGGAGAATAAATCATCGGCGTCGCCGGGGCGTTGGACGATTTTATTGCAACGTGTGTGGACGCATCTGAAGTTGACGGTGCTGGCTTTATTGCTCGCGATGGCGATTGCCATCCCCGGCGGCGTGCTGGTTTATCGCTTGCCCGCGCTGTCCAGACCTATGCTGTACGTTGTCGGACTCTTGCAAACCGTTCCCTCCATCGCCTTGCTGGCGTTTATGATTCCATTATTCGGCATCGGGACCATCCCGGCCATTGTCGCGCTTTTTCTTTATGCGCTTCTGCCGATTTTGCGCAACACGGCTACAGCCCTGTTCTCGGTCGATCCGTTGCTCAAAAAAGTTTCCGTGGGCATGGGCTTGACCGTCTGGCAACGTTTGCGTCACATCGAGCTGCCGCTGGCCGCGCCGACGATTTTTGCCGGCATCAAAACCGCCGCGGTGATCAACATCGGCACCGCCACCCTGGCCGCGTTCATCGGCGCCGGCGGCCTCGGCGAGCCGATTGTCACGGGCCTCGCCTTGAATGATTCGAAGCAAATTCTCGAAGGCGCCATCCCCGCCGCGCTGCTGGCCATTTTTGTTGAATTCGGCTTTGAACGATTGGAAAAAGTTTTGATTCCGAAGCATCTGTTGCAGAAGGCCGCGGAATGAAAAGGTTGGCGGGTAGGCGGTTAATTGGTTTAACTGAGTAACCGGATAACTGTTTAACCCGGCTAACTTGGGGCAACATGATGGCGCTTGGTTTTTGCTTGACAAAAGTTCTTCTTTTGCTTATTATCCTTTACGAGATTCCACCTTTGCTTTTAACAACGGTTTGTTATCAAACGTCACAATTTATGCCCCATTCGGGCTTGATGAATGATGGAAGAAAAAAAAGCTGTTACAGCCGCCGACGCCGGTTTTAGCGGGGACGACCAGATAAAAATCGCTTTGCAAACCATGATTGAAAAGGGGGGTAAAGCCTCGATGGAAGAAATTTATCAAAACGTCGAGGCTCGCATGAATGGCTACGTTCTTTCTCCGCAAGGCAAAGCCAGCTTAAGAGCTTTCATCAACAAAACGGCAGTAGATAAAAAACACGTCTGCCCTTATGACGAGGAAAATCCTGGTTGGCGCATAACTCTCGAAGGCCGGCGTTACATGGATGAGAGCCAGGCGGGTGAAGATGTAGAAGCTGAAGAGAAACTGAGTGATAACTTAGACGAACCTTCAATCGACGAACCTTACGATCCATCTGAAATCAATATTAAGTCTACATCGTTCACCGTTTTTCAGGTCATGCGAAAAATTAGCTCACGTGAAATTGATCTGCAGCCCGAGTTTCAAAGGCATATCGTTTGGGACGAAACCCGCCAGAGCCGATTAATTGAATCCATTCTGATTCGCATCCCTTTGCCGGCTTTTTATTTGGACGCTGGTAATGATGATAAATGGTTGGTTGTGGACGGTCTGCAACGGCTTTCCACGCTTGATCGATTTTACAATAAGAATGAATTGCGTCTCAGAAATTTGGAGTTCCTTAAGGCATTGGAAGGAAAAACCTTTGCGGAGCTGCCGCGCAAATTTCAACGCCAAATCGAAGACTACACTAATTTAACCCTTTATATTATTCAGCCGGATACGCCCGCCCGAGTTAAATTTACCATTTTCTATCGCATCAATACCGGCGGTTTGTTTCTCACCGCTCAAGAAATCCGTCATGCCTTATTTCCAGGCAGCGCGACCAAACTCCTGAAAGAGCTGGCAGAATCGCCGGAATTTAAAAGCACCACCGGAAATTCCATCAATACCAAACGCATGGATGATCGCGAGTGTGTTCTGCGTTTCTTGGCTTTTCATCTCACCCCGTATACTCAATATAAAAAGTCCGATCTTGACGGCTTTCTCAGCGACGCCATGCAGTTCATCAACAAGCTGAATTCACAACAACTGTCAGAATTAAAAGACACGTTTCTGCAAACCATGCGGAAAGCGCAGGCAGTTTTCGGCTCCTATGCTTTTCGCAAGATGTACGAAGTTCATGGGAAAAGGTCGCCCATTAACAAGTCGTTGTTTGAAGTCTGGTCCGTATGTTTGGCAAAATATAATATGGAAGCCTTGATCAGACATAAAGATGAAATTATTGTCGAGTTTGTTAAAGTGATGATTGCAGACTATGATTTTGGCAAAGTAATTTCACAAGCCACCGGCGGTGTCAGAAGCGTTGAGAAACGTTTCCGCACAATCGAAGAGCTGCTAAAAAGAGTAATAAAATGATCTCACGTTTTAAAATTCAGCGATTCAAATGCTTCGAAGATCAAGAAATCGCGTTTGAGAAGTTGACGCTTCTGGTTGGCGGCAATGCCACCGGCAAGTCAACGGTTATTCAGGCTTTGCTTTTGCTGCGGCAATCCCATCATCCGGGAGGTTTAGAGCGAGGCGCATTGTCACTCAATGGCGACCTGGTAAGTGTGGGGACAGCGAAGGATGCCTTTTATAGCAGCCAGGAAGACTCCATAATTTTTTCTCTGACGAACGCGCCCGAAACAACTCCGGTTGTTTTTGAATTTGCTTACCCTCGCGGCAAGCCGGAAGCATACACCTTGTTCAGCAGTCAAGAGAATATTCTTTACAGAGGAAATCTCTTTGATGCAGGAGTGGCTTATTTAACCGCCGAACGACTTGGACCGCGACTGCTTTATCCAGTAACCGAAGTTTGGCGTGAAGAAATGAATGTGGGCATCAAGGGAGAGTATACGGCTCATTGTCTGGCTGAGTTCGGCAATGAAGCCATCACTAATTCCAACTTGGCCTATCCTGAGAGCGACAATTTGTTGCTTATTCATCAAACACAACTATGGATGCGACAGATCGTGTCCAATTTAGATATTGAGATTCAACGAATCAGTCAGGCCGATCACGTTCGTATTGGGCTCAGAAATCAGGTCAATACTGACTATTGGCGTCCAACCAATACTGGTTTTGGGATTAGCTATACCTTACCCATTATTGTTGCCGCGCTTATGGCTCAGCCGGATTCCCTCTTGATTGTTGAAAATCCCGAAGCGCATTTGCATCCGGCGGCTCAATCTGAATTGGGGCAGTTTTTAGCGCGCGCCGCAGCGACGAACGTGCAAATGATTATTGAAACCCACAGCGATCATATTTTGAACGGCATCCGACTCGCTGTTAAGCGTAAACTCCTTCAAGCCAATGACGTTTCCATTCAATTTTTTGTGAGGCCGGAAAAAGAAAACGCTAATCAGGTCATTACTCCTAAATTGGATGCGGATGGTCGAATCGATCTCTGGCCCGAGGGTTTTTTTGACCAAATGGAAAAAGACTTGATGGAGTTGTTCTAAATGCACGTCCTGATCAACGAGCTTTCCTTTATCGGTCAAGCCAAAACCATTCATGAAGTGCCTCCTTTAATGAGAGCCATGATGGAAGCGATGCGGGCGTTGGAACCGCTCCGCGGCAACGATCCAATATTCACGCACAGCAGTTTTTTTAGTCGTCAGTTATCGCCCGATTGCACAGTGCATGAATGGGCAAGAACAAAGTCTGCCATCGACAGGGATATTCGCCTTGTTTTTATCAGGCTTGTAACCCGGGGCCCATTCATAGATAAGATTTTGGACGAGGAGCTTGAATACGTTGAGTGTCTCTTCAACGAGCAAGATGTTTCCACGAGTTCCCTAGCAGGTGCGGCTTATTTCACCGGCACGTTAGTCAGTTTGAGAAATGCGCCGGAGTTTTCGCTTGAACAGATTCAAGTAAAATTCAGTTTGGATGGAAAGTTTTATCAAGACATTGAAATCATCAATCTAACGGATGCGAGTCAAGTCAGTAAATTACGCCGCCGATATGTCACCAGTCCTAAACATACTTTGAGTGGATGGGGAACTTTGATGGATCTTGACAATGAAGCGGCGCAAAAGATTTTGGATACGGGTGTTGTGAGTGGCAAACAAGTTTTTGGTTACCACAACGGAAAGTTTTACCAATTTCAACCGGACAATACAGGCGGTTATCATGGATATCCGGTTTCCGGCAATGATATTCCTGCTCAGGTTCTCAAACAGCTACGAGCTTTAGGCGCACCCCTTTAACCTTGCGCATGAACTTTCAAAAAAAATTGGAATAAATCATGCCTTCACCATTTCCGGGCATAGATCCCTATCTTGAAGGATCGGAGTGGACCAGTGTTCCCGCTGAATTGAGTTCGGAAATTGCCCGCCAATTATCGCCGAAATTGCGCCCGAAGTATGATTTGTTGAATTACGATTTGTCCGTCGATTATACTCGCCCACCGGAAGTTCCACTGGAAGGAGAAGCCGCAATCTGGGCCAATGAAATTCTAAAAACGTCCGGCGAAGTCAGTGTCCAGTGATCAGTGTCCAGCATCCAGCCATGAACTATCTCGCTTTCGATCTCGGCGCCGAGAGTGGCCGCGCGATTTTAGGGCAAATCGAAAATGGCCGCATCGCGTTGCGCGAACTGCACCGTTTCCAAAATCGCATGGTGCCGTTGCACGGGCATTTGTACTGGGACCTTCTTCATCTGTTTGCGGAAATTCAACACGCGCTGCAATTAGCGGGGCGTGAGAAAATCGCGCTCGCCGGCATCGGCGTCGACACGTGGGGCGTCGATTTCGGTTTGCTGGATCGCGACGGCGCGCTGCTCGCGAATCCGATGGCGTATCGCGATCACCGCACTGACGGCATGATGGAAAAAGTGTTTGCGCAAATGCCGCGTGAAGAAATTTATCGACTCACTGGCATTCAGTTGATGCAGATCAATACGCTGTTTCAGCTCTATGCGATGGTCGAGACAAAATCGCCGCTGTTGCAAATTGCCCAACGACTGTTGTTCATCCCCGATCTCATCAACTTCATGCTCACCGGACGGCAGGTGACTGAATTTACTTTTGCGACTACGTCACAACTTTTTAATCCGAACACATTAAACTGGGCTGAACCGGTTTTTGCGCAGCTCGGCTTGCCGCGTCATTTGATGGCGGAAATTATCGCGCCCGGTGCGATGATCGGACCGTTGCACCGCGAGTTGAGCGATGCTTCCGGCCTCAATGATGTTCCCGTGATTGCGGTCGGCTGTCATGATACGGCTTCGGCTGTCGCGGCGGTGCCGGCGGCGGTTGAGAATTGGGCATATCTGAGTTCCGGCACCTGGTCTTTGATGGGCGTTGAAACTTCGGCGCCGGTGATCAACGCGGCCGCGTTGGAAATGAATTTTACCAACGAAGGCGGCGTCGCCGGAACGATACGATTACTGAAAAATATCATGGGACTCTGGCTGTTGCAGGAGTGCCGCCGGCAATGGAGTCGCGACGGCCGCGATTACGACTACGCGCAGTTGATGCGTCTCGCTGAGACTGCCGTGCCATTCCGCAGTTTGGTGAATCCCGACGCGCCGGCTTTTTTAAATCCTGAAAATATGCCGCAGGTGATCGCGGATTTCTGCCGTCGCACACAGCAACCCGTGCCGCAGAGCGACGGAGAATTTGCGCGAGGTATTTATGAAAGTCTGGCGCTGCAATATCGTCGCGTGATGGAAATGCTGGATGCGTTGCAGGGCAAAAAAATCGAAGTCTTGCATATCGTCGGCGGCGGCAGTCAAAATACCTTGCTGAATCAATTCACCGCGGATGCAATTGGCAAACCGGTTTTGGCCGGGCCCACGGAAGCGACGGCGCTGGGCAATGTCACTGTACAGGCCATCGCGACCGGTGAATTTAAAAATCTCGCTGAAGCGCGGCGGGCGATTAAAAATTCTTTTGCGATGCAGGAGTTTTATCCGCGCGATTCTGGGCCATGGAACGACGCGTATCGACAGTTTATTAACTTTTAAAAAATTTTTCCCACGGATGAAAAGCGGCCAACGGATTCCTTTAAAAGCTTTATTCTTGGCCGCTTTTCATCCGTGGGCAATAAAATTTCCTCACGGAGATCGAAATGTCAAACCATAATCCAGCCTATCAAGTTCTCGCGAATCAATTGATCGGCCTGGGTGTCGATGTCGAAAAAGTCAAAGCCGCTCTCAAAAAGCAACATATCGAAACGCCCTCGTGGGGCTACGGCAACACAGGCACGCGTTTCCGTGTTTTTCCGTGGCCCGGCGCGGCGCGCACCACGAAAGAGAAGCTCACGGACGCCGCGATGGTGCATAAGCTCACCGGCGTCGCGCCCTCGGTTGCCATTCATATTCCGTGGGACAAAGTCGATGATTGGGAGGAACTCGAAGCTTACGCCGACTCCATTGACATCAAAATCGGTGCAGTGAATCCGAATGTGTTTCAAGATGAAATTTATAAATTCGGCTCGATTTGCCATGCCAACGCCGAAGTGAGAAAACGCGCCGTTGCCCACATGCTCGAATGTGTCGACATTATGAAAATCACCGGCTCGGCCGATCTCTCGTTGTGGTTTGCCGATGGCACCAATTACGCCGGACAGGATAGCCTGCGCGAGCGCAAGCATCGCCTGCAGGAAGCGCTGGCCGAAATTTACAAAGCTTTGCCGGCGAACACAAGAATGTTGATCGAATATAAATTTTTTGAGCCAGCCTTTTATCACACCGATCTGGCAGATTGGGGCATTGCCTACGCGACGGCATTGAAGCTCGGCCCGCAGGCGCAGGTACTCGTCGACACCGGCCATCACGCACCGGGCACGAACATTGAGCATATCGTGGCGATTCTGCTCGATGAAGGACGGCTCGGCGGATTTCATTTTAACAACCGCAAATACGCCGATGACGATCTCATTGTCGGCTCGGTGAATCCATACGAGCTTTTTCTCCTCTTCAACGAGCTCGTCGCCGCCGAAGCTTCGAATGAGACCGTGCCGATGACCTGCGCGAAAAACGTCGCGTACATGATCGACCAATCCCACAACATCGAGCCGAAAATCGAAGCGATGGTGCAATCCGTGATCAACTGTCAGGTGGCGTTCGCGAAAGCATTGCTGGTGAATCGTTCAAAACTCGCGGCGCAGCAGGCTGCCGGCGATGTTCTCGGCGCGCATCGCGAGTTAAACGCGGCTTATGAAACCGATGTGCGTCCGTTGCTCACGCAAGTGCGAGAGGAGATGGGCTTGCATCCCGATCCGATTGCGGCGTTGAAGGCCAGTCGATATGAAGAGAAGATTGCGAAAGAGCGCGGGGCCGTGCCGAAAGCGGACGGTGGGTATCCGGGGGCGTGATTTGAAATCAGCAAGAATACAGTAAAATTGACATATTGGGGCCATCTTTTTTCTGTCAATTCTTTGAGAAGTTTTCGCCTCTTTTTGTGTCTATATATGGGAGAGGACAATATTTTGAGCCGTATCCCACAAGAGTATTGCTTTTGTCTCGGCAATTTGTTATTATTGAAGCGATGCGGCGGTATCATCTCCTCCAAGAAACGCTTTACCCATTGCTTTTATCAAAAGTATTATCGTCGAGAGTTTTTCAAAAATTTAGTCCGCGCTTCGAGGTTTTCTGATGAAAATCAAGATTGATCTTTTGGGCGGTTTTTGTGTAGCGGTAATTGTAATCTTTTTTTTAGGCGCTCCTTTTTTGCCGCGAAACGAGCTTTATGCTCAGGATAGAAAATATCCATTCAAAGACTATGGTGATCGCAAGGAAGGGATTAACCGAAAAGAACAGCTTGTCGCCGGTGAGAGGCTGCTCATCATTTCAGCCGTTGTTGAAAACCGCGAACCCTCGCCGGTCGCAAATGCTTCTGTCTATAACTTGAAATTCTATTTAAAGGACACCAGCCAGGTGAGCATCGACGTTTGGGAGTATGACAAATCCTATGAAATGGAACCTTGGGTGCGATCCTATCCCTCCGGATTGGCAAAATTTTCGTGGCCTTCTGAAATCCCGCGATATTTTAAGATAGCGCTGAAAGATCTTTACCCTTTGGCTAAAACTTTGGATTCAGGCCGCCCGATATATTTGCCTATTGCGCTCTATGACACGAATCCCGAGCAGCGCGGTCAGTTTTATAGCTTCGGTTTTATTCCGCTTAAATCCATCACCGAGCTTGAATATAAGATTTACAAGCTTCAATCACCCAATCCACTTCATTCCGGAAAGCTGAGAGACATCCGAAAAGAGCAGAAGATCTTCATCTCGTGGAACGGCAAAGATCAGAATAATCGTTTGGCGGAGAGCGATTTATATACTCTGGTCATCACCGCGAAATATACGCCGAAGCCTGGCACTCGCCCAAAGCCGCCGGTGACGACCCAATATCAGTTCTATCATGACATTGATTTGTTGGAGAAATGAACTAAGATTGACCGGTCGCTCAGGTTGTGTATTCACCGCAAATCAGTTCAATTTTAGCGACCGGTCAATGAGCTTTGCGGAAGCGTGAGAAATTCGTCGCCTCTAATTTACGGAATCCATGCGTCATTCCAATTACCAAAATTTCGATCTGGAGTTTCATAAGACCGAGGCCGGCTACAAAGTCAAGGCGCGGTCTCCCGCTGGTGAGGCAACCCATTCGCTGACGTTGCCTTTCACGTTGGCGCAAGCGCAGCGCTTCATCATTGAGTTGGAAAACGGTATCGCTGAAAACACGGGCGAAAGCGAGTCGGTGAAAGCATGGGGCGGCAATCTCTTCGAGGCGATTTTTGCCAATGACGTCCGTGCCATTTACAAAAGCAGTCTCGACCTTATTAACGCTCAAGGCGGCTCCGGCCTGCGCATTCGGCTGCATTTGCAGGACGTCGCCGAGCTGTCCCATCTGCCGTGGGAATTTCTTTATCAAGCGGCGACCAATCAGTTCCTGTGCCATTCTCGTCAAACGCCGATCGTGCGCTACATCGAAATTCCCAAAGTCATTGCGCCGCTGACCATCAAGCTGCCGATGCGCCTTTTGATCATGATTTCCAGCCCCACGAATTTGCCTCAGCTTGTGCTTGAGCATGAAAAAGCCAAAATCAAAACGGCGCTGGCGGCTTTAGTGGAAAAACAACTCGTCGAGATAACTTTCCTCGAAGTGGCGACCGTTGCCGAGCTGCAAAAAACCTTGCGACAAGCTGCATTCCATGTCTTTCATTTTATCGGCCACGGAGATTTTGACGAAGCAACAAATCAAGGTGTGCTGGCTTTTGAAAATGAGGACGAAACCGCCGACGATGTGAAGGCCGAGCAATTGAGCGCCATTCTTGGCAATCACCCCTCGTTGCGTTTGGCCGTCTTGAACAGTTGTAAGGGTGCTCGAACCTCTCTGGTTAACCCCTATGCCGGCGTCGCGACTACGCTTGTCCAACAAGGCATTTCGGCAGTGACGGCGATGCAATTTTCCATCTCCGACACTGCCGCGATAAAATTTGCCGGTGAATTTTACGCCGCTATCGCCGATGGCTTGCCCGTCGATATGGCCGTGACCGAAGCACGAGTGGGAATTTTTTCCGATGATGATAACCTCGAATGGGGCACGCCGGTGTTGTTCATGCGGTCGGACGACGGCGCCCTTTTCAAGATTGGCGAAGCCTCTGGAGAAGTTGAACAGCCAGAAAAGAAAAAACGAAAGCCGCGTGGAATTACGATTACGCTTCGCATTGTATTGACGCTGCTCTTTGGACTCATGACGTTCATCATTCTCGGTATTCTTCCCAAAAGCACTATTATTGAAATGGAGGTTTTTGCGAGACAGGTGAATTTCGCCTTGCCGCCGGAGAGCCGAAGAGGGCAGCAATTCTCGCTGCTTCATTCCGGATTGTGGGCGCAAAAAGTCAGCGTGGAAAAATTTCAAGCGCTCGAGATCATGGCGGTTTCTCTAACTTCGCCAAAACAAAGTCTCGCTTTCGTGAATCCGCTGACCGTTTATCCGGAGCCACGCAACAGCCGCGTGACTTTCGCTTCGCCGCCAGCGGATATCTCGCTTCAGGAGGTGATTTGCGATTCCGGCAGTCGCGTGAGTATTGCCCGCGATGAAGGAAGTATCGCTTTGCAGATTCGCGAGAGCAGCCAGCCGCCGCAGCTTATGCTCAGTTTAGGCGAAAACGTCGATCTCATGATACAAGCCTGTCGCGTCGTGGATGGCGTGCAGCATGATTTGACGCCATTATTCGATGATACGATTGTGGTTCGGCTGCATGACATGTCACGCGCGCTAATCGTGCAAGGACATGAGGGTGAATTACGTGCGGTTGCCGATTTCGTGGTCTCGCCGGAAGACGAACCGGCGCAATTTATTTTAGCAAGACTCGTGCAAAATCTCGATTTCTTCAAAGATGTTTATGAGCTTGACGGAATCATGAAGCGTTCGACCATTGATAGTGTTGCGATTAAACAAAATCAACTGCTTGACGCTGCGAGTTTTAAATCACACGAGGCAGGCGATCTCGAAATCACCGCAGAGCCGAACCGCTTTGCCATTTATGATTTGATGGAGTCTGGGAATGCACTCAAAGTGCGCGCGCAGGGGCGGCTCAAGAGTTTGCAAGTGGGCCGCGGCGCGCTGCAAAGCGAGCTTGTCCCCAGATATTTGTCATTCATCGCCCACCATCCGACCGTCTCTGTGGCGATGACGTGGGTGGGATGGTTTCTGGCGGTGGTGCTGCCCATTTTGTTGCAGGCCAAATACGGACATAAAAACGACGCTAATTGAATGGAGAGCTTTGCCATGCTCAAAACTTTTTTTAAGGTATTGATGCTTTTGCTACTCACTCTGCCGGCGATTGATGGTCACGCGCAAACAGAAATGGAGCAGGCACAAAAGGCGGAAAAGGAAAAGAAGAAAAAGCCGCCGGAGATTTCGACCAAAGTTTATAACAACGTGGCGCCATCCGTGGTCAAAATTGAATGTGACGGCGGCAACAAAATTGGCAGCGGCACGATTGTGGCGCTGAACGAAAATGGCCGGGCCATTATCCTGACGGCGTGCCACGTTGTTGCGATTGATTTTGAGAATACTCCCGCAGATTCGCCCTTGCGGTTTTATGATGATATCGTCGTGCGACTGGCGACTGATACGCTTACCGTCCGAAAATGTGAGGTGCTGAGTTTTCAGCATCGAGAAAAAGATTTGGTTCTTATTGCCACGCGTGAACCGGTTCCGGAAAAGAATATTGTCATCAAATACAACCGATCTCACCATTCCGGCCCGGGGAGTTTGGTCGCGGCGATGGGCTTTCCGGATGCCGATAAGATGTCCCAAACCGTCGGCAATATCAAGCGGTGGGAAGGAGGCTTTTTCGTTTTTGATGCTACGATCGCTCCGGGTAGTTCTGGCGGCCCACTGATTGATAAACACGGTCGGATGGTTGGTTTGTCGAGCCTGACATTCGAGGGCGAAGGGTACGCGGTTCCTTTTGATTCGCTTTCCACGGTCGTCGATGGTTGGCTTAATAGTGTTATACTCAAGCAATTCTGGCGGTATCAAAAGTATGCGAATCTTGGCCAAAAGATGATCAATGATTGGCGGTTTTTGGCGACCGAGTTTGCCGTGGCAGGCGTTGCAGGATACGCGATTGCAAAAGCGCTAGAACCAGATGACTTACCCCTTCCGCCGCCGCCACCGGTAGATGGGCAATAAGGGGCGTTGTTTAAATGAGAGAAAGATGTAATCCGAAGTAAATTGCAGAATCAAAAGCCCTTGAGCTGTTCCTCTCACGGAAGGAGATAGAATTTCGTCCATGAACACAAACATAATCCGATTGATATACAAACAAGGAACTGCAAGATTCATGTCTCTGTTGTTTCTCTTTGGAGGCTTAGCAAACACAAAGGTTGCAGCCCAGAACTTCTGGGAGCAGACTAACGGACCCTATGGGGGCACAGTTCTTTCTTTTGTTATCAATGCTAATGCTCATATTTTTGCGGGAACTAATGGTGGCGGGATCTTCCGTTCCGCGGATAATGGCGAAAATTGGATTAAAGTCAATACCGGCTTGACGAATACTTTTGTCAGTGCTCTTGCCATTAATTCCAAGAGACATATTTTTGCGGGGACAAGAGGAGGGGTCTTCCGCTCCACGAATAATGGTGACACCTGGACGCCAGCCAATACCGGTTTGGGGATTGCTGAAGTTGGCTCTTTTGCTATCAATTCGAGTGGACACATTTTTGCTGGAATTGCTTTTCTTTCCGAAAGTCATGGTGGAGTCGGAGTTTTCCGCTCCAAGAACAGCGGTGACTCGTGGGAGCCAGTCCGCACCGGTTTAACGAGCGATCAAGTTTGGTCTCTAGCCATCAATACGAGTGGGCATATTTTTGCTGGGACTCCTGATGGGGTCTTCCGCTCAATGGATAACGGCGACACTTGGACGCTGGTCAATACCGGCTTGCCGCGTACTAGTGTTTGGTGTCTTGCCATCAATTCCAGTGGGCATATTTTTGCGGGGACTGACGTTGGGGTCTTCTTTTCAACGAATAACGGCGACACTTGGACACCAATCAATAGCGGTTTACCAAATACTGGTGTTTTTTCCCTTGCTATCAATTTAAATGAGCATATTTTTGCTGGGACTGAAGAGGGGATTTTTCGTTCCACGGATAACGGCAACTCTTGGACGCCAATCTCTAGCGATTTGACGAGTAGGCGTGTCTACGCGCTTGCCATCAATCCGAATGGACATATTTTTGCGGGGACTGATGGCGGAGTTTTTCGATCATCGGATGACGGCGGTTCCTGGACGCCAGTCAATAATGGCCTTATAAGTACTTATGTGCGTGCGCTTGCCATCAATTCGAATGGGCATATTTTTGCGGGAACCGATGGAATTGGCGTCTTCCGCTCCACGAATAATGGTGACATCTGGACGCCAATCAATACTGGGTTGACGAGCACTTATGTTTATCCTCTTGCCATCAATGCAAATGGACATATCTTCGCAGGGGCTTTTCCTGGGATCGTTCGCTCAACTGATAACGGTAATAGTTGGGAATCGGTCAATATTGGCTTGCCTATTACTGGCTTCTCCTCCCTTGCCATCAATACGAGTGGTTATATTTTTGCGGGAACATATTCTTATGGAGTCTTCCGTTCCACCGATAATGGTGACACCTGGACGCCAATCAATAATGGCTTGACAAATACTGATATCCGGTCTCTTGCCATCAATTCGAATGGGCATATTTTTGCGGGAACTTTTGGAGGTGGGGCCTTCCGCTCCGTGAATAATGGTGATACCTGGACGCCAATCAATGGCGGCTTGACAGCTAATCTTGTCTACGCGCTTGCCATCAATTCGAGTGGACATGTTTTTGCTGGAGCTATTGGTGGTGGGGTCTTCCGCTCCAGCGATAATGGCGACACCTGGAGGCGAATCAATACGGGCTTGACGAATGCTCAAATCCTAGCTCTTGCCATCAATACGAGTGGTTATATTTTTGCGGGGACATATTCTTCTGGAGTCTTCCGCTCCACCGATAATGGTGACACCTGGACGCCAATCAATACTGGCTTGACGAATACTGATGTCCGATCTCTTGCCATCACTGCAAATGGAGATGTGTTTGCAGGGACTAACGGTGGTGGGGTCTTTCGGGCTGCACACCCCGTCGTGAAACATACTCCTCCATCTTTACAAGAGGAAGGACGAGAAATCCCAATCATTGTTAGCATTTCCTCCGAAACAGGTATCGGCAGCGCCCAGTTGAGCTATCGCAAGGGTGGAGATGCAAAATTCGATACCGTACTAATGGCAGAGACCAATGGTTCCTATCAAAGACCCATCCCCCCGGATGCGGTTACTTCTCGTGGAGTGGAGTACTTCATCATAGCAACAGATTTGGCTGATCACATAAAACAAGAGCCGTTATCAGGCTTTTTCTCAGTTCGAGTGCGTGTTAACGGCGAGGGGGAAATGAACCGTGATGCGCAGGGGAAGTCTGTGCCTCAGCCCGATGGCAGCGAACAAAGCGCCTATCGTCTTATCTCCGTGCCTTTGGATTTGGATAACAAAAACCCGAGAGCTGTCTTGGAAGATGATCTAGGGCCATACAACATCAAGAAGTGGCGCTTCTACGAGTTTGACGCTGATCAAAACCTGCATGAATTTCCTAAAACAATAGAGATGAAGCCGGGTAGGGCGTTCTGGCTTATTGTAAAAGAGGCTGGGAAAGTCATTGACACTGGAGCAGGCATATCCAATCTCACTAATAAAGAATATGCTATCGCCTTGCATCCAGGGTGGAATTTCATTGGAAATCCCTTCAATTTTTTTATTCCCACAAGCAATATTCACCTCAAAAGTAATGGCGAAAGTCCGACGCTTCGGTTGTTTAATGAAAATTGGAACAATCCGATCAGTAGCCCGGTTCCGGGAATGACGCCATTTGAGGGCTATGCGGTGTACGTTAGCATGTCCTTAGGAGATACACTTTTCGTTGATTCTGATCTGTCATTTTCTTCTAACCCACTTTCCAAGGAAGAGTCTCTGAAACGTGAAAAGGTCTTATGGTCCATTGGCATACAAGCGCAGTGCCAGGAAGCGCGAGATGTGGACAATGTCGCTGTTGTCGCTTCAAGCGCTTCTATTTTTTCGGACGAAATCGATCAGCCCGAGCCGCCGGTCATTGGCGAATACGTTTCGGTGTACTTCCCGCACCGTGATTGGGAAACGCTTGCCAAAACTTACTGCACCGATGCCCGACCGTATCCCACCCAGGCGGGAGAAATCTGGGAATTTGAAGTCAAAACCAACATCCGCGATAAGGTAAATTTATCTTTTGATGGGCTGGAGAGTGTGCCAGACGAGTATGAAATTTGGTTAATCGACGAGGTGGTTCCCGTCGCGCAGAATCTGCGGCAAAACCAAAGTTATGTTGTCGCGGCTTCTTCGCCGGAACATCCCAAGCGCCTGAAGTTGGTCGTGGGCAAGTGCGACTTTGTGGAAGAGAAGATCGCCGACACACAGGTCATTCCCACGACTTACGAATTGAACCAGAACTTTCCCAATCCGTTTAACCCCGCCACGACGATTCGGTACGGCTTGCCGAAAGCGGAAAGAGTGACGTTGAAAATTTACAATCTGCTGGGAGAAGAAGTCGCGCTCATCATGAATGATGAGCTACGAGCCGCGGGTTATCACGTGGCGATTTGGGACGGGCGGAACAAACTCGGTGAAGTGGTCGGCAGCGGCGTTTACATCTATCGTTTTCGCGCGGGGAGTTTTACGGCGATTAAAAAAATGGCTTTGGTCAAATAAAAGTCTGCTTGACAATTTGTTTATTTTTTTGTATCCTTCGGTGTGTAACTGAATTACGCTTCTCAACCAACAAAAAAGTGAATAGTCCTTCTTTTGCGCTTTGAATATTTTTTCACCCTTTCCATATTGGCTGAAATATTGAATCCTTTTAACTGTCAACCGCGAGGGAGTAAAATGAAATCTTTTTTTCAGTTTTGCTTTTTATCTTTGTTGCTTTTATCCTGTTCTTCCCCCCAAAAGCGCCAAAAAGAAGCGCAGGCTTTCATCGATGCCTATTCCACCAAACTCAAAGAACTTTACTACGCCGCCGGCGAGGCCGAATGGGCGTTGAACACGAAAATCGTCGAAGGCGATTCCACCAATGCCGT
>Ga0247727_10007360_pt1 | contig 20982 bp, 16 predicted proteins | sample WisWelCaveWW1625_FD_202498 | JGI IMG/M metagenome (GOLD analysis project Ga0247727, IMG submission 202498) | Biofilm microbial communities from Wishing Well Cave, Virginia, United States - WW16-25 | ecosystem: Environmental > Aquatic > Deep subsurface > Groundwater > Cave microbial mat | place... | reverse complement strand
GTGACTGACCAAACAACTTATCGAAACAATGTGCTGGTGACGCCATTGGTGCCTGAGGAAGCCATGGGCGCATTTATTGGCGAAAACCCCAATGGCGTGTGGACCCTCACCATCTCTGACGATGCTGTGGGAGATGGCGGCGCGCTCAATCAGTGGAGTCTGGATATTGCCACGACCACCCAATTTGTCATGGTCGCTGACGAGAATATCACCATCTTTCAACGGTCGTTGCCTTCAGAGGGCGCTATTCATGCCAATGGGAATCTCATATTCAACCCCGGCAAGCCGAGCATTCATGCCGGCAACCTCACGACTGTGGGCAGAATTGAGATTCTCAAAAACAACACCATCACCGGCAATGCGGCCGCCGGCGGTCGCATTGTGGCTAATGGCACGATAACCGGCGTGATCCGGCCGAGCGCTAATGTTCCAAACATCCCGCTCCCGGTTCTTGATTTCACGGCCGGCGGCAACGACGTCAACGTGCCGAAAAACGGCGTCACGGTTTTGGATCCGGGCGTTTATGGTGAGGCTCTCGTTCGCAAAAATGGAACACTCGCGCTGCGCCGCGATCTCGCCTTAGGCGGAAATTATTTCTTCGAGACGTTGGAAGTTCTCGTGTCGGCGAAACTCACGATTGATGTGACCAACGGGCCGGTCAATATTAACGTCGTCGAAAAGCTCGGTTTTGGCAAAGCCGCGAAAGTGATCATCTCTTCCGGCGACGCCGGGAGCAAAAGTGTGACCTTGAACACACTGCAGGAAACCAACCTCGATATCGGCCAGGGCGCAAAGGTGCTCGGCACCATCAATGCTCCGGAGGCGCAGGTTCGTTTGTTGGCGAATAGCGCTTTCAAAGGGCTGATCTGCGCTGAGACCATTCAAGCGCATCCTGGCACGGTCTTTCTGCCACACGGCTCTGCTACGGTTCTGCCGAAAGCCGATCCGTCGGATGAGGAAGAGTCCGAAGTCACCAGTAATCAGTCGCCAGTGACCAGTTATCAATTGGAGCAGAACTATCCGAACCCGTTCAATCCAAGCACGGTGATCAGCTTCGCCTTGCCGGAAGCGGGCAAAGTGACGGTCAACATTTATAACGCCGCTGGGCAGTTGGTTCGCACCCTCGTTGATGGCGAGAAGCTGGCCGGACGCCACCAACTGCATTGGAACGCACGCAATGAATCCGGCAAGCCTGTCGCCGCCGGCGTTTACCTGTATCAGATTGTGACGCAGGGCAAAGCCGGCAACACCAGCTTTACGCAAACGAAACGCATGACCTTGTTGAAGTAGCAGAGGGCGGAGGGCGGAGGGCGGAGGGCATGGCGCAAAGAGCATGGCGTCAAAAATCGGCGCTATGCTCTATGCCCTCTGCGCTATGCGCACAAAGCGAAACGCCACTTGTTCGGCAATTGCGGAACGAATGGCGTTTTTTGTTTTGCCTTGCACAAAAAATTGATTTCTCCAAAAGCCGCCACCGCGAAATTATTGCGCCGGCCCGTCGCTTTGGTTTTTTGGCACTTGACTTTTAGCCCGCCGCGACGTATCTTGCCACCGTGCTGCAACATTCATGTTGCGGTTTTTGCTGTTATTCGGAATTTGAAAGGCGCAACATAAAACATCTTCACCTGCAATGGGAAAACCGGCCACGAAATTGTCCTGTGTTACGAAACGAAATTTGCCGATCCCGCTTTTTATCAACGGGAAACGGTCACCGGTCATGAGGATGATGGCCAACCTTTTCAGGCCGTTTGGAAAGCCCTTGCCGATTTTATAGAAGGCAGAGCCATACTCTATCCCGACGGCCTGCTCGATCTGTTCGTGAAACATTCTGCAAAAACGTAGCGCGGCTATAACCGGCCACGCCGGAACCATAAAGAATACCACGCGGTTTAAAAGACCGCGCTGATAAATCCGGGTGGTTTTTTAATCCGCGTAAACTTCCTTTGTTTTTTTTGCAAAGATTTTACTTCAAAAACTCTATTGCACCTGTTTACCTTTGCGGCGGCGCGGCGGCGAGTTGGATTTTCTTCGCGCTGGCCGCGGCCAGCGTATTTATTTTCCGCCGGCGCGCGGCAACGGGGGCTTACCAAACGCCCGGCTACCCTATCACCCCGCTCTTTTTTGTGGCGCTGTCAATCTGGTTTGTCTTGAATACGCTGGTAGAGAGCCCGGCGCAGGCCTGGGCGGGACTAATCCTGCTGGCGGTAGGCGGGCTGGTGTATTATTTGTGGAATAAAAGAAGCCGCGCCACAAATGTGTTGGTTAAAGATTTGCCTTGAAAACTTGCCAGTTTCTTTGTATTATTTGATGTCGAAGATTACACTTGAAAGGCGAGAAATCATGCCACAGACCGTAACGTTCGAATTGCCGGATACAATCTATCTGCCGGCGCAACGCATGGCCGAAGCCACGCGACGATCACTGACCGATCTTTTAATTAGCGCTTTACGAGCCTTGCTTCCTCCTTTGGAAGGCTTATCACCGGTATTGTTTTCAGAATTAGTCAATTTAGAACGATTGGATGACGACGCGCTCTGGCAGGTTATGTTAAGCCAAGTCCCCGTTGAGCAACAGCAAAAAATTAACCAACTGCTCCGAAAAAACAAAAGCGGAAAACTGACCGCGTCCGAACGCGCCGAACTTGCCGCTTTGCAAAACGAAGCTGATCGCATCATGCTTCGTAAAGCTCGAGCCGCCGTGTTGCTACGTTTTCGGGGAAAAAACCTGCCAACATCGGGACTGAAATTCTTGGAACGACGCCAACGGGCCGAGCGACGGTCGCGGCGCTTCGATTGAACAATCCCGAAATCGTCATTGCACGCCGTCATTGGGTGGCGGCAGGATGGTGGCCGCCGAAAGCGTAACGGATGACCTATTCCGCTTTTATTTCTGTTGAATTCCCGATCATTTATCCGGAATCTGCCAGTCAATCTCCGGCATGCCCAATTTGTGCAACGCCGCATTTGTTTTCGAAAACGGCCGACTGCCGAAAAAACCGTTGTGCGCCGAGAGCGGCGACGGGTGCGCGGCTTGGATGATCGCGTGGCGTTCGCGATCGATGAATTTCATTTTCTCTCGCGCATAATTTCCCCACAACAAAAACACCAGCGGCTGCATTCGCGCATTGAGCGCCTGAATGATGGCGTCCGTGAAAATCTCCCAACCCTGCCGGCGATGCGACCCCGCTTGATGCGCGCGCACCGTCAGCACGGCATTGAGCATCAGCACGCCCTGCTTCGCCCAGTGAAGGAGATGGCCGTGCTGCGGCATGCGACAACCGATATCGCTTTGCAATTCTTTATAGATATTCACCAGCGACGGCGGTGGCGGCACGCCGCGCCGGACCGAGAAACACAACCCGTGTGCCTGCCCGTCATCATGATAGGGATCCTGCCCCAACAACAAAACTTTTACTTTATTAAATGGGGTGAATTTGAGTGCGGCAAAAATATCTTGTTCCGTTGGAAAGATGTTATATTTCTGTTGTTCTTTCTCTACAAATTTTTGCAGTTTTTGGTAATATGGTTTTTCAATTTCATCGGCAAGGATTTTTCGCCAGCCGCGGGGAATTGGAGGAATCATCGTCCATGCCTCAAATCTTTTCGAGCGTCGTGGCGCAACATTTATGTGGCGCGTCAATTTGGAGAAAAATGAAAGCGCCACATGAATGTGGCGCCACATTAAACGAGCATTCGTATCGTCCGCGTAAACGGCTCTGTCGCCGGCGTTTTCTCGCCGCGCTCGGCCTGTTTGAGCAGGCGATAAATCTGCGGACCCAGCACGTCGATTTCCGTGGACATGTATTGCTCGCCGTCGAAATGCGCAATTGTCTCGGTCTGACGTTTCAACATCCCGGCGTCCTGTTGAAAGATGTGCATGGCGATAGGCCGTAAAAACAGCGCCATCAGTCCAGCCGCGCGGGACAACGGCAGACGAAAACTGATCACCGAAAACAGTCGCGTATAAAAATCCGCAACCGGCGTGAGCGCCGAAGTGACACAGAGGTGACTCGCCTCGCCGAGTCGATATTCCACTTGCACAATCGACGGCAAGATGAAGCGGTCGAAATGCGTCACTGTGCCGCCGCCGGGCGCGAGCAATCGCCCTGCCAGTCCGGACGGGCGCGGCTCGCCGATATATTCCGCTTCAACGCGATCATGCCAGCGTCGAATTACCACCTCAATCTCGTTGCGTTTGGTTTTTGCCGAACGAAACAAGCCGCCGTGCAAATATGCCGTGTGCGGCACGTCCAGCGCATTCTCCGCCACGGCGTGAATCGAAGCCGCGGCCTGCACTTCCTGACGCACGCTGGTGTAATTTTTCTCATTCAACAGCGGGAAACGAAATGGCTCGGAAACCGGTTCAATATCCGGCGTCGCGTAAACCCAAATGAAGCCATCCTGCTCGCGCGCGTGAAATGCTGCGACCCGGCGTCCCGGCGAACGCGACTCGCTCAATAAGGCCGGCACGAATTGACACGCGCCGGTTCGATCAAATTCCCAGCCGTGATAAGCGCATTGCAGATGCTCGCCTTTAATCGCGCCGAGCGAGAGCGGCACATTGCGATGCGGACAGCGATCTAACAACGCGCCAACGTTTCCGCTCTGATCACGAAAGATGACCAACGGCGTGTCCAGCAAAGTCACTGCGAGCGGCGTGTGGCGCAATTTTTTTGCTTCGGCAACGATATACCACGCCTCGGCAACGCGCGCAACCGACGTGTGACCTTGCATGGGCAATGACTTATGTTGAGATTCGACGAGGGGACGCACTACGCCTCCATAATATGAGATTTGTTGGACATTTTTTCTTGTTTGATTCCGGCTCGTCCGGCTTATAGTACCCTGAAAAAACTATCATAGCCGCGAAGCCTGCCCTGCCGCAGGCCAAGGATTTTTTACACCACAAAGAGCACAAAGTTCACAAAGGTTTTCTTTGTGTCCTTTGTGCTCTTTGTGGTGCAGTTTGGTTGCGGCCAGCCCGCGCTACGTTTTTCTCAGCGTCAATTCCGTGATCTCCGGCGGCATGCCGAGGCGCAGAGGTATGCCGAACACGCCGAGGCCGCGATTGACGTAAAGTTGTTTGCCTTCTTCCTGATATAAGCCTGCCACATACGGAGTCGCAAGGCGCGCGAGGCTGATTTGCGTGCCGGCGATGCCAAATTGACCTCCATGCGTGTGCCCGCAAAGCGTCAAAGCGACGTTGTGATGTTTAATTTCCGGCCAGTAATTCGGCTGGTGGCTCAAACAAATTTTCACCATATTTTCCGGCAAACCATTGAGCGCAGTCGAAATGTTCGGCCCGCGTCCCGGTCGTGAGCGCGCCCACAGATCGTCGACGCCGGCGATGGCCAGTTGGGCGCCGCGATGTTCTAAAACGTGCGACGTATTGCGCAATAAAGGCAACTTTGCCGCGGCCAGCCCGGCTTCGACGGTTTGAATGTTGGCAAAATAATCGTGATTGCCGAGCACGGTGAAGACGCCGAGCGGCGCGCGCAAATTTTCAAACGCGTCGACGAACGGCGGCATCTGCTCGGACAAGGCATCCACAAAATCGCCGGTGAGAAAATAGAGATCGGGTTTCATCTCTTCAATCAATTGCCGCACGCGCAACATTTGCTCACGCGACATGTACGGCCCGGAGTGAAAATCCGAGAGCTGCACCATGCGCACGCCGTCAAAAGCCGCGGGCAAATCGGGCAGATAGATAGTGACGCGCTCATGTCGCGGCGTGCCGCGCGCCATCCAAATTCCGCGTGCGGTTGAAACCAGCGCCACGGCGCCAAAGCCGATGGTCGCTTTCTGCAGAAAGGCTCGACGCGTGATAGCCGCCGTCGCGCCGGCGGCGGTGGTCAAACTGATCGGTTTGATCGTTTCCCACAGTCCATATCCCGAACGCGCCAATCCGAAATAAATTAAATAAATGAGCGAAATAAAAAACCATCCCGCCACCGTCACCAACAGCGCGTAGCTGTACGGAAAGCTTTTGAAAATGAGAATGCGCGTGACGGCATAAAGCCACGGCAGATTGATGACGATCATGCTGATGAGGAGCAGCGTGCGCCGCGGGGAGGTGTCCCCAAATTGCCCGCGCAGCACGCGATAGATGGCATATTGCAACAGCAGATAAATTCCCGGAATAATGAACTGGCGGATGATGATTAATGATGTAGAACTGCTCGACATTTTTTCTCCTGAATCTTAGTCTCTAACAAGTAAAATGTGTGCAAAAAAAAGCAAAGATTTTTTTCGGGAATAGCATTTCACCCTTTATTTATGCGGGTTTTGAGTAATTTTGTCACGGCTCCAACTTTTGAGATTTTTTAGTTATGTTTTGTTCACTTTACAACTCAAATTTGTGCATAAAATTTAATTTGTGAGCTATTTAAAAGTTTCCAACTTTTGCCAGCGGATGAAAAACAACCACGGATTTAATGTTTTTTCTTGTTTAACTCCCCACCGATTGAAGAAACCCGCGGATAAAGTTTTTCATCCGTGGGCTTCTTCAATCCGCGGGGAATTTGGCATGTCATCCGTTGGTCGCTGTTTATCCGTTGGGCAAATTTTTTAACCCTGTTTGGTTGCGGCTCGACGTGAGCTCGCCGACACGGCTTGTCCGCGTTGTGCCGTTATGACGCAAAAGTTAGAAAAAAATTCTGAAATTGTACGGTTTCAATTTACAAAACAATTTTGATTTAATCTAAAAAATTTTTATTTTAAAGACGCCGGCTTAAACCGACGAGTTGCATTTCTGCACCGCCGCATAAAATTTACCAAACCGTTTTGTCGAGGAGACCGAGAGATGACCGAAGCGCGTCAGGGGTATTATCATCATCCAACCGTTCAGGATCAGCACGTCGTTTTTATTTGCGAAGACGATTTATGGAGCGTGGCGCTCGGCGGCGGCATTCCCCGGCGTTTAACGAGCAATCTTGGCATCGTGAGTTTTCCGCGCTTGTCGCCCGACGGCAAATGGCTGGCGTTCTGCGGCCGCGAAGAGGGCCAACCCGACGTCTATGTGATGCCGGCGGAAGGCGGCGAAATGCGGCGGCTGACTTTTTTCGGTTCGGTGTTTAAAATTGCAACGTGGACGCCGGACAGTGAAGCGATTCTGTTTCTCAGCAAACAACGCGCGCGCATTCCAGTGGATCAGCCGATCGTTCATCGCGTGTCGCTCGCGGGCGAATATCCGGAGCGTTTTCTGAATTGTCCGGTGCGCAATATCGCGCTGAATCCGGCCGGCCACGGCCTCGCGATCGGCCGCAACAATTACGACAATGCGCGCTGGAAACGTTATCGCGGCGGCACGGCCGGCGAAATCTGGGTCGATTCCGATTTTCCTTATGAAAAATCCGGGGAAAGCCGGAACGGCCATTTTGCCAAATTGCACTTGCCGGAGGGCAATCCGAACGGCCCGCTGTGGGTTGGCGACCGGCTTTATTTTGCCTCGGATCACGACGGCGTCGGCAATCTTTATTCGTGTACGTTAACCGGCAAAGATTTGCGGCGTGAAACCGCGCATCGTGATTTTTACGTGCGGCATCCGGCGACCGACGGGCGCACCATCGTTTATCAGGCCGGCGCGGATTTGTTTGCGCTCGACGCGGCGACGCGCGAGGTGCGGCGCCTTCCGATTCAATGGCGCAGCCCGCTGGTGCAGACGCAGCGCAAATTTTCTTCGGCGGCGCGGTATCTGGAAAATTATCATCTGCACCCGAAAGGTCATTCGATTGCAATGACGGCGCGCGGCAAATTGTTCAGCATGGCGCACTGGGAAGGCGCGCCGGTGCAATACGGCACGCGCGAGGGCGCGCGCTATCGGCTCGCACACTGGCTGCACGATGGGAAGCGTCTGGTTGCGGTCAGCGATCACAATAACGGTGAAGAAAAGCTCATGTTATTTTCCGGCGAGCCGACGCAGGAGCCGGAGCGGATTATCCCCGCGCCGCCGGGACGCATTCAATCGCTGCAGGTTTCGCCGACGATGGCGCAGGCGGTGATCACCACCAGTCGACTCGAGCTGTGGCTGGTCGATCTCGACAGCGACCGGCAGCGCCGTCTCGATCAAAACGAGTTTTCGGAAATCACCGGCGCCGCGTTTTCGCCGGACGGCCGCTGGCTGGCGTATCGCAAAGCGCTGGCCGAAGAAACCAGCGCGATTTTTTTGTGCGAGCTGGACTCCGGCGCCGTGCATCAAATTACCAGACCCGTGCTCTATGATTTTTCTCCGCACTTCGATCCGGACGGCCGCTATCTTTATTTTCTCTCGACGCGCGTTTTGAATCCGGTGAATGACAATGTGCAGTTTGCCGTGAGCTTCCCTTCGGCGAGCAAGCCGTATTTGATGACGTTGCGCAAAGAGTTGACCAACCCGTTCGTGCCGTCGCCCGCCGCGCCCGGTGAAGAGAGCGCGCCAAAGCTCGACAATACCAAAACCAACGGTAAGGAAGAAAAAAGTCCCGAACCGGCGAACGGCGCGGAAAAAACGGAGCCGAAAGAAAAGCCCGCCGAGCCGATGCGCATCGATCTCGAGGGCATTCAAAATCGCGTCGTCGAATTTCCCGTGAAAGAAGGCATACATCGGCAGGTGCTGGGAATCAAAGATAAAGTCGTCTTCACCTCGTTTCCCATTCGCGGCCGCGCCGATCTGGGCGACTGGTCGGCCTCCGAAGAAGATGAGGAGAAAGGGACGCTATGGGTTTATGATTTTGTCACGCACAAACTCGAGGCCGTCGCGTATGACGTGCAATCCGTTCAGGTGGCGAACGGCGGCAAAACCTTGAGCTATCGCAACGGCCGGCGCCTGCGCGTGTTGAAAGCGGGCGAAAAACCGGGCGACAATTCCGAGAGCGCGACGACACGCAAGAGCGGCTGGCTCGATCTCGATCGCGCCCGCTTTGCCATCGATCCGCGCGCCGAATGGCGGCAGATGTTTCGCGAAGCGTGGCGTCTGCAGCGCGAATTTTTCTGGACGGAAAACATGTCCGGCGTCGACTGGCAGAAAGTTTTTGAGCGCTATTATCCGCTGGTCGAGCGCATCGCGACGCGCACGGAATTTTCCGATTTGCTCTGGGAGATGCAGGGCGAGCTGGGAACTTCGCACGCGTATGAGAGCGGCGGCGATTATCGCTCCACGCCGTATTATTCCATCGGCCGGCTCGGCGCGGATCTGGATTATGATGCCGCGAAGCGGCACTATGTTTTCACGAAAATTTATCGCGGCGACGGGTGGATGAAAGATTGCGCCTCGCCGCTGGGCGCGCCCGGCGTCAATATTTCCGAGGGCGAGGCGTTGCTCGCGATCAGCGGCGTGCCGTTGAGCGCGACGACGACGCCGGGACAGTTGCTGGCGAATCTGGCGGGACAGGAAGTGGTGCTGACTGTGCAATCCTCGCAGCCGGGAAGCGCGCCGCGCCATGTTACGGTCAAAACGCTGCGTGATGAATCCAAAGCGCGCTATCGCGATTGGGTCGAACGCAACATACAGCGCGTCGCAGACGCCACCGACGGCAAAGTCGGTTATCTGCACATTCCCGATATGAGCACGGAAGGCCTGATTGAGTTTCATCGTTATTATCTGGCGCAAACCCATAAAGCCGGCTTGATCGTGGATGTGCGTTACAACGGCGGCGGCAATGTGTCGCAAATTTTGCTGGATAAATTAATTCGCCGGCCGCTCGGCTACGATGTGCGTCGTTGGGGGACGCCGCAACCTTATCCGGCGCACGCGATCGGCGGGCCGATTGTGGCGCTCACCAATGAATTTGCCGCCTCGGACGGCGATATTTTCTGTCACAGCTTCAAGCTGCTGAAGATCGGCCCGTTGATCGGCAAACGCACGTGGGGCGGCGTGATCGGCATCGATCATCGTTACACCCTCGTGGACGGCGGACGCACGACGCAGCCGCAATATTCGTTCTGGTTCACCGACGTGCACTGGCGCGTGGAAAATTACGGCGTCGAACCCGATATCGTCGTTGATTTTGATCCCGACTCGCATTTGCGCGGCGAAGATCCCCAGCTCGAGCGCGCCATTCTTGAGGCGAAACGCCTGTTGGAAGAAAACGGCGCGGCGCCGCCGAAGTTCGACGGCCGGCCCAATCTGGCGCTGCCGGAGTGAGGGACTTTTTATCTCTAAGGAATCTTTATGAAAAACTTGTATCTCTACCTCGTCGTTTTCATCTCCGGTGCAGCCGTGCTCGCAGTCGAGATTCTGGGCACGCGCATTCTCGGCCCCTTCTATGGTGTCAGCCTATTTTTGTGGTCGGCGCTGATTACCGTTACTCTCGCGGCATTGAGTTTGGGATATGCCGTCGGCGGGCGTTGGGCAGATAAAAGCGCAACATTATCTCGTCTATGTGTTCTCGTCGCCGGCGCCGGGGCATGGCTGCTGTTGATTCCGTGGCTCAAGCAACCGCTGCTTGTGCTGACGGAATCTTTGGGCCTGCGCTTAGCCGTGCTGGTATCAGCGTTCATTCTTTTTGCGCCACCCTTGACACTGCTCGGCATGGTTAGTCCGTATGCGATCAAGCTAAAAACCGCGAGTCTGAATGTCGTAGGCCGCACTGCCGGAAATCTCTATGCCATCTCCACCGTCGCCAGTGTTGTTTCGGCGCTGCTGACCGGATTTTTTCTCATACCCAATATTGGTGTGACGCGCTTGATGCTTGCCATCGGCGCCGTCCTGCTGATCACGGCCGCCTCCGGACTTATTGCAGAAAAAAAATTACGGTTAAAATCATTGGGGATAGTTTTCATTTTATTTTTAATCGCCGCCAACGTTTGGATTTTACCATCAAAAGATGCTGCTCCTGACCAGGGTTTGCTGGCCGTTGAGCAAAGTCCGTATGCGGAAATACGCGTGCTGGACGTGCAAAATCGAAGACATTTGCTCATTGATGGGGGAACCCATACTATCGTCGATCCGTCCACGTGGCAGTCTCACTTCCCTTACGTCGCGGTTATGGATCAAACCAAATCTTTTTTTGAAAAACCGCAGAATCTTTTGTTGATTGGATTAGGCGGCGGGTCGGTGGTCAAGAACTTTGCAAAAGACGGCTGGGGAGTGGATGCAGTGGAAATCGATCCCGTGGTGATCGAAGTGGCGCAAAACCATTTTGGGCTGGAATCTTCCGAATGCAATATCTTTCAGATGGATGGCCGCCAATATCTGCAGCAGCATGAAAAAACCTACGAAATCATAGCGATGGATGCGTTTGGCAGCAGTTCGATTCCCTTTCATTTGGTGACCGCTGAAGCTTTTGCCTTGATTGCATCGCGGCTCAAGCCTGACGGCGTTCTCGCGATCAATATCGAAGCGCTCGGCTGGCATCACATTCTGGTACAATCACTGACGGCGACGCTCAAAAAGAGCTTCTCACAAGTGCTGGCGTTGCCGACTAACCCATCGTCTGAAAGAATCGGCAACATCATTATTCTGGCTTCAAATCGTGAGCTAAAATTGAGCCTGATCGAAGGCGACATCACAGATTTGAATTATGTAGCGAGCCCGGCTTATCAGCAAAACCTTGCCTGGCAGAATCGTTTTGCGCCGGACATTCGTAACGTCCCGGTTTTAACTGACGATTTGAATCCGGTTGATATATGGGCTGAAGCGATCAATCTGGCGGCGCGTCGAGATCTACATAGGTATTTTGAAGAGAGCGGCTTAAGCTGGTAGCCACTTCATCTCTTCGGCAAGGCATGAAACTCACCGGTGACTTCGACAGCCACCGGATAGCCTTCGAGATTTTTCGGAATCTTCTTTTTTAGCTCAGGCGTCAAGGCTGCGACGTAAACTTTAATGCAAGGTTTGTCGTCGCAGAGGCCCTGGGCGGTTCCCACCACGCCGGACATGGCCATCAATTCATCAGTGTGCTCTTTCAAGACGACTGCGATCGGCCTTTGAGACATGACTTCGTCTCCTTGATGATGACCTGCTTTTCGTGAACAATCTATTCCAGACATCGCGATTAAAAGCGCGCTGATGAAATAGAAAAATATTTTGCGATAGACGTGCATATAATATTTTTTAGGCTAATTTTAAAACAACAATGAAACACCGTCTTGGCGCGCTCGAATCTAAAATAAAAGAGCGGCTTGCTTGAGCCGCTCTTTCTAATTATCCAAGCTCCAATTTTGGGGTTGGATAAAAGTCGTAGCTTAATCGCCAACAACCGTAACACCAAAATTGCTCAATACAGCGCCAATCGGATTGGCGATCGTCGTGGTGTTGCTTCCGGCAAACAACAAGCCGACCGGATTCCCATTGAGATCGACAATAAGAGAGCCAGAGTCTCCACCGGCGCTAAATCCTCTTTTGGTGATGACAATCTGGTTGATAAAACGGGCCGTGCCCGTGCTATAGCCGACGTTTACTGTGGCATTGATCGCGGTTATTCCTTCATTGGGTTTGTTGATTGAAGTGCTGGTACAGCCGGTCGTCCTGCCGCATTTCTGCACATCCATTCCAACCGCCGCAGCTACGATGGTGGTTGAGGGAGCGCCATAGTTGCCCTCATCGGCGGTGGCGCCAGTCACATCAGCAGGGTTAACCACAGCGATTGCTGCATCAATAACATTGTTGGCAGAAGTAGTGAAGACGATTGGTTCGTATTCAGAAAGTGTGGCAATCGCGTCGCCTGGATTCAGTCCCCCGTCAGCAGGCCCGGGCTGCAGAATGTTATCGTTATCAGCGGCTTGGTTTTCATCAGCCATGACGTGGTTGTTGCTCAAAATATAAGTATTACCAGCCTTGGTAACCAGACAGCCAAGGGTGCCAGCCGTGATATTGAAATGCCCCAGAGAAACGCCATTCGGCGCCGGGCGGTACTTTAGGGTAGGATTAAATCCCCCGCCGCCGCCTTTCAAGGCTTTGATCTCACCGGTAACCAGAATAACCACCGGCAAATTTTCAATAGCAGCCGGAATCGCCGCCGGCGCCACACCTTTTCGCAATGACTCAATCCTGACGTCGGCTTTTGTGCTTATCTCAGATTTGGTCAAAACCACGATGGCGGGCTTGCCGTCTTCAGTGAGCCCGGTCGCCGTGCCGACAACTTCCGGATGAGCCAGCAGGTTGTCCGTGTAGCGATCTTGTACCGCCATTGCCGCCCGCGCCTGCGGACTTGTTGGGCTCAGGATCGTTTCTTGAACTGTCGATTCACTCGGGCCCTGGCTGCACCCCGCCCAGTAGGTAATAGATAATGCCAACATCACCCCTGCGACAAACCACAACCTAAAAGCGGGCTTCTTCATAAGCCGTTCTCCTGTCGGGTTAATGGATGAGAGAATTTGAATTTAACCATAACACGTTTTAGAACTAAAAAACCTGGATCTTAACAACAATCAGTTTACAAAACCTTGAGGTGGGCTCATTTCGAGGCGCGCCCAAATTCGAGTCCGCCTGGAAAATCGGTACAAAAAACTGAGGAGAAGCAATTTCAACGGAATGTTCTTTTAACCGCGTCGACCAATGATAAACGAGATAACTATTTAGCAAAAAAATTTATCAAAGTCAAGATTTTTTTAAAATAATGAGGTGAACGCACTGCGAAAGATTTGCGCAATGACTACAAAAAATTTTTACATCGCCTGGATACTTTGCTTTTTTGAAACGGATGACTCTCTTTAATAAAAGTGTTATTTGATTGCACCTGTCAGGAGATAAATTCCGCATCGACAAAAGTCAATGGTCTTACCAAAGCATCTTTTTACGGCATAGACTTTGCACGTTACGCCAGAATACCATAAGGATTTGGTAACGCTCATCAATGGATTGATGAATGATGTCATTTTATCATTTCATTGACGAGCGTTTTTATTTTGAAGTAAGCCAAACCAGGACATCAGCATCAAACGTTATCTCGCCGGCTTACATTTTGGGAACGCCGTATTTCAATCATGTTATTCGGCGGCGAGATAACCTTCAGGACTCAACAGAAAATAGGACGTGATGAAGGAAGAATACCGCAACGGCTCTCTTTTTGATAAAGACATTTGTAACAAAACCGACGCAAGATTAACCGTCATTATTCCAGCTTATAACGAAGCCGAATCCGTTGCCGATACCATCCGCAGCTTGCAGCAACAGACCCGCAAGCCGGATGCAATCATCGTCATTGATGATTGTTCGAGTGACGGAACCGGAGATATTTCCAGAAATCTGGGCGTAACGGTGGTTTGTCCGGCCAAGAATACGGGTTCCAAAGCCGGGGCGCAGAATTTCGCTCTGCCCATGGTCAAAACGGAATTTGTGATGGCCCTCGACGCCGACACCACACTGGAGCCCGATGCGATTGAAAAGTTGCAAGCGGCCTTCGCTGATGCCGGCGTCGCCGCCGCGTGCGGTTTTGTGCTGCCGCGTCGCGTGCGCACGATCTGGGAACGCGGGCGCTATGTGGAGTACCTGTTTGCGTTCACGTTTTACAAACAGGTGCAGGACTTTTACGAAAAACCGATGATCTCCTCAGGTTGTTTCTCGATGTATCGAACCCAGGTGCTGCAAACGCAGGGCGGCTGGTCGACGCGCACGCTGGCCGAGGATATGGATCTGACCTGGAGCTTCTATCAGGCCGGACACAAAGTTCGCTTCATTCCGGAGGCGGTCTCATATCCGCTCGAGCCGCACAATTATAATTTTATGAGCAAGCAGCTTCGCCGCTGGTCCCATGGGTTCGTGCAAAACGTGCAACTCCATTGGAAGGGGCTGCTGGAAGTTCCTTTTCTGCGCTCGGCGGTCGCCGTTGCCACTTGGGATGCCGCCATTGCCTCGTTTGTTTTTCTTTTTGTTCTCCCATTCCTGGCGCTGGTTCTTCAGAAGCCCTGGTTGCTGCTGGGCTATATTATCGACATCCCCGCCCTGCTAATACCTCTGCTGGTCGGCTCCTTGCCTCGCAAAGAATTTGGCAAAGCGCTTTCCAGCCTGCCGGCTTTTTTTGTGTTGCGCGTGGTGAATGCGGCCTTTTTTCTGGAAGCAATATGGTCGGAATGGGCGCGAGGCCGCTCGTTGATGGTTTATGAGAAAGGTCATTGAAACATGAATGCAGGTCTTCCTGGAACAGGAATCGGCGGTATTTTTTATCTTCTCAGCGCGCTTTGGATGCCGTTTCACGAACTCTATAAAACGCTCAGGAAAAAAAATCAGCCGCAGCGTCTTCGCTTAATTTTGTCTCAAGTCGGCCTCGCGCTTGGTATCATTGCCGTAATCTGGTTGACGGGATGGCTCCTGGGCGAGCTGCTGGTTGCAAAACGCGCGTGGCTGTCGTCCAAACCGGAGGGAGTTGTCGCAGCGCCCGGCGCTTTACCCAACGTGATTAAAATGACGATGGTGTTTTTGACGATTGGACTTCTGCTGATGGTCGTGGGCAGCGTCCATATTTTGAAACTGGTGATGCGCTATCGCCAGCCGCGGCGCGTTTTGGATATTCGCGTTCATTCCGCCACAGCATTTAATTCTCAAGTTTCGCCTCGCGAAATATCATATTCCCGCCGCGCGATGGCCGAAGAGGCTGTTAGCCGGATGGCTCCGTGAGAATTACGTATTATTCTTTTGCAGGTTCAATCGTTGCAAAAAAAAAGCAAAAATTTTCCCAACGGATAGAAACAACGCAACGGATGAAACAGTTTGCATCCGTTGCGTTGTTTCTATCCGTTGGGGATTTTCTTTTGGTTGTGGCTTGTCCATGTTGGATATTGTGTGTTACGTGTTATGTGTTTGAATCGTTTTAATATTATCGCTTTGGCAGCGCTGCTGGGATTTACGGTTCCCCCAGCGGCGCAAAATCAAAAACCGAAATCAACAGCGACAACTGCGGTTCTCATGGCGCAGGCGGATTCCGCGGTTGCGGCCGGCGATCATACACGCGCCCAGCGGCTTTATGCGCAAGCGCTGCGCGCCGAGCCGGACAATTCACGCGCCACCTATCAGTTGGCGCGGCTGGCACCGCCCGGTTCGCGTTTTGCCATAAAGCTTTTCCGGCGCTATGTTGAATTAGAGCCGCAGGATCCGTGGGGTTATATGGCGCTGGCCGAAGCGTTTGCCAAAGCCGGTTATATTAATCCAGCCGTGCGGTGGTATGTCGAAGCGGTGATGCGCGCCCCGCATGAACAGGATTTCTGGATGGGTTTGGGAAAAGTTTTGGAGCGCGCCGGACAAGTCGATGCTTCCGTTCGGGTTTATGAGCGCTGGGCTACTCTGCGTCCAAAAGAGGCATTGGCCTGGAACACTCTCGGCGGGGCGAGTCAACGCGCGGGCCGGCTCCATGAGGCCGCTTCGGCTTATGAACGCGCGCTCGCCGTCCAGCCGAACGAAGCCACCATGAAACGGTTGCGCCATGTCTTAGGCGAGTCCGCGCCGGCGTTCACGCCGCTCGCCGGTCGAAGCTGGGACTCCGACGGCAATGTGGTTCTTCAAGGCGGCCTCATGGGAAACTGGATGGCGTTTGATCGCACGCGGCTGGGCGTGAAAGTGGGTGTGACGGAAGCCGAGGATTCCCACCGTCGCGCCACCGCCAACGAGTTTGCGCTGACGGCCTCGTGGCAACCCCGCAGCAATCTTTACTTGGATGGCAGGGCCGGTTTGGTTCAAACTCGCGGAAGTCGTAACCTCGCCTATTCCCCGCGGACAACTCCGGAACTCTATTTGCGTAGCCGGTGGCGCGCTCCGGCAAACGGGCCTGCCGCGGAGTTGGGTCTGACCCTCGCGCCTTTGACAGCGACGCCGCTTTTACTGGCACAACCCGTCGTGCTCAAAGAATTGCAATGGAATCTGCGCGTTCCGGTTTATGGCCCGTTGCGTCTACGCGGCCTCGGCCAATTGGGCACACTCAAAAGCGTCAGAGAAAAAAACATGCGTCTCGGCTACGGCGGGGCTTTGGCGCTACGGCTTTTGCCCGATTGGGAACTCTCGTCGCAGTATCGCGCTGTGGACTACACCCGCCCAACCAGGTCGGGATATTTTGCGCCGGATTTATTGCAAACGGTTGAGGTGGGTTCATACCTCTCGTACAGCCGACTGTGGCCGTTGACACTCACGCTTGATCTCGGCGGCGGCGCGCAACGGGTCACGCCGCATGGCCGCGCTTCATATTCGTGGGGCCCGGTCTTTCGACTGTGGGCGCTGGCTTCGTGGAATATCCAACCCGGCCGGGAGCTTGCGTTTGAATTTGAAAAGTATGACTCGATCATTCCTGGAAACGCGCTGATGCCTGCTTACGGGTGGCGTTACGGCGCCCTCACTTTATCCTTACGCTGGGCGCTTGACTCAAGCGTTAGCGAAAAGGTTTTGGGAACGCAGAAGACGCTCGAGGCCGCGAGGTAAAATTTTTGTTATGCGTTTAGCGCCCAAAAGTTAGAATAAAATTCTGAAAATTTTCTTGATTCAAAATCAAATTAAACACGGAGCCACGGAGCAAACAGAGAAAGCACGGAGAGCAATAACTATTTTCTAAGTGGTTTTCTAATCCGCGTGGAAACCCGCTTGTCCGGATTGTGAAAAATAAAAACCGCTGCATCGTTACGAACAATCTGCTTCATCCAACGAGGGGCAATGGCATAAACTTCTTTCCCAGAATCTCCGCTGAATTAGCGCCCAGCCATTTTTCCAGAATCGTCGCATAAACCTGCCGGAAATCCGTGTGAAAAGCTAAATCGCCATCGTTCAATTTTTCCAAAGAAGGATGCATGCCGACGAGGCCCGGTTTGACGGATTTGCCAAACACCAGCAGCGGCGCCGCCTGTCCGTGATCCGTGCCACGGCTCGCATTCTCCGCGACGCGGCGGCCAAATTCCGAAAAAGTCAATCCGAGCACGCGCTCCGATTGTCCGAGCGCTTCGAGATCTTTTTGAAACGCCGCAAGACCGTCGCCGAGAATTTTCAGCAAACGTTCGTGAACGCCAAGCTGTCCCGCATGAGTGTCAAAACCGGTGAGCGAAATGTAATAGACGCGCGTGTCCATATTTCCCGCAATCATCGCCGCGATGAGTTTCAAACTCTGCGCAAAAGGATCCGCCGGGTAATCCGTTGTTCTCTGCACACTGCGAATCGAGCGGCGAATGCGATCTGCCGATACTTCGGCGTTCATCGCGGTGCGGCGCAGAAAATCAAGAGGGTTGTCGGCGCCGGTATTTGTCGTTTGCTTTTCTGTAGCCATTTCCGCATTGGCGTAAACCTGCGTCATGCGATAAAATTGCTCCGGATCACGCAGCGCGACGCCCACCGAATTATCGGCTTTGAGCGCGGGATTCAACGTTTCGCCGACGCTCACCGCGAGCGTTGGACTGCACGGCTCTTTGAGATGTTTGTTGTTGCAGGAATGATCAAACATGCGACCGATCCAGCCGGAGCTTTCAAAATCTTCGGCAACGCCGCTCTGCCAGATTTCCATTGAGCGAAAATGCGAGCGATCGGGATTGGGATACCCAACGCCCTGCACGATCGCCAGCTTGCCGGAATCATATAAATTTTTCAGCGGCGCGAGATTCGGGTGCAAACCAAGCTCGTCGTTGAGGCGAATGACTTTATCTTTCGGCACGGCGAGAGACGGTCGCGCGCCATAATACGCGTCGTGGCCAAACGGAACAACCGTATTCAAACCATCATTGCCGCCGCCGAGCTGAACGACGACGAGAATGCGATTATCGCGGCTCGCATCAAACGGATTCGCCAGTGCAAAAGCCGTGCGGCTGAGAAAAGTCGGTACCGTGCTCGCCGCGGCGAGGAGGCCAAAACTCTTTTGCAAAAATTCGCGGCGGGTGTGAAGCTTCGCTGATGATGACGACATATTTATTGACTCCACAGATAAAATTTAGACTTGCCTTTTCAAGATACTTTGACTAAACTTTGTCAGCCAAAACGTAGCCTCGCGTGAACTCAAAAAAGCAAGAGATTTTGTCAATACAATCACTTCGGAGCTATCGCATGCGACTCAATCATAAACAACAAGAATTAATTGAACAATTCTCAAAAGAAATTGAAGAAAAGTTTCCTGACGTCAAATTTGTGAACGTCTCGCCGAGTCCGGAAAGCGACGAAACGCTTTGGCTCGAGTTTACAAAGCCGGATAATGATGATCGGATGCTGGATATTATCGAATATGCCAGTAACCGTACAATGGATATTCTGCTTGATTACGGCTATCATATGCTCATCATGCCCGTTGCCTCCAACGGTGTTGCGGCTGCAACCGCGAGAGTATAAATGCGATTGTTGTAAGCAGACGACCGGCGAACCGGCTAACAAAGCTGATACGCCGGAAGGAGCATCACATCGCCCACCACCCGCTGCAGCGCGGCTTCGCGGGATTTTTCTTTCAGCGCTTTTTCCAAATTTAAAATCAAATTTTGACGTTCGTCTTTGGCCGGCGCCAAGGCAAGCAGCACGGCCGTCATAGCGTCGATCATTTCTGGCGCGGATGATTTATTCCCGGCAAATTTTTCCGCGTCAAAGTCGATTTTTAAATTGCGCGGCGGCATCATTTTGCGTTCTTGAAATTTGAGCTTGCGCTCTTCTTCCGTCATATTCTCCTCGCGCCAATCCATATCGCCCTGCATGCGCGGATCCATCTCTTCCGGAACCTTTCCTTCCGCAATTATTTCGGCAAAGGTGTAGCGCGTCACCAAACGCGACGTGTCGATCCACGCGCGGCCGCCGGGCCAGCCTTTGACGTTCGGCGGGAAATACGGCACCTGCCCCATCATCAGCAACATGCGGCCATAAAATTCAAAACTGTTCACCGTGAGCCCGAGCGTGCGCGCCGTGCCGACGACGAGCTGAATCGGACTTTTGATTTGCGCACCCATCACCGCGGTGGAATAAAATTCCGGATGATTGAATATTTCACGCAATACGGTTTTGATATCGTATTTCGACTCGCGAAATTTTCCGGCGAGCATTTTGATCACCGCGTCGGGCGGATTTTCATTCCCAAAATAAACCCACAGTTTACGCGCGATAAACTCGGCGCAGGCCGGCTGTTCGAGAATGATATTGACAAAATCCTCGCCGTTGAATTTGCCGATGCGGCCGAGAATCGTTTTGCTGCCGCTGTCATGCTGAAACGGGCGAAAACGAAATTGATACGGTTCGATACTGTAGCCGGTCAAAGCGCGCGCGCCCGCGCGAATATCTTGTTCGGTGTAATGGCCGGTTCCGAGCGAAAATAATTCCATCAACTCACGGGCCAGATTCTCATTCGGCCTGCCCTTTTGATTTTGATCGTTGTCGAGATAGCGCAGCATCGCCGGGTCGCGAATGATGGCGCGCAACAAATCGCCGAAATTGCCGAGCGCGTACACGTGAAAAAGTTTGAGCTGGTTGTAAATGAGCGGCGTGGCTTTGACTTTCTGCGCGCTTGTCGCAAAATGACCGTGCCAGAAAAAGGCTATTTTCTCATGCAGCATATCCGCTGGCGTCGGCGCGTTCATCATAAATTGCACCCAGCCGGCTTGCAACTCGTTGGTGTGCTGGCGATTGCGGCGCTGCAGCATTTTCTTTTCTTCGTCGCCCAGGCGCCGTATTTCGCGCGGATTGATTTGTTGATCTTCTTCGAGCCATTTGGGCACGGGTAGCGCGCGCGTCGGGCCACTCAACAAATGATCAAGCGTACCGGACAGACCTTTGTCGAGCGCCACTTCAATTTCTTCCTTTTTACCGCCAAAACCGGCGCGAAACAAAAGATGGCGGGCTTTTTCCCAATTCCAGTTGTTCGGCTGAATGATTGACATAATTAACACGAATATTTATTTTAATAAAAACAAAACTCTCACAGAAAAATTTCCCATGAGAGTTTTTGTACGGGAGCGAGTGTAACATAAAATTGGATTGTTGGATTGATGGAGTAATGGATTGTTGGAATGGTGTCTTGGTTCGGCATCACTTCAATACCTATCATTCCATTGATCCACCCACTCCAACGATCCAACAATCCATCGCTTCAATAATCCATCAATCCAAAACTCCATTACTCCATTAATTGGGTTTGAG
>Ga0247727_10007359_pt1 | contig 20985 bp, 22 predicted proteins | sample WisWelCaveWW1625_FD_202498 | JGI IMG/M metagenome (GOLD analysis project Ga0247727, IMG submission 202498) | Biofilm microbial communities from Wishing Well Cave, Virginia, United States - WW16-25 | ecosystem: Environmental > Aquatic > Deep subsurface > Groundwater > Cave microbial mat | place... | reverse complement strand
CCGTGATCTCTGCGATGGTTGCCGCGCTTGTTCTGGCACTCACGCTGGTTCCGGTTGGCTCCGGAGCTTTCCTACGCCCCAAGGCACCCGGCGCACTCGAAGACGTGTGGCTGATCCGCAAGCTCAAACAGTTTTACGCCCCGCTGTTAAATCGATGTATAACACAATCTCAATTAACCGTGCTGATATCTTTGGTTATAACGATTCCGGTGCTGTTTCTTGCAGGTCGCGTTGGTGCTGACTTCATGCCCAAGCTAGACGAGGGAGCGTTTGTGATCGTGACCATCATGCCACCGGAAACCGCGCTCTCTGAAGTGGACCGCGTTAATCACCGCGTGGAGGACGCCCTTCGCAAGTTCCCAGAGGTAGAAGACGTGGTGCGCCGGACAGGCCGCTCGGAACGGACTGAAGATCCCATGCTGCATACCATGTCCGACGTGCTGGTCGTGCTGAAAAAGGACCGCGCCCGTGATGCCGAAACACTCGAAGCGGGAATGCGCGAGGCTGTCGAAGCCGTTCCGGGTGTATCCGCGCTATTCACCACCCCACTGAGAATGCGCATTGACGAAGGGCTGGGCGGAACTCCCGCCGATATTTCCGTCCGCATCTTTGGACCCGACTTGGATCCATTGACCATTCTTGCCGAGCAGGTACGAGACGTGATGAGCGAGGTTGAGGGGATCGAGGACCTTCGCGCCGAGCAGTTGACCGGCCTTCCGCAACTGCGGGTCAACATCAACCGCAATGCCGTTGCTCGCGTCGGGCTCACGCCCGGAGATGTGATTCAGGCGATTCGCATCGGCATGGCAGGCGAGATTGTATCGGAGGTGTGGATTGGGCAGCGGCGCTTTGATCTTGTGGTCCGGCTTTCCGACGAACGACGCGGCGACCCCGAGGCCATTCGAAACCTGCTCGTGGATGGACATGACGGAACGCGAATCCCACTAGGCCAGCTCGCCGGAATTGACGAAACCTTTGGACCTTCTGCGATTCGGCGGGAAGCAGGCAGCAGACGCATCGCCGTCGAAGCTCAGGTTCAAGGCCGTGCCCTCAGCAGTGTTGCAGAAGAGATCGCAGAACGCGTTGGGAAGCAAGTTGAGTTTCCCCCAGGATATTTCTTCGATGTTGGCGGCCGCGTCGAAAGCCAGGTGCGTGCCACACGGTCTCTGGCGGTTGCTATTGCGGTGGCTCTGGCGATGGTTTTCTTGCTCCTGTATTTGGCGCTCGACTCGTTTGCCGATGCGCTGGTCATTCTCGGAACCCTCCCCATTGCTTTCGTTGGAAGCATCGTGGCGCTCTTGATGGCCGGAGAAACCTGGAACGTTTCTTCCCTGGTAGGACTGATTGGGCTCTTCGGTATTGCTGTGCAGAATGGCCTAGTCCTAGTCACGCAAACACGCATCCTGCTTGCTGAGGGGCTACCTTTCGAGCAGGCTGTCCGCGAGGCCAGCATCGGGCGAGTCCGGCCCAAAGTGATGACGGCGGCGACGGCAATCCTAGGTCTTTTGCCAATCCTGGCGCTCCGCTTTCACGGTACCGAGATCGAGCGGCCTCTGGCTGTGGTCATGACCGGCGGACTTGTGACTTCGACAATCTTCACGCTTCTGGCGCTGCCGACAATCTATGTTCTCGTAAAGGGACTTCGAAGTCGGCTACCGTGGGCCGCTAAATCGGGTTTGGCGAACAACGAATAAACCGGGCTATGCTTTGGCCGCGGCCCTGGCCTGGGCCGCAATCTGCGCAAACCCCGTGGCGTCGTTCACGGCGATGTCGGCCAGCACCTTGCGGTCAATTTCCAGCCCTGATGCTTTCAGGCCGTGGATCAACTGGCTGTAGGTGAGCCCGTTGTTGCGCGCCGCCGCGCCGATGCGGGCGATCCACAGGGCGCGGAAATCGCGCTTGCGGTTGCGGCGGTCGCGGTAGCCGAAGCGCAGGCTGCGGTTCATGGCCTCCTGCGCGGCCTGGTAGAGCTTGCTCTTGGTGAGGAAGAACCCCTTGGTGTGCCTCAGGTACTTCTTGCGCCGTGCGCGACGCTTGGAACCACGTTTGACACGAGCCATCGTCGTCTCCTTGTTGAAATCCGTAATGGCGGTCCGCCGCAGGCAGACCAGCACAGTTCAGCGATGCCAATCAGGTGCGAGACATTCGCGGCGAGAGCGCCGCTGCTCCCAAACGGAGCGGCAGCGCCTGCACGGGTTTGTCTCGTTGGGTCTTCCCCCGGTCAGACCGGGTTACCGGCCGGCAGGCACCCGTTGACGCTCTGCCTGGCACGGTGAAAATCAGCGACGAGTGGCTGGTGATGAGTGGCTAGCAACTCCAACAACCAGACTTCAACTTCGAATCGCAATCTACGCGTACGGCAACATCTGCCGGATATTGGCGGCGTCTGCCGGGTTGGCCTGCGTGCTTCTGCGCAGGCGGCGCATCCGCGACGGCTTCTTCGTCCCCATCAGGTGACGCTTGCCAGAATGCGGGCGCATGATTTTTCCGCCCGCCGAAATCTTGAACCGTTTGGCGGCTCCGCGGTGGGTTTTGCGCTTCAACTTCTTTGCTTTTTTACGGGCCACTGATTCCTCCGCGGGCCGCAACCTCGGCCGCGCTTCTCGGTTACTGCGGGGCGGCCGCGCCGGGCTTGGCCGGGCTCGAAGCCGCAGCCTGCGGCTTGGGCTTGACGGCGGGCGCGCCGCTCTTTTTCGGCGCCAGCATGGCCATCAGGATGTTGGCTTCCATCCGCGGAGGCATTTCCACCTGCGCATGATCGGCCACGTCCGCCAGCAGGCGCTGCATCTTGGCCTGCCCCACTTCCTTGTGCGCCATCTCGCGCCCGCGGTGGAAGATCATGGCCTTCACTTTGTGCCCTTCGCCGAGGAATCTGATGATGTGGTTCTTGCGCACCTGGTAGTCGTGCTCCGCGGTGGAAGGCCGGAATTTCACTTCCTTCAGCTGCGACCGCTTCTGGTTTGCCCGCGCCTCGTGCTCGCGCTTTTTCTGCTGATAGACGAATTTTCCGTAGTCGGTGATTCTGCAAACCGGCGGGATTGCCGTCGGCGAGATTTCCACCAGGTCCAGCCCGGCCTCGCGCGCTTTTTTCAGCGCGTCGAACGGCGACATCACTCCCAGCTGGTTGCCTTCGTCGTCAATCACCCGGACTTCGCGCGCCCGAATCCGGTCATTGGTTCTCAGTCCGCCACGATCAGCGATAGTTCCACCCCCGCAATCGAAATCGGGAAATCACCCAGCCCCACGGCATGGCCCGCCACCAAGACGAGCTACGAAGTATAGCAAGATACGCCTTTTATCGGCAAGGAGAGCACAGCCCCAATCCGGCGGCTCCCGGGACCATGCAGGCCGCGGGCTCTATTGGCGCGCCAGCTCTGCCTCGGCGGCAATAGAGCCGAACGCCGCCCAGGATTTGCCCTGCACGATGGCCTCAAACATTTTCCGCGCCTCAGCCCTCCGGCCGTTATAGAAATTCCAGTTGGCTACGCCATACCCGATGGTGGCGGCAGTTACTTCGGCGGCCATGTCCGCAGCAGGCCCGGCGGGCAAAATGTCGGACTCTTTTTTCAGGCCCTTGTAGAGGAGCAGGCGGTTGAAATAAGACTGCTCGCCACCGCTGACCTTCATCTCCGGCGTGATGCGTTCCAGGACCTTTTCCGCCTCGGCGTTCTTGCCCGCACGGCGCAGCGCCATATACATCCAGTCGGAGGCGCTGACCACGCCGTTGTCGTCCTTCGCCGCGTCGCGGGATTTTTGATACGCGGCCGCGGCCTGGTCAAACTCGCCCACCAGGTAATGCGCAAGTCCCAGGTGATACCACAGGCCCTCTGCTGCGGGGTTCAGCTCCGCCGCCAGCTTCAGGTCAGTCAGCGCCTTTTCGAACTGCCGCGTGCTGATGTAGCGGTGCCCGCGCAGCACATAGCACCGCGCGTCGTTCGGCGCCGCCTGAATCCCGCGGGTGAACGTCTCAATCGCGTCGCGGAACCTCCACACGCCTCCCTGTGCCCGCCCCAGCGCGATAAGCAAGTCCAGGTTCTGCTGGTCGGCGGCGAGTTTCTTCTCCGCTTCGGCCACCGTGCCGCGTTCATCCGCCTGCGCGTAATACTTCACCCCCGCCGCGGATACGTATTCGGGCGCCGCGGACGCCGCACCGGGACCCGTCTGCGCCGCAGCGGAAAGAACTGACGCCAGCGTCAAGATCAGGATGCTGGCAAGTTTTCTCGATGGGTGGCCAGAAAAGTTAGGCATCGGTTTCGCCCTTACTTCTTCTCCGCCTCGATGACGCACATCGGCGTCGGCGTTTGCACTACGCGAGTCAGACGGAACCCGGCGCGGTCGAACAGCGCGCGGAATTCGTCTTCGGTACGCTCGCGCCCGCTGGGCAGAGCAAGCATCTCCAGGTCCAGGAACTTACCGAAATGGCTCTCATTCCCGGGGGATATGACGCCTTCCAGCAGGATGACCCGGGCCTGCGCCCCTCCCGCGGCCTGATGGATGTTGCGGAGGATGGTGAGCGCGCGGTCGTCGTCCCAGTCGTGGATGATGTGCTTCATAATGTAGGCGTCGCCGCCCGCAGGGACGCTCTTGAAGAAATCACAAGTTTCCAGACGGCAGCGGCTTTCGAGGCCCAGTTCGCGCAAACGCGGCCGCGCGCCCTCCAGCACGTGCGGCAGGTCGCTCAGGATGCCCCGCATCTGCGGATACTCTTTCAGGACGCTGAACAATATCTGGCCGTGGCCCCCGGCCACGTCCACCAGCAGGCGGATGCCGCTGAAGTCATAGGCCTCGAGCACCGCCGGGATGACCGCGGCGCTGAACGACGTCATCGCGTTGTTGAACATCTCCGATTCCCGAGGGTCGGAGGGGAAATACTCGAAGATGGGTTTCCCCATCACCTTGTCGAAGCAGGGCTTCCCCGTTTTCACCGAGTGCATGTATTCGGCGAAGATGCGGAAGTGAAAGGGGTCGCCGAACCAGCGCACCATGTCGCGCAGCGAACCCGGAGCGCCGGCGCGCAGCAGTTCCGACTCCGGCGTGTTGGCAAACTTGCGCGGCTCGCTTTCCGTGAAGATTCCCAGGCTGGCCACGGCGCGCAACGTGCGGTACAGCGCGTCTTCGTTGGTCGCCGTCGCCCGCGCCAGCTCGCTCACCGGGCGCGGCCCGCCGGCCAGCAGATCGGGGATGTTAATCTCCACCGCCGCGTTCAGTGCCACTGTGCCCAGGAACCCCGTGGTCACTTGCATCACCCGCTCAGCGGGGTTGGGCTGCTGCCGTTGCGTTGCTGTGGAAGACATGCGGGATCCTTTACTCGTGATACGTGAAAAGCCGAGGACACAGAGTACACGGATTTCGCCGTTCCTGCATCCGGTGCCGCGCCCCTGGCTTGGATCTATCCCATCGTGCCCGTTGGGGATGGCCTACTGGCTTTCGAGGATGGCTTCAGCGTCGAGGGTGATTTCGACGGTGTCGCCTACCACCACGCCGCCGCGGTCGAGCGGCGCGTTCCAGCTTACGCCGAAGTCGTGCCGGTTAATCTGCGCCGAGGCTACGAAGCCCGCGCGGGTCCTCGGTCCCTTGTCCCGGTTGCCTTCCCACCACGGCGTCTGCCACTGGCCTAGGAAGGCGGCGCGTAGGGTGACTGGCCTGGTCACGCCGCGGATGGTCAGGTTGCCGTGCACTGCGTAGTCGTGCCCGCCCAGCAGCTCGACCCGCATGCTGCGGAAGGTAATCGTTGGGTGGTTGGCCACGTCGAGGAAGTCGGCGCTTTTCAGGTGCGCGTCGCGGTCCGGCTCGCCGGTCCAGAGTTGCGCGGCGTCAATGGTCACTTCGACCGTGGCGTCCTGCGGGCGCTGCGGGTCGAAGGCCAGGCTGCCGCGCACATTCTTGAAGCACCCGCGCACGTGGGTCACCATCATGTGCCGCGCGCAAAATTCCGCCGCCGTGTGCCCCGGCTCGAGAAACCATTTGGCCATGCTGACCCCCGGAAAAGAATCCACAGATTAGACATCGACTTGATTGCGGGATGCAAATGAACGAGGAATTGGTGGAGCAGTCCAGCCGGCTGCACCCTCAGGGCACCTGAGCGACCCTCTACTGCGCTTTGCGGGACTAAGCCTTATAGGGGCCATGTTTCGCGGCAATCCAGGTCTCAACGAAACGGCGGAAGCGCAACGCTTCGCGAAGCAGCTCTCCGGCTTCCGTTTGCGAGGCCACCTCTGCGCGAGCATAATCAATCAGGTTGCGCTTGCGACGGCAGGCATCGAAATAGTCGGCAAACTTCTCTACGCTTTTTCCAAACACGACCCGCAGGGCCTCGAAGGTATTCCAGTGGTGTCCGATTCCAACGGCCACCCGGAAACCGGCGCAAGCAATGGCCATGTGAGAGAGCAGCAGAACGGCATTATAGGCCGTGGCGAACTGACGGTCGGGAGACAATCCCGGAAGCGCGGCATCCGCCAAGTCCCGGGCCACAATTCGGCGGAGCGCCGCAATCTCCACCGAACTGGTCTTGTGGCTGCGAACCTGTCTATTGGCGAGTAATCGTTTCCAGCTCGCGCGCATCGCCGCGGATAAACGTCTTTCTTCCCTTCAATACGGAAGTCAAGAAATGGCTTCCCGCCCGGAGCTGGCGGCGGAATTCGGCCTCACGGAACACGGTGAAGTTGACCTCGCGGCGCAGTCGCCGCTCCACGGGTCTCATGGCGCGAGCGAGTTCCGCCAGGCCTACCGAACCCAGAACCATCACGTCCAGGTCGCTGTGAGCGGTCTCCCGCCGGCCGGCCACGGAACCGTAAACGAACGCGCAGCGGATGCGCTGGCGGAACGGCGCGAGCCGAGTGCGTATCTGTTCGACTGCGCCCAGCGTCTTGCGAACCAGCCCTTGCAGGTCGTGAAAAATCGAAGCGTGGCGCTGCGCCCGGTAATACGTGCGCCTTCCCTCGCGGCGGCGTTCGAGCAGGCCGGTGACGGTGAGGGCGTCGAGTTCGCGCTGGAGACTGGAAGGGGCCGTCTCCAGCCGCTGCGCCAGTTCGGTCAGGAACCACCAGCGTTCCGGGTGCCCGAAGGTTGCCGCCAGCAATCCCTGGCGGATGCGGGGGAAGAGCGCGTCGAGGGGCCGTAAAGTACGCATTTGGCGTAAATATTTTCGCATTCTGCGTAATTGGAGTCAACTCCCTCCAGCACCAGAACCTGAACCAGCTTGTCTTCCATTTCGGAACGGAGGTCGGTGAGGAATTGGTCGAGGGGCCACGGGCCTGAATAGCCTTTATCTTTCGGCTTCGCTCCGGACCAAGGCGGCCCTCAGACGGCCTTGGATTCAACTTCCGCATGCAGGTCGGCCAGAAACTGTTCGAAAGGTCGCGGGCCTAAATCGCCCTTGCTGCGGTGGCGGACGGAGACGGTGCCGGCCTCGGCTTCTTTGCCGCCGACTACGAGCATATAGGGCGTCTTCATCAGTTGCGCGTCGCGGATGCGCGCTTGCAATTTTTCATTGCGACCGTCGAGATGCGCACGAAACCCTGCGGCGCGCAGCTTCTCCGCCACCTGTTTCGCGTAGTCCTGAAATTTGTCGCTGAGAGGCAGCACTTCGCACTGCACCGGCGCCAGCCACACTGGGAACGCGCCCGCGTAGTGTTCGATGAGCGTGCCGAAGAAGCGCTCCACAGACCCCCACAGCGCGCGGTGCACCATCAGCGGCTGGTGCCGCGCTCCGTCTTCGCCCACGTATTCCAAGCCGAACCGCGCGGGCAGGTTGAAATCGAACTGCACGGTGGTCAGTTGCCACGGCCGGCCGATAGCGTCCACCAGCTGGATGTCAATTTTCGGCCCGTAGAACGCGGCTTCGCCGGGCATCAGCTTGTACGGCACCTTCATCCGCGCCAGCGTGTCCACCAGCGCGGCAGTGGAGCGCTGCCAGTCTTCCGGCTTGCCGGCGTAGTTCTGCGGATGCGCTGGGTCCCAGTCGGACAGCTCGACTTCGTAACGGTCAAAGCCAAACGTCTTCAGCACGGCGAAGGCGAAGTCCACGCAGGCCTCGACTTCCGACTCGATCTGCGAAGGCGTGCAGAAGATGTGCGCATCGTCCTGGGTGAACCCGCGCACCCGCAGCAGCCCGTGCAGCACCCCGCTGCGCTCGTAGCGGTACACCGTGCCCAGCTCGGCCAGGCGCACAGGCAGGTCGCGGTAGCTGCGCAGGTGCGTCTTGTAAATCAGGATGTGGCCGGGACAATTCATGGGCTTGAGCTGGTAGTCGGCCTTTTCCACCTCCACCGCCCCGTACATGTTTTCTTTGTAGAAGCTGGTGTGGCCGCTGGTCTTCCACAGGTCGCGCAGCATGATATGCGGCGTGAACACCAGCTGGTAGCCCCGGCGCAGCAGCTCGTCGCGCAGCCAGTCTTCCATCAGCTTGCGCACCAACCCGCCGCGAGGATGCCAGAAGATGAGCCCCGGTCCGGCCTCTTCCTGGATGCTGTAGAGGTCGAGTTCCGGGCCCAGCTTGCGATGGTCGCGGCGTTTCGCTTCTTCCAGCCGGTGCAGGTACTGGTCCAGCTCCGCCTGCGTGGCAAAGCAGGTCCCGTAGATGCGCTGCATCTGCGGGTTGCCTTCCTGGCCTTTCCAGTACGCGCCTGCGACGCTCATCAGCTTGAACGCCTTCAGCCAGCCCCAGTGCGGGATGTGCGGCCCCAGGCAGAAATCAATGAATTTCCCGGACTGGTAGAACGACACCATCGGTTCGGTGGCCTTTTCCTGGATCAGTTCGCATTTGAATTGCTGTGGCCATTCTGTGTACAGCTTCAGCGCGTCGGCCTTCGGGAGCAGCTTGCGCTCATTGGGGATGTTCTGCGCGGCCAGCTCGCGCATTTTGGCCTCGATTTTCTTGAGGTCTTCGTGGGTGAAAGGCGTGTCGCGTACGAAATCGTAGTAGAAACCGTTCTCCACCGGCGGGCCGATGCCCAGCTTGGTCTCTGGAAATAGTTCCAGCACCGCGGCGGCCAGCAGGTGCGCACAGGAATGCCGCAGGACGTACAGCGCGTCGGGGTCCCCATCTTTCAGCAGCGCCAGCTTGGTGTCACCCTCAAGCGGCCGCGCCAGGTCCCACAGGCGGCCCTCTTCGATCGCGTTGCCGCCATCGCCCAGCCGCGCCACGAGCACTTCCTTCGCCAGCCTCGGCGAAATCTGCTGCGCGATGTCCAGCGGCGATGTGCCCCGCGGCACCTGGCGCACTGCGCCGTCCGGCAATCTGACTTGAATCGTGTCTCCCATAGAGGGCCTTTTTCCTGCGAGCAGAAAAATCTAGCTTACAGGCGGGTGGAATCCCGGTCAAGAATGCGCGCTAGATGAGCGTGACGCCGGGCAGGCCTTTGAAAGCCGAGTCTCCAGTGACCAGCCGCGCCGAATACACGAGCGCCGTGGCGTAAATGATAGCGTCTGCCATGGCCAGCCGGTGTTCCAGACTGGCCATGGCTCCGGCGGTGGCCAGCCCGGCGTCCAGTTCGGCCACTCGGCAGCGATAGGCATGGGAGAGAAACCGGTCGGCCACGGTTCCGCCCATCGAAAGCAGCTTCTTGAACACCTCATAGATGACAATGGCGGGCACGAGAAGGCGGTCCTCCCGGCTGAGGAAAGGGTGGAACTTTTCTGCCTTGGAACCCCCTGTCAGCACCTCGAGCCATCCGGAGGAATCCACCAGCACCAGGTCAGAACCGGTCGCTCCGGTCACGATAATCTTCCTTCCATTTCAACCCCTTGGCGATGCCGAACAACTCTGAAATGTGGCGATGCGGGCTGGCGTGCAGGGTCCCCCCCCGCTCATAGACGAACAGCTCTTGTCCGGGCTTGAGTCTCATCTTCTCCCGGACGCGCTTGGGGATGACGATCTGATACTTCGGAGACACCTTGACGGTTTCCATTTGGGAACCTCACATACGAAAATTCTATCGATACAAAACACGTATGTCAATATGTGTATCGATATAAGATTCGTATTACGAAATCGTGGAAGCTGCCTGCCCGGTGTCGGAAAGACTGCGCTGCATCGGCTGCCAGCGCCAATAGGTCAGCGAGCGCCACAGCCACTCGAACGGGCCGTAGCGGAAGCGCGCCAACCAGTAAGGCGACCAAACGAGCTGGGCAACCCACACTCCCAGCACGGTCAGAACCTGCCCCGCGCGCGCGACGCTGCCAAACAGGCCAAACCCGGGCCCGTAGAAGAAGGTGATGCAGAGCAGCGTCTGCATCAGGTAATTGGTGAAGGCCATCTGCCCGACAGCGCGCAGCCGCCGCGTCAGCCAGCCCAGCGCCCCGCTCTTGTGAATCAGCAGCAGGACGGCGATGTAGGCGCCGCTGACCAGCAAACTTCCCCAGTAGTTGAACTGCACCCCGAAGAAAAATGAGAAGTTGAAATCCCATCCCGCGGCCTCGTTGCGGTGTACCCCATAGAGGATGAGCGGCCAGCCGAGTCCCGCACCCGCCGCGGCCACGCCGCGGTAAAAAGCGGGCGAGCAGTCGCCGCGCAGCACTCCCCATTTGAACAGCGCCATTCCCACCAGCATCAATCCCCCGGCGCGCCAGAAGCCCCAGACTAAAATCACGAAAGTCTGGAATTCAAACACCAGGGGCACGCGGTGGCTCAACTGGGCACGCCACGCCCCGCGGTAGGCGGCCAGCTCCTCCTGGATTTTCTCCGCCGGCGGCTGCCAGTCGCTGAGCCTCATTTCCTCGCGCTCTGCCGCCGGCATCTGCGGCAGCGCAAACCCACCGGCCAGCGAGATGGCCGAACCGAGGGTGAGAAAAATCAATCCCACCGCGAGCAACATCCTGGGCGACCGTTTGCGAAACCAGAAGACGGCCAGCGCGCACAGCGCGTACAGCACCAGGATGTCTCCCACCCACAGCAGGTAGGCGTGGATCAGCCCGATCAGCAGCAGCCACAGGGTGCGCCGGTAGTGCATCGCCGTCGCGGACGCGCCGCCGGCTTCCACCCGCTGCGTGAACAGCACTATTCCGGCGCCGAACAGCAGCGAAAATATGGTCATGAACTTCTGGTCGAACAGCACGTGGGTGAGAAACCAGGCCCAGTAGTTGGCCCCCGTCAGGTCGCCGTAGGCCGTGGGGTTGAAGTAGGCGGCGAAGGGCATGGCGAACGTCTGGATATTCATCATCAGGATGCCCAGCAGCGCAAATCCGCGCAGCAGGTCGAGGGAATCAATGCGTTCGCGTTGCGGGACTGGGAAAGCCGCGGAATTCATAGGCGATCTGGGGAGTCTAGCAGAGATTGGGATTGTTTTGCGCCGGAGTGCAAAACAGATGGGCCGCTAACCTGAGTTTAGAAGCTAACCTTCACATCTTCGCGCTCCGCGCCTGTTGCCGTAAACAGCGGCCGCGGCTGGTAGGCCAGCATCCGCGCCACGAAGACGTCGGGGAGCTGCTGGATGCGCGTATTGAAGTTGTTGGTGGCGTCGTTATAGAGCTCGCGGCGATCGGCGATGTGCGACTCGATCTGGCTGATTCGCGTTTGCAGTTGCAGGAAGTTGTTGTTGGCTTTCAGGTCGGGATATTTTTCGGCCACCGCGAACAGGGACTTCAAGGCTCCCGCTGAAAGCTGGTTGGCTTCCAGCTTCTGGCCTACCGTTTTCGCGTTCAGCCACGCGGTGCGCGCGGCCACGATTTTTTCCAGCGTCTCCGACTCGTATTTCATGTAACCCTTGCAGGTGTCCAGCAGCTTGGGCAGCTCGTCGAAGCGCTGCTTCAGCAGCACGTCGATGTTGGACCACGAGCGATCCACTTCGTTGCGCACAGCCACTAGGCTGTTATAGACGGTGATGAAGTAGAGCAGCAGGCCGACCACCACGAAGCCGGCGAAAACTAGGATCAGGATGTCCATGTCCTCCCCTGGGGCTACAATGCTTTCGGCAGGCCAGATTGTACCGGGTTTCGACGGCGTGGAGCCGCTGTACGTGCATTTTCCTCTCCGCAAATGGCTACAACGCCTGGACCCGGCAAACACCCCGAATTTTTTCTGCATCCTGCCAGCAGGGAGGATTCATGCGCAAGCATGTCAAGGCGGTGCCCTTCCTGATCCTTTTGCTCCTACCAGGATGTTTCCGTGCGATCGGTGATTCCGAGAGCCGGCCCCAGCTCTTTGTCCCGGCCCCAGGCTCTCCTTTTCCGGTGGGGAGCGCGCCGACCGACGTGGCCGCGGGCGACGTGAACGGAGACGGCAAGCTGGATCTCGTCACCGCCAACGCGAGCAGCAACGACCTCTCCATTTTGCTTGGCGACGGCCGCGGCGGATTCAGGGCAGGGCCGCCGCTCGATGCCGGGCCCAGACCGCATCTGGTGGCACTCGCAGATTTCAATCGCGATGCAAAACTCGACTTGGCGGTGACCGAGCACGATAGCAACAATGTGCGGATTCTTCTGGGAACAGCCGGAGGTCGCTTCGAGCGGGCGCCGGGCTCACCCTTTGCCGCGCTGAACACGACCAACCCGCACAACCATGGGCTCCGCGCAGGATTTATCAACGACGATGCGCACCTCGACATCACCACCTCGAACCAGAACGACCACAGCGTCTCGATCCTGCTGGGCGACGGCCGCGGAGGCTTTGCCCCCTCGGGCGGGTCACCCTTCCGCACGGGCCGTGCACCCTATCCACACACGCTGGCGGACGTGAACAAGGACGGGAAAACAGACATCGTCACGCCTGACGTGGGGGGCAACACGCTGACCGTGCTCCTTGGTGATGGCAAAGGCGCATTTGCTCCTGCGGCGGGCTCACCGATGGCTGTTGCCCCGCGCCCCTATTTCGTGGCTGCGGGGGACCTCAATAACGACGGAGTGGTGGACCTGGTTGCCACCCACGACGACATCTCGCTAGTCACCCTTCTGCTGGGAAACGGGCGAGGTGCCTTCCGGCCCGCTCCCGGCTCGCCGCAGGACATCGGAGCGCGCGCCGCCGAATGTGCTCTTGGAGACGTGAACGGTGACGGCCGGCTGGATTTTGTGGCCGGCATGCTGAACACAGTGGCCGTCTGGCGGGGTGACGGCAGCGGGCGCTTCCGGCCTGCGCCCGGGTCCCCGTACCCGGTGGGGCGAGGCGGGTGGGCGGTCGCCCTGGCTGATCTGAATAAGGACGACAAGCTCGATGTGATTGTCGCCAGCGTAGAAAGCAACAATGTGACCGTGCTGCTCGGGCGGTGATTGGGGGAGTCGCCGCGGTGCAGCACACTCTGCCGGGTCGTTCTGTAGAGCACGCTGTGCGGCGACACGGATGCCAGCGCTACGCGAATGAAATCTTCACGTCTTCGCGCTCGGCCGCCACCGCCTGGAACAGGTCGCGCCGGCTGTAGCCCAGGAAGCGCGCGACCATCATCTCCGGGAACACTTCGATGCGCACGTTGTAGGTGTTGGTGTCGTCGTTGTAGCGGTCTCGCCGCACGGCGATTTCCTGCTCGATGCCGGTGATGCGGCCCTGCAGCTGCATGAAATTCGTGTTGGCCTTCAGCTCCGGGTAGTTCTCGGCCACCGCAAACAGCGACCGCAGCGCGCCCGTCAGCATGTTGTCGGCCTGAGCCTTTTCGCTGACGGTGCCCGCGTTCATCACCGCCGCGCGCGCTTGGGTGATTTTTTCAAACGTGCCCTGCTCGTGCTTCATGTAGCCTTTGCAGGTGTCCACCAGTTTGGGCAGCTCGTCGTGCCGCTGCTTCAGCAGGACATCGATGTTGGCCCACGCGCGGTCGTTGTTGTTGCGCAGCGCCACCAGGCCGTTATAGATGCCGATGCCCCAGATCAGCAAAATCGCCGCCAACGCAAAAAACCCCAGCAGCACGAACAGCACAATCCCTCCCAGCATCATCCCTCCTCCGCGGCCCCGCCGCTCACCACAGACCGAATCTTAGCAGCAGCGCGGCCAGGCAGGCCAGCGTCAGCGCCGCCCCGCCGAAAATGTGCAGCCAGGTATGCGTCCCCAGCCTCGAGAGCACCTGTTTTTCGCTGGCCTCGGCGATAAAGAACCACGGATGGTGCTTTCCTTTTTTGATGACCACACGCTCGAACTCATCCGCCACGCCGGGGATTTCGCCGGCCGTCCCCAGGACGTAGCAGTCGTCGCCCGGGCTGAGGTTGCGCTCGGTGAAGCGCATCTCGCCTTGCGTGCCCACCCCGCGCGAATTGCAGAAGGCATAGAAGCGGGAGGGCACGTCGGCGCTGTTGACCTTGGCCTCGTTCATCCGCGATAGGGTGATGCCCAGCAGCGCGCCCAGACCGCCGTTGGTCGAATACTCGATGTCCGGGGGCACGTCCAGCTCCGCGCCCGCGGGGTCCACCTTCACTCGGCCGGTCTCATCCTCCACCTGGAAGGGGATGCCGTCCTGCTCTTCGTGAACATCCTCCCACTTCGAGTTCTTGCGGCGCTGGACGTAGCGCTCGATCTTCACGTGGGTGCTGAACGACGGGATTTTGCCGATCAAGCTCGGCACCGTCCGCTGGCCTACGGCTCTCCCGGCCACTTCGGCCAGTCCCATGGCCACCGACCGGCATTTGCTGGTGGGCGTGTTTTCCACGATGCGCTTGTTGCGCAGCAGCTTGAACCCGCGAAAAAACGAGTACACGCCGAAGCCCAAGCCCACGACGGCGGCGATTACCCAGTTGTCATCGCCGTTGAGCAGAAAGGCGAGCCACATCGTTCGTGCGCCGAGAATAGACTACGACATGCACGCTGTCCAGCCGTTCGCCGCAGACCTGGCCGTGCGGTACAATTCGCCGCTGCACGGTTTGCACCTCCCCGGAGGAAGCTGTGAAACGCATACTTACTCTGTGCCTCTTCGCCGCCTTTGCCCACGGCGCATCCGCCCAATCCGCCCCTCCGCACGCGGCCGGGCGTCCTGTGCACACCTATTCCATCGTCGCCCGCGACCCGGCCACCGGCGAGCTGGGCGTGGCCGTGCAGTCGCACTGGTTCTCGGTCGGCTCGATTGTCACCTGGGCGGAATCCGGCGTGGGCGCGATTGCCACGCAGTCGTTCGTCGAGCCGAGTTACGGGCCGCTGGGCCTCGGCCTGATGCGCAACGGCAAATCCGCTCCCGATGCCCTGAAGGCCCTCCTCGCTGCCGACGAGGGCCGCGACGTCCGCCAGGTCGCCTTCATCGACGCCCAGGGACGCGTCGCCGCGCACACCGGCAGCAAATGCATCATCGCCGCCGGACATCACACCGGCAAGGAATTCTCCGTCCAGGCCAACCTGATGGAGAAAGCCACGGTGTGGCCGGCGATGGCCCGCGCGTTCGAATCCGCCGCCGGCGATTTGACGGACCGCCTGTTCGCCGCCCTCGAGGCTGCGGAGCGCGAAGGCGGCGACATCCGCGGCCGCCAGTCCGCGGCCATTCTTGTGGTGAAGGGAAAATCCAGCGGTCAGCCGTGGGCCGACCGCATCGTGGACCTGCGCGTGGAGGACCACCCCGACCCCATCGGCGAGATCAAGCGCCTGGTAAAGGTCAACCGCGCCTACAACCACATGAACGTCGGCGACGTCTGCGCGGCCGGCAAAGACTGGGACTGCGCCACGCGCGAATACAGCGCAGCGGAACACATCCTCCCCGAGATGGTCGAGTTCGTCTTCTGGCACGCGGCCACGCTGGCCGCCAACGGCCGCGTCGAGGAGTCCCTGCCGCTGTTCAAAAAGGTGTTTGCGAAGGAGCCCATCTGGGCCGCGTTGGTGGGACGCCTGCCGCATTCGGAGCTGCTGCCCAACGACCCCAAACTGATTGAAAGGATCAAAGCGCAGGCCGGAGGGCGCGCAGGCAGCCCGTAATTCGGCAATCCGGGCTATTGCGGGATCGGCGGCGAGGCGGCGGTGGCCGGCGCGCCTAGCGCGTACCGCACCACGTTGCTCATATCCACGTAAAAGTACTTCTGCCCGGTCACCCCGGGGTTCACCGGGTTGGCATTGATGGTGTAGGCCTCAAACTGCCCGTTCCCGTCGGCGTCAATCGGATTGTAGCTGTAGGTATAGCCGTGCCTGGTTCCGGAGGCCAGTACCGCATCAATCAGGTCGGCGGCTGCGGCCGTGGCCGGCGACCCCGGCCCCAGCGCGCCCAGCGTCGGCGAAAACCCCTGCTGGTAGGTCGTCTGGTAGCTTACCTCTGCTGTGCTGATGCTCCGCAGCGCGCTGGCGGCGTTGGCCTCATTGGCTTTCATTTTGGACTGCATGAATCTGGGGACTGCGATCGCCGCAATCACCAGGATAATCCCCACCACAATCAGCAACTCAATCAGAGAAAACCCGCGCCCTCGCATTTTCCCGCTGCACTCGCGCATAATGCCTCCCGTGGTGCGTTCCTGGGAACTCGCAGCTCCCAACGGCAGGAGAATCCTAGCACATACCAAGAAACACGCCCGCGCAATTGTCCGCAGTTCGTCGTTGCGCCGCGCGCCGGCGCAGACGCCTCAACGCCCGCGCAGCGCGTCCCGCAGCCTCTCCATCTGCCCCAGGTGATTCAGGTCGTGCCCGGCCATCATCTCCGTCAGCCGGCGGACCGTTTCCTTGCCTCGCTCGGCGTGCAGGCCGTAGCGCTCCCAAGCCTGCCGGGAGATACTCCGCAGCAAGCGCAGATTCTTCGCCCGGACGACAGCAAACTCCTCCAGCGATTCTTTGACCTCCTTCTTTGCGTAATGGCAGCCGGCGGCCCACCGGTCCTGGTCGTATGCCTGGATGGGGGTACCGCTCTGGCAGATGATCATGCGATAGCGGTAGGCGGCCACCAGCTCGGTGTCGGACAAGTGCGCCAGGATCTCAGTGATGGACCATTTCCCCGGCGCGGGTCTCCATCGGAGCTGCGTGGGCGTGAGCCCGCGGGTCATCGCGGCCAGCCGTTGGGGGGTCGCCGCCAGCACCTTCATGGCATCCCGGCCATCCAGGTATCCGAGGATTCGCTTCGTATACTGTCGAGGCGCCTCTTTCATCTCTGCCCTTTCCTCGTTGCGTGGTCTCGCCGGCGTTTGCCGGCCGTTCAGAATCCCGGCAGCAATCTCTCTACTTCTTCCGTGCGGTTTCCATCTGCTCCCACGCCGCGTCGGGCAGCATGGCCAGGTCGTTGAATTCGCCCGCGCCGCTCAGCCACCCCGCGCCGTCAATGGTCACGCATTCCCCGTTCACATAATCGGACTGCGGCGAGACCAGGTACACAGCCAAATTGGCGAGTTCGTCGTGGCGGCCGAAGCGCTTCATCGGGTGGGCGTTCCGCAGGCGCTCTTCGATCTCCTTCGACGGCATCAGCCGCGACCACGCCCCTTCGGTGGGAAACGGCCCCGGCGCGATGGCGTTCAGCCGGATGCGGTACTTGGCCCACTCCACCGCCAGCGACCTGGTCATGGCCAGCACCCCGGCCTTCGCGCACGCCGACGGCACCACGAACCCCGAGCCGCAGTTCACCGCCGCGTACGTGGTCACAATATTCAGCACCGTCCCGGCGCGGCCGGTCGCAATCCACCGCTGCGCCAGGGCCTGCGTGCAGTGGAAGGTCCCGTGGAGCACGATGCCTACCACGGCGTTAAACGCGTTGGGTGAAATTTTTTCCGTGCGGGCGATGAAGTTGCCGGCGGCGTTGTTCACCAGCGTATCCACTTCGCCGAGCTCCCGCCGCGCGACGGCGGCCATCGTGTCCACGGCGGCAAAGTCGCGCACGTCGCAGGTGGCGAAGGCCGCCGCACCGCCGGCTTTGCGGATGTCCTCGCAGGTTTGGTTCAGCGGCTCTTCGCGCCGCCCGGTGAGAAAAACCTTCGCGCCGAGTTCCGCGAAGCGCATGGCCATCGAGCGGCCCAGCCCGGTCCCGCCTCCGGTTATGAGAATCACGCGGCCTGCCAGCAGGTTATTTGCGTACATAGTCGCCTCCTCAGAGGCAGCTATGTAAACAGATGTGCGGGGAAAAAGGAAAAGGGAAAATGGAAACAGCGGCAGGGGTCAAGCCCAACGCCGGCAGCAAGGCGTTCGCACGGGGGCAATTCAACCGTCCGCAGGGCCTATTGCTTCCCCGAGGGCACCTTGCGCCGGAGATCGTCGAAGAAATTCAGCACAAAGGTCAGCGAGGTCTGCGTCTCCTCCCCTGATGTGCCTCCTGGGTATTTGAGCACGGCGAAGCGCTTTCCGTCTGCCGCCAGGTCGTGAGTCCTGGCCGAGCCCAGCACAATGACGTGCCCCGAGGACCACAGTTCCGGCCTGTCGTGCTGGAACGAGCTGCCCTGCGCGCGGTAGCGCACGGACATGATCTGGGGGCCCGTGCGATAAAAGAGAACCGGTTCTTTCCGCGACCAGTTGGGGAACGCCGCGTTGCCGTTGGAAATCTGCCAGCGGCCGCCCGGCCCGGGGAAGGGGCGCACATAGATTTCGTATCTTCCCGAGTCGTTCGACGCGTAAGCAATCCAGCGCCCGTCGGGCGAAAACGTGGGCTGGACTTCAACGAACTGCGTGCGCAGGAACAGCTCGGGCTTGCCCGGCTTCCAGGTGGCCGGGTCGGTGCCTTCCATCCGCGCGGTCCAGATATCCCAGTCCGTATTCGGCGCGAATTCTGTAAAGGCCAGAACGCGCCCATCAGGGCTCCAGGATTCCGCTGCCTGATTGTTCTTGCTTTCCAGGAGGCGCACTTCATCTCCCGCGCCGTCGGCCCGCTTGATATACAGGTTTCGGGCCCCGGAGCGGTCGGAGTCGAAGGTGATGTACTTTCCATCCGGTGTCCAGGCTGGCCTGCGGTCCAGAGTCATATCGAAGGTCAGCTTGGTCATAGCATCCCTCTGGATGTCATACACCCAGATGTCCGGGCTCTTGCCGTCGTTCAACTCCAGAGCCAGCCGTTTCCCGTCGGGTGAGAATCGTAACTGAGTTTGCATCGCCACCGTGTTTCGCAGCGGCAGATACTTGCCTTGCTTGTCCATCCAGGAGATGCCGGCTCCGCCCAGGCGTTCCCCGCCGGGCAGGTAGGCAAGTGTTCCGTCTGAAGCAAAAGCAAGGCTCGCTAATCCGTTGCCGGAGCTTGTGGTCACGTCCTCCAGAACCGGCGCGGGAGGACCGGTCATCTCCAGCCTGCGCAGGTCGAAGGGAGCGGCGAAGATGGTCCCTTCGCGCGCGAACAGCAGATGACCGCTGGGGAGATAGCGCGGGTTGAAACCGTTGACGGGGAGCGTCTTCCGTTCACCGCTGGCCAGCATCTGCACCACGATGGAGGCGGCGTTGAAGTTGGCAGTCGCGATGTTGATAGTGAACAACACTGCCCTGCCCCCCGGAAGCACCTGTGGCGTGCGGTGCGTGACTTCGTTTTTGGCCTTGTCCAGAACGGTGACTGGTTCAGGCTTCCCGCCCGCAGCCGGGACGCGCGAAAGGCTGGTCGCTCGGTCCAGCGCGGCAACGATCCAGCCATCTTCCCCCCACCAGCCCCCGCGCGGGACGGGAGCATCGCAGAGGGTAACCGCCGCGCCTCCCAGGAAGGAGATTTTCTTCATCCTGGCATCGGCGAAAAAGGCCACCCACTCGCCGTCGGGCGAGAAGAACGGACCGCCGGCATTCTCCGTGCCCGAGAGGACCGTGGATTCCGGCTGGTCCAGCCGCCGTGCGTAGAGGCGCGTGGTCCCCTGTTTGTCGCGGGCCTGATACACCAGGCGCGTGCCATCCGGCGAGAGCGCCAGGCCGGCCGGGACAAAGGATTGTTCCGGCTCCGCTTCGAAGCTCAAGCGCACCGCCGGGCGCAGCGGTTCGGTGTGCCACGGCCTCCACAGCGCTGTCACCGCAGTGGTGATGGCCAGGGTTGCAACCGCCCAGGGCAGCACACGTTTCCATGTTGGCAGCGCGGGGCCTGGTAATGCAGCTGCTGCCTCGATGGCTGCGTGGTCTGCCGAAGGATTGGCTAAATGCTCGTCGAGGGCAATCCGCGCTTCTCCGATATCGCGCAGCCGCGACTTCGGTTCTTTGGTCAGGCACCGCCGCAGCAGCCGCCGGATGGGCTCCGGCGTTGCGCCGGGCAGCATTCCCCACCCCGGCTCGTCCTTAATCACCGCGGCCATCGTTTCCGACGCCGTCTCCCCGGCATACATCCGCTGCCCGGAAAGCATCTCCATCAGCACCACGCCGAAGGCCCAGATGTCTGCGCGGCGGTCCACTGGTTTGCCCTTGGCTTGTTCCGGGGACATATACGCCGCAGTGCCCAGTATGATCCCCGCGCGCGTGGCCGCCAGGCTGATGGTCGGCGAGTGGGACAGATCGGCGCCGACGGTTTCGCCCTCCAGCGCTTTGGCCAGCCCGAAATCGAGCACTTTTACGGAGCCGTCCGTAGTGATTTTGATATTGGCAGGTTTCAGGTCGCGGTGGATGATGCCGCGCTCGTGCGCGTATTCGAGCGCTTCGGCCATCTGCCGGGCCAGCGGCAGCGCTTCTTCGAGGGCCACTGGCCCTGCGCCGATTTTTTCCGCCAGCGTCGGCCCCTCGACCAGCTCCATAACGAGGGCGCGAAGTCCGCCGGATTCCTCCAGTCCGTAGAGAGCGGCGATGTGTGGGTGGTTTAGCGAAGCCAACGTCTGCGCTTCGCGCTCGAACCGCGCCATGCGGTCGGCCTGTTGCGCGAATTCCGCGGGCAGGACCTTCAACGCCACGTTTCGCGCCAGGCGGGCGTCCCGGGCGCGATACACTTCGCCCATCCCGCCCGCGCCGATGGCCGCCAGGATTTCAAACGTGCCCAGTTTTGTCCCTGCTGTCAGGGCCATTGACGGTGGATTATAGACCGCGATGTGCGGGTTGTCCTAGTGGTGCGTCCCGGAAATCGGCCCCTACATCCCTGCCTGGTCTCGCAGAGTCTCGCACCCCAAATTGGGACACCGCTGAAACTCTAAGCCCCTTGCGTGTTTTGTGCATCCGGCATACGATTCCGCGAAAATGTCCTATGCTGCTTTCTCCAGGCACACGACTGGGTCCTTATGAAATCCTCGCGCCGCTCGGTGCGGGAGGCA
>Ga0247727_10007358_pt1 | contig 20986 bp, 15 predicted proteins | sample WisWelCaveWW1625_FD_202498 | JGI IMG/M metagenome (GOLD analysis project Ga0247727, IMG submission 202498) | Biofilm microbial communities from Wishing Well Cave, Virginia, United States - WW16-25 | ecosystem: Environmental > Aquatic > Deep subsurface > Groundwater > Cave microbial mat | place... | reverse complement strand
GGGGGGGGAGGGGCCGGAGCGAGGGGCACGTTCGCGGGCTCCGCGACCTCGGGCCCGATCGTCTGCGGCAGCACGGGCGCTTTCGTTTTTCCCACCAGCGAGCGCAGCGTGGCCGCGGCCTGGTCCCGCTCCTTGTCGCTGAGCGGCACCGCATCGATAGCGGCCACCAGCTCGCGCATGGTGGCATACCGCCGGGCCGGGTCTTTCGACAGCACGCGGGCGACGATGGGGCCCAGCTCCTCGGGCGCCTCTTTGCGCAGGGCGAGGATGTTGGGGGCGTCACCGTCCTTGTGCTGCTCGATGATGGCGTCCGGCGTCTCGGCGTCGAACGGCACCTTGCCCGTCAGCAGGAACACGGTGAGCACGCCCAGGGCGTACTGATCCGCCGCCGGACCCACGCGCTTGCCGGCCGCCTGCTCCGGGCTCAGGTAGTGCGGCACCCCGAAGACCGATCCGCCTTGTTTGGGGGGGTGCTCCCCCACGGCGCGGGTCAGGCCGAAATCGGCCAGGAGAATACGGCCTTCCTTGTCCACGAGGACGTTGGCCGCCGTCAGGTTGCGGTGCACCACCCGCCGGTCGTGCGCGTACGAGAGGGCGGACGCCGCGGCGCGCAGGACGGCCAGAAGCGGCAGGATGCCGAGCGGCCCATGCGCGGCCACGATGGTGTCGAGCGACCGCCCGTCGACGAACGGCATCACGCAATAGCGGGTGTTCCCGCCCTGCCCGACCCGCAGGATCTTGACGATGTTCGGGTGATCGAGGTTGACCGCGACGCGGGCTTCCTTGGTGAACCGGTCGCCGACGTCGGCCGCCATGCCGAAGGCCAGCGTCTTCACCGCGACGGTCTTGCCGTCCTTGATCTCGCTGGCGCGGAACACGGTGGCCATCCCGCCGCCGCCGATCAGCGACTCGATCTCGCACTCGGCCGCCAGGTCCCGGCGCACGGCGGCGAGCAGCGCGTCGCGCCCCTGGGCGGTGGCCAGGAAGGTCTCGGCCTTGGGGTGGGTGGCGTCGAGCCCGCAGCGCGAGCAGAACCGCGCGCCGGGCCGGATGGGCGTATCGCACCGGGTGCAGATCATCGGCCCTCGATGGTCGTCTGACGACCGCCGCCGCGCAAGGGCTTCGGGTTCAACCGGGAATCGCCCGGAACAGGTCGAGGCCCCGCTCGAACCGCCGCCCGATTTCGGCGACCACCGGCCGCAGTCCGGCCCCCTGCAGGGTCGGATCGGCCTGGATCGCCTCGCGCGCAAGGCGGTGCGCCAGGTCCAGCAGGTCGCCGTCGCGCGCGAAGTCCGCGTACCGCAAGCCCACCAGGCCCGACTGGCGCGCGCCCACCAGCTCGCCGTGCCCGCGCTCGGCGAGATCCAGCTCGGCGATTGCGAAGCCGTCCTGCGTCTCCACGAAGCGCTGCAGCCGCTCGCGGTTCGCGCCGGGACCCGGCATCAGGATGCAGGAGCTATCGCTCGCGCCCCGGCCGATGCGCCCCCGCAGCTGGTGCAGCTGCGCGAGCCCGAACCGCTCCGGGTGCTCGATCAGCATCACCGTGGCGTTCGGCACGTCGATGCCCACTTCGATGACCGTCGTGGCCACGAGCACCTGGACCTCGTTGGCCCGGAACCGGCGCATCACCAGGTCGCGCGCGTCGGCGGCGAGCCGGCCGTGCACCAGGCCGACGGCGCAGTCGGGGAAGATCTCCTCCGCGAGCAGTTTGGCCATCTTCGCCGCGGCCTTGAGGTCGGTCTTCTCGGTCTCGTCGATGACCGGATACACAACGTAGGCCTGCCGGCCCCCCGCCCGGACCTGGTCCCGGACGAAGTCGTACACCTTCACCCGCCCGCGCTCCTCGCGGATCGTCGTCGTGACCGTGCCGCGGCCCGGCGGCAGCTCGTCGAGCCGCGACACGTCGAGATCGCCGTAGGCGGCCAGCGCCAGCGTGCGCGGGATGGGCGTCGCCGACAGCAGCAGCACGTCCGGCCCCTCGGCGGCGTTCTTCTGCGCGAGCTGGGCGCGCTGGGCCACGCCGAAGCGGTGCTGCTCGTCAATGACGACCAGCCCGAGCCGTCGGAACGCGACGTCCTCCTGAATGAGGGCGTGCGTCCCCACCACGAGCGGCGACATGCCGGTCCGCAGGCGGGAGCGGATCTCTTCCTTCTCTCCCGCCGCCAGCCGACCCAGCAGCAGCTCGGGCACGATGCCGAGCGGCGCGCCCAGCCTGGTGAGCGTCGCGGCATGCTGTTCGGCGAGGATCTCGGTCGGCGCCATCAGGGCCGCCTGGCAGTCGTTCTCGAGGGCGAGCAGCATCGCGAACAGCGCGACCACCGTCTTGCCGGACCCGACGTCGCCCTGCAGGAGGCGGTGCATCCTGACCGGGGCCGTCATGTCCGCGACGATTTCCTTCAGGCACCGCTTCTGCGCGCCGGTCAGCTCGAACGGCAGCGCCGTACGCAACGGCGTGGTCAGCGTCCGCTTCACCTCGAACCGGATGCCTTGGCGCGAACGGCGTGCAAGCCACCGCGCCCGCGCCAGCACCAGCTGGAGCAGCATCAGCTCCTCGAACGCGAGGCGGCGCCTGCCCTGCTCGGCATCGTCCGGCCGCTCCGGACGGTGCGCCAGCCGGAGCGCCTCGGGCAGCGCCACGACGCGGGCCGCCTTGCCCCAGGCCGGCGGCAGCTCCTCCCGTACCAGCGGCAGCAGCGACGACAGGTGCTGATCGAGGAGATGTCGCAGCTGGCGCACGGTGAGGCCTTCCGTCGCGCGATAGACCGGGAGGACCTTGCCGCCCGCGGGCGCCTCGTCGTCCTCGCCGCCGAGGATCAGCCACTCGCGCGGCTGGAGCTGCCGGCCGTGGAAGTGGCGGATCGGACCACTGGCCAGCACCAGCAGGCCCTTCCGGATCTGCCGCTCGAGAAACGGGCGGCCCGGCCATCCGCATTCCAGCAGCCCGGTCTCGTCCTGGAGCACGCACTGAAAGACCCGGAGCCGCCGTCGCGTCGGAATCACGGCGGTCGACACCACGCGCCCGACCACCGTGATCTCGGCGCCGACGCCCATGCCGCGCGCCCGCCCGATGGGCGTGACGGTCGTCGCGTCGAGGTAGCGGAACGGCACGTGGTACAAAAGATCGCGCGCGGTGCGGATCTCGAGACGGGCCAGGAGGTCGGCCCGGTGCTGCCCGACCCCCTTGAGGAACTGGACCGGCGTATCGAGCGTCAGCGCCATCGGCTGGGGCGAGCCGCGCGCTCAGTCATCCAGTATCCTGCGCGCATACGTCGCGGCATCGAACACCTCGAGGTCGTTCACCGTCTCCCCGGTTCCGATGAAGCGCACCGGCAGGTTCAGCTCGCGCCGCAACGCGACCACGGTCCCGCCGCGCGCCGTGCCGTCGAGCTTGGTCACGATCAGCCCGGTAATCGGCAGCGCGGCGGCGAACGCCTTGCCCTGCTGCACGGCGTTCTGTCCGGTCGAGCCGTCGAGTACCAGGAGCGTCTCGTGCGGCGCGCCCCCCCCCCCCCCCCGGGGGGCGCGGCGCGCCACCACGCGCGCGACCTTCTGCAGCTCCTTCATCAGGTTGTCCTGCGTGTGCAACCGGCCGGCGGTGTCCACCAGCACCGTATCGAGCCCGCGCGCGATCGCCGCCTCGACCGCGTCGAACGCCACGGCGGCCGGGTCCTGCCCGGCGGAGCCGCGTACGCACGGCACGGCGAGGCGGCCGGCCCATTCCTCGAGCTGCTGCACCGCGCCGGCCCGGTAGGTGTCGGCGGCGCAGAGCAGGACCTTGCGATCGTCGCGGGAGAGACGGCGGGCCAGCTTCGCGGCCGCGGTCGTCTTGCCCGAGCCGTTGACGCCCACGAGCAGGACGACCGTCGGTCCGGGGTTCGCGCGGACGATGCGGCCCGGGTCCACGCCGCCGGCGAAGAGCAGGCCGGTGAGCTTCGCTTCCAGCACGCCGCGCACGTCGTCGGCCGTCTTGAGCCTGCCGCGGCGGACCTCGCTGGTGACTCCCTCGACCAGCTCCAGCGCCGCGGCGACGCCCAGGTCGGCCTCGATCAGGGTGCGCTCGAACGCGTCGAGCTCGGCCCGACCGGTGCCGCGCACCAGCACGCCCACGTCGGTGAGTGCCAGCTGCTTGACCTTCGACCAGAGGCCGCCCACGGGGAGAAAGTTATGAGGGGAGTCAACTGGAGGCGGTCGGTAGTCGGAAGTCGGGAGTCGGGAGTCGCAATCGTGGACCGGACAGGAACGCAACTGACCACTGACAACTGACTACTGACTGCCGACGGCGATTCTCTCACCGCAGGCCGCGCCGCCGTCGCGCGATCCATTCGGCGAGCAGTGCCACCAGCGCGACGCCGTACGGCCACGGCGTGTGCCGCAGCGGCACCGGCGGCGCGGCGGAGGCCCCGGCGAGCCCGGATTGAGGCGCGAGGGTGCGTGAGCGCGGCAGGAACTCCCGGCCGGCTGCGGCGAGCGAATCGCGCAGGGCCAGCAGGTCGGCGCGGCCGGGCGTCGGATCCGCGAGCAGCCAGTCGGTGAGCCCGGCGACCAGGGCCCGATACGCTTCGGCGGCCGCGCCGCCCTTGCTCGCCCAACGCCAGAAGCCGCTCGCGCCGATGCGCACCTGCCGCCGGCCGGTGCCCCCCCGCCCCCCGCCCCCCCCCTGGCCCTGCAGCACGGCGCGCGCCCGGCCACGCCGCTCGAGCTGCGCCGCGAGCGCGGTCCATTCGAGGGAATCCGGCGGCAGGTCCGCCGCGCTCTCCAAGGGGGGCAGGCTCTCCGGCGGAGCGCCCGCGAACGCGTCGCCCACCGGCGAGGACGACTCCGGCGCCAGAACGTACCAGTCGCCACCCGCACCGTCGACCGAGACCCACCGCCACAACGCTCCGCGTGCCGCCGCGGCCAGCGGCTGCACGCCGGCTCCCCCGTGCGCGACCACCAGCGCCGCGCGCGCGACTTCGCTCTGGATCTGCGCCTCCGCGACCGGACGCAAAGTCTGCGTTTCGCGCCAGCCGCCGGCCAGCAGTCGGACGTACGAGCGCACCGGCACGCCGCTCGTCGTGCGGAGCGTCTGCGCGAGCCAGCGGAAATCCCAGTCGGGCGCATCGGACACCAGCACGATCGTGCTGGCGCGCGTCACCGAGGCCGCCGTGCCTCGCGAGTCGTCGCGCGGCTCCCCGTCGCCCGGTAGTCCGGAGAGACGCGCCTCGTAGCGACGCACCTCGCGCTCGCCCGCAGGGGCGGCCGGCACGAACCGCAGCTCGTGCCGCACCAGGCCGCCGGCGGCCCCGAGCCCGAGGCGCGCCCGCGCCGCCGGCCGGCCTTGCTCGAAAAACTCCAGCGTCACGGAATCACCGGCGCCGCTCCCGGTGGCGACCAGGTCCACCGCGGCCAGCGCCGTGTCGCCCGCGCGCAGGCTGGCCGGCAGGTCGAGCGTCACGACCCCGGCGTCGCGCGCCGTGGGGCGCTCCAGCACGACGACGCGCGCCGCGCGCAGCAGGTCGGCGGGCAGCGCCGCCGCGTCCTCGATTTCGCCGTCGGTCACCACGACCACCGGGCCCCCGCGCGCGGCCGCCTCGCGCAGGGCCGGAAGCAGGCGGCTCGCCGGCGCTTCGGGCCGGACGCCGTCGACGAACAGCCGCGGCTCGAGCCCGAACACGAGGATGCGCCCGCCCCTCCCCCCCCTCCCCCCCGCCCCCCCCCGGCCGGCCGCGCTTCGCGCCGTGTCGAGGGCCGCTTGCCAGCGAACCTCACTGGCGGCATCGCTCATCGAGGCGGACCCGTCGAGCAGGACCGTCGGCACGGCCGGGCCGACGCGGCGGCAGCCCGGATTGATGAGCAGGGCCGCGACCACGCCCCAGGCCGTCGCGCGCAACACGGCCAGCGGCACGGCGGTCGGGCCCGCCCGCTCGATGCGCAGGTAGAGCGCGAACGCGCCAGCAGCGGCGCCTAGGAAGGCGAAGACGACGAGCAGCACTTCAGGGCAGCCTCCAGCGACAGCCGTTTCTCGAACAACGCACGGCCGACGATGGCGCCGGCCAACCCGGCGTCCCGGATCCGGACCAGGTCGTCGAGCCCGTTGACGCCGCCGGACACGATAACGCCGACCTCGGCGTCCCGTGCCAGCGCGGCCGCCCCCGCGATGTCGGCGCCGCCGAGCGCGCCTTCGCGCGACAGCTCGGTGAGCGCCACGATGTCGATGCCCGCCGCGCGGGCGCGCCCGGCGAGCTCCCGAGGCGCGAAGCGGGCGGCGTCCGGCCAATCTCGCGCCCAGACCCGTCCGGCCTGCACGTCGAGGGCCAAGCCGAGCGAATCGGGGCTGAACTGGTCGGTCAGGGCGGTGAGGATCGCCATCGTCTCCGTGGCGCGCGCGCCGAGCAGGACCCGCTGCACGCCGTGGTCACGCATCTGCTCGACATCCTCGATCCGCCACAGGCCGCCGCCCACTTGGACGGGGATCGGCAGCCGTTTGACGAGGGCGGCCACGAGCGGCGTCTGGTCTCCGACCCCGAAGGCACGGTCGAGGTCCACCACGTGCACCCAGCGCGCGCCTCCGGCCACGAACGCTTCGGCGACGGCGACGGGGTCGGGGTGGTAGAGGGTGGCGCGGTCAAGGTCGGTGCGGGAGGCGCGCACGACCCGGCCGCCGTGAATATCGATCGCCGGGTAGAGCTCCACGCTGCGTACCGCGGCCGGCCCCCCCCCCCCCGGAGGGGCGGCCTGCTCAGTCGACGCGCGCCATCGGGGGCTGAGCCGCCGACCGCGGCTCGAGCAGCTCGAGCAGGCGCGCCCGCTCGCCCTCGAACGCCGCCCGCCGGTCGGCGCTGATCGGATCGCCCTGCCCCGAGGCGAACTGCCGCCGCGACGGGTTCACCGCCCGGCCGCCGACGCGGAGCTCGTAGTGCAGGTGCGGGCTGGTCGCCAGGCCGCTCGCGCCGACGTAGCCGATCGTCTGCCCCTGGGTGACCCGTGCGCCCACGCGGACATCCGCCGCGAAGCGGGACAGGTGCGCGTACCGCGTCACGCGGCTCCCGCGGTGGCGGATCTCGACCAGGTTGCCGTAGCCCCCCATCCGCGCCGCGTACGTCACGGCACCGTCACCGACCGCGCGCACCGGCGCGCCGTAGGCCGCGCCGAAATCGAGGCCCCAGTGGGGGCGGCGGTAGCGGAGGATCGGGTGGAAACGGCGGAGGCTGAAACCGGACGCGATGCGGCGGAACTCGAGCGGCGCGCGCAACAGGTCGCGTTTCATGGAGCGCCCGGTCTCGTCGTAGAACTCCGGGCGCCCGTCGGCCTGGTCGAATCGGAACGCGTACATGGGCCTCGGGCCGACGTCGAGCCGCGCCGCGAGGATCCGCCCGAACCGCGTCTCGCCCTCGCCGGACACCATCCGCTCGGCCAGCACGCGGAACCGGTCGCCGGGCTGTACCTCGCGCGAGAAGTCGAGCACCCAGTCGTACACCTGGGCGAGGCCGTCCACGAGCAGGACCCGCGACTCCAGTGGGAGCACGTCGTCGCCCACCGCGCCGGTGATCGCGTCGCTCACGCTGGTCGTCACGGTCCCCTGCAGGACGATGGGCTCGGCGCGCCAGGGGATCCGCTCGACCTCCGTGCTCCAGCCTCCGCCCGGCCGGCGCGACAGTGTGAGCCGCTCCTCGTACGAGACGCGCATCACCACCGCGTGCGGGGTCGTCTCGCCGTGCCGCTGCGCGAACCGGAACACCATGCCCTGGCGGATGCGGGTCGGATCGAACGCCTGGACCGCGCGGGTCACGGCGTTCCAGTCCACGTCGCCGACGCCGCGCCGCAGGAACACCTGGCCGACCGTTTCCCGCGCCTTCAGCGTGTCCGCGAAATGCCTGACGGGCGCCGACGTGACCACGACCGCCGGTGCCGTCTTCAACCCGCCGAGGTAGCCGTGGTGGCGCGCCGCCACGGTGCCCGCGCCGCTCCCCCCCAGCACGGCGGCGGACAGCACCAGGAAACGACGTTCCGGGCCGCGCAGCACGCTCAATCCATCTGCCGGCGAATGAAGGTCGGGATCTCCATGTCGCTCAGCGGCTCGGGCGGCGGCACCTGCGGGCTCGAGGTCCGCTTCGGCATCGCTGTCGGCCCGCCCCCCCCGGCGCCGCCGGCCGCCGCCTGCTGCTGCTGGGCGCGCTGGATCCCGCTCTGGCGCTGCGGCAGCGACCCGCGCTGCGGCAGCGGGATCACGCCCGGCGCCTCGCGCTGGATCTGGCGGTCGAAACCGGTCGCGATCACGGTCACCCGCAGCTCGCCCTGCATCGAGGGCTCGATGACCGCGCCGAAGATGACCTCGGCCTCCTCGCCCACCGCGTCCTGGATGATCTCGCTGATCTGGTGTACCTCGCCCAGCGTCAGGTCGTCGCCCCCCGTGATGTTGAGCAGCACGCCCGAGGCGCCCGCGATCGACACGTTGTCGAGCAGCGGGCTCGAGATCGCCTGCTGCGCCGCCTCCATCGCCCGGCTGTCGCCCTTGCCCACGCCGGTGCCCATCAGGGCCGAGCCGCCGTTCTGCATCACGGTGCGCACGTCGGCGTAGTCCACGTTCACCAGGCCCGGGCGCGTGATCACCTCCGAGATGCCGCGGGTCGCGTTGAGCAGCACCTCGTCGGCTTTCTTCAGCGCCTGCGGGAACGGCGTGCCCTTCCCGACCACGGCCAGCAGCCGCTCGTTGGGCACGACGATCATCGTGTCCACGTGCTTGCGCATCTCGGTGATGCCCATTTCCGCTTGCCGGGTGCGCTTGCGCCCCTCGAACAGGAAGGGTTTCGTGACGATCCCCACCGTGAGGACGCCCATTTCCTTGCCCATCTGCGCGATGATCGGGCCGGCGCCCGTCCCGGTGCCGCCGCCCATGCCGCAGGTCACGAACACCAGGTCCGTGCCCTGCATGGCGCGCGCGACCTCGTCGCGGTTCTCCTCGATCGCCTGGCGGCCGATCTCCGGCCGCGCACCGGCGCCGAGTCCGCGCGTCAGCTTCTTGCCGATCTGGACCTTGATGTCGGCGCGGTTGTTGAGGAGCGCCTGGGCGTCGGTGTTCACCGAGATGAACTCGACACCGGTCAGGTGTTCCTCGATCATCCGGTTCACCGCGTTGCCGCCGCCGCCGCCCACGCCGATGACCTTCATCCGCGCGTTCTGCGACACGGCTTCCTCGAATTCGAAGACGCTCATGGGTCCCTCACTCCGCTCAGAAGAACTCCGTCAACCACTTGCGCACCGATCCCAGCACCCGGTCCACCGACACCGCCCGCCCCAGCGCGCCGCCCGAGCCCCGCGCCTGCTCGTACATCCCGTACAGCGCCAGCCCCGCCGCGGTCGCGAACCGCGCCTGCTCGACGTGGTCCACCAGGCCCCCGGCCAGATGCCGCCCGGGCTGCCCGACCCGCACCGGCATGGCGAACACCTCGCGCGCCAGCTCCACCGTCCCGCGCAGCTGGGCCGTGCCGCCCGTCAGCACCACTCCCGCCGCCAGCTTCCCCACGTACCCCGCGCGCTCGATCTCGCGCGACACCGTGAGCAGGATCTCCTCGAGCCGCAGGTGGATGATGTGCGCCAGCAGCTCGCGCGCCACCTGCCGCTGTCCCTGCGCGCCCGGCCCCGCGATCTCGATCATCTCCGCCGGATCCACCAGCGGCTCGTACGCCAGGCCGTACTTCTCCTTCAGCGTCTCCGCGTCCGCCTGGGTCACCGACAGGCCCTGTGCGATGTCGCTCGTCACGTGCGACCCGGCGTACCCGAACGTCCATTTGTGCCGGAACTTTCCGTCGTGGAAGATGGCCAGGTCGGTGCTGCCGCCCCCCAGCTCCACCGCCGCGACGCCGAGCTCCTTTTCGTCCGGGCTGATGGTCGCCGCGCTCGAGGCCAGCGGCTCCAGCACGAACCCGTCGATCCGATACCCCGCCCGCTCCACCGCCTTGCGCAGGTTCTGGCCGAGCGACGTTGACATCGTCACGATCGACACATCCACCTCGAGGCGCGTCCCGGTCATTCCCACCGGGTCCGAGATCCCGCGCTGCCGGTCCACCAGGTACTCCTGGGGCAGGATGTGCAGGATCTCGCTGTCGGGCGGCAGCACCACCGCCCGCGCCGTGTCGATCACCCGCTGCACGTCGCTCGCGGCGATCTCGCGCCCCGCGACGTTCACCACCCCCGGGCTCGTGAGGTGTGTCGAATGCTCGGCCGCGACCCCGACGTACGCGCCTTCCACCTTGAAGCCCGCCATCCGCTCGGCCGCCGCGAGCGCCTCGCGCACCGCGCGCGTGGCCTCGTCGATGTCGCGCACCACGCCGCGCCGCATCCCGCTCGAGCGCGAGCGGCCCACCCCGAGGATCTGCAGCTCGGGCGAGCGCGGCGGGTCCCCGCCGATGCGCCCGATGACCGCGCATGTCTTCGTCGTCCCAATGTCGAGACCGCAGACCAGCGTCTCGCGCATCAGGCCGCGCCGACTCCCCTCCGAGCGGTCGGGGCCTGCGGCGCCTTGCGCACCACCACCCACCCGCTGAACCGCCCGTCCAGCTCCCGCCACGCGAGGCGGCGGGCGACGAGGTCGCTCCGGACCGCCGCCACCGCGCGCACCACCGCGGGCTCCACCGGCATCGCGAGCCGCACCCGCCCGCCGTTCAGCTCCAGCACGACCTCTCCTCCCCGTGTCAGCGACGCCGCGGCGATCGATGCGTACAGCGTGAGGTCCGTGGCCTGAACCGTGGCCAGCGCCTCGAGCAACCGCCGGTCCGCGTGGGGCACGACCGGCGCGTCCACCGGCGAAGCGGTTGCGTCGAACGGCAGCGGCCGTCCATCACGCGCGACCGGGACCAGACCGCCGGGCCCCTCGGCGAGCGCCACCGGCCCGACCTCGCGGATCTCCACCCGCAAGGTGGCCGGCAGCCGCCGCTGCACCCGCGCGTCCGCCACCCCGCCCATCGCTCGCACCCGCGCCGCGAGCGCGTCGAGGTCGTCGAACACGCTCGCCTCAGGGCCCAGACCCAGCCCGCGCACCACCGCCTCGGGCGCCAGGTAGCGCGCGCCCGCAACTTCGACGCGCCGCACCCCGAAGAACGTCAGCGGCCGGAGCGCGGCCGGTCCCCACCAGGGACTCGTCACCGCAGCCAGCGCCGCCGCCACCACGAACCCGCGGCGCACCTGATTCACACCGCCCGTCCCCCTCCCCCTCCCCCTCCCGCTTCCCGTCGGGCGAGCAGGCCCACCAGCTCCCGGCCCGTGAACGTGATGTCGCCCGCGCCCATCGTCACTACGACGTCACCCCCGCGCACGTACCCAGCCAGCGCGGCCGGCACCGCCGTGCGTTCGGGCACCCAGTGCACCTCCGCCCCAACCAGCTCAGCCGCATCCGCGACGAGGCGGCCGCTCACGCCCGGCATCGGCTGCTCGCGCGACGCATACACCTCGGTCACCACGACCGAGTCGGCCTCCGCGAGCGCCCGCCCCATCGCCGCCCCATGCTCCGCGGTCCGCGAGAACAGGTGTGGCTGGAACACCGCGATCAGCCTCCGCCCCGGGTACGCCTGCCGGGCCCCCTCCAGCGTGGCGGCGATCTCGGCCTCGTGATGCGCGTAGTCGTCAACGACCACCACGCCGCCCGCCTCACCCACCACCTCGAACCGCCGGCCCACCCCACGAAACTCCGACAGGACTCCCAGCACCGGATCGAGGTCCGCCCCCAGCTCGACGCACACCGCCAAAGCGGCAGACGCGTTCCGGAGGTTGTGCAGGCCCGGCACCCGCAGTCGAACTTCGGCCGACCGGCCCTCACGCCCCGGAAACGTCACCACCGCGACGCTCCGTCCGGCCGCCCGCTCGACAACCTCTATCCGCACGTCGCAAGTCTCGGTCAGCCCGACCGTCCACGTCGGCCGCCCCGTCATCCGGGCTACCCTTACAGCCGCCGGATCGTCGCCCCCGACGATCACCCGCCGGGCCGGATAGGCGAACCTCACGAATGCCTCCTCAAGCGCCTCCATACTGCCGTAGCACTCGAGGTGGTCCGCCTCAACGTTATTGATAACAGCTAGTTGCGGCGTGAGCGCGAGAAACGACTTGTCGTACTCGTCGGCCTCGACGACGAACAGGTCGTCCCCTCCAAGCCGCGCGTTCCCGCCCCAACTCGTGACACGGCCGCCAGCGATCCCTGTGGGGTTCAGGCCGGCGGCCGCGAGCGCTTCGGTCGTCATCACCGTCGTCGTGGTCTTGCCGTGGGTCCCGGCGACGGCGACGACGGACCCGACCGATACCGCGGCTGCCAGCGCCTCCGCCCGGCGCACCACCGGGATGCCCAACGCCCGCGCCTGGGCTAGTTCCGGATGATCGGGCGGCACGGCCGAGCTCACTACCACCGCGCGGGCGCCCGTGACGTGGCTGGGGTCGTGACCCGCCAGCACGGTTCCGCCCGCCTGCCGCACGTCCTGGGCGGCACCCCTGCCGCCACCGTCGGCGTCTTTGTCACACCCCGTTACAGCCGACCCACGACGCCGAGCGACGAGTGCGAGGGCGCTCATGCCGGCGCCTGCCACCCCCATGAAGTGGACGGGACGGGGGTCGTCGGGGGTGAACAGCCGCTCCAATGAGCGGCTAATCTAAAATGCCGTCGATATTTGCGAAAGGATGAGCCTGCGCGTTCTACAGCAGTCGAAGCGCTGCGCGGGCGATCTCGTGTGCCGCGGCGGGCCTCGCCCGGCGCAATGCGGCAGACCCCAGTTCGGCCAATCTTGCAGGGTCCGCCAGGAGCCCGGACACCCGGTCGGCGACGCGCTCCGGGCTGAGCTCGCGTTGCTCCAGGAGGACCGCGGCACCCACTTCGCTGAGCGCCCGCGCGTTGGTCAGCTGGTGGTTCGCGGCCGCGCTCGGAAACGGCACGAGCAGGGCCGGCAGTCCCCAGGCGCACACTTCCGCGAGGGTCATCGCTCCGGCCCGGCATACCACCAGGTCGGCTGCCGAGTAGGCATCCGACATCGGGTCGAGGAACGCGGCCACCTGAACGCGGCCAGCCTGCTCGCGCTGCCGGAACCGATCGTGGGATCCCGCGCCGGTCTGCCACAGCAGCTGGGTGTTCGCCGGCCATTCCCCCGTCGCCACGGCCCTCTCGATCGCCTCGTTGATGGCGAGCGCGCCTTGGCTCCCCCCGAACACCAGCACGAGCGGGTAATCGGACGCAAAGCCGAGCTTGCGCTTGGCCTCGGCACGCGACGGCCGCTCCGACGGGAGGGGGGGGGGGACGATCGGGTTACCCGTTTCGAAGACTTCGCCGGACGTCGTGAGGAAGCGACGGGCCTCGGGGAACCCCAGGTGAATCTGCTTCGCCCGCCCGGCGAGCCGGCGCGTTGCGTAGCCCGGGTACGCATTCTGTTCCTGGAGCACCACGGGAACGTCGCGATTCGCCGCCGCCCACACGACCGGTCCGGCCACATAGCCTCCGGTCCCCACCACCAGGGCCGGCCGCTCCGCCTCGAGCACGCGGCGCACGCCCGAAAGGGAGCGGGCGATGCTCAGCGGCAACCGCACGTTCCTCCACCACCGGCGCCGGTAGATCGGCTCGAGAGGGAGCAGGGTGTATGGCCACGGGCGGGCCGGCAACACCGTGGCCTCAATGCCGCGCTGCGCACCGGCGAAGTAGGGCCGCACCTCCGGGTTCAGCTCCACCATGGCCTGCGCGATGGCGAGCGCCGGCATGAGGTGGCCGCCGGTGCCGCCGCCGGCGAACAGCACCGTTTTCACGCGACGAGTCGCTCGCGGCGGCGCGTGCCAAGGTTGATGATGAGCCCGGTGGCGATGAGGGCGGTGACCAGGCCGGTGCGTCCATACGAGATGAACGGCAACACCAGTCCGGTCGTCGGCACGATGCCCAGGGTCACCGCGATATGGAGGAACGCGTCGGTGCCGACCATCGCCGCGCATCCCACACCGAGGTACTGGCGGAACGGGTCGGGCGCGTTGCGCGACAGGCGCAGCGCCATCACGACGAAGGTCATGAACAGCAGCACGACCGCCGCCACTCCGGCGAATCCCCACTCCTCAGCGATCGTCGCGAAGATGAAGTCCGAATAGGGATACGGGAGGAACCCGAGCTTCTGCTGGCCGTGGCCGAACCCCGCGCCGATGAGCTGCCCCGACCCGACGCCGATCAGTGACTGATCCAGCTGGTACGTGTCGGCCGGCCGCGCCGATCCCGGGTCGAAAAACGTGGTGAGCCGCAGCAGCTGGTACTGCGCGCTCTCGATGCGGCTCCACAACAGCGGCATTGCGACCAGGCCGAGCAGGAGAAAATGGCCGATCCGAGCCCCGGCCGTGAACAGCACGAGCATCGAGAGAAACACCACCGCAACGGCGGCCGAGAGGTCGGGCTGAAGCAGGATCAGGCCACTCAGGGGCGCCACCACTGTGAGGACCGGCAGGAGCCCCTTGGACATACGCTTCAGGTCCTGGCCCTTCTTTGCGCACAGCATCGCGGTCCAGATCACCACGGCGAGCTTGGCCAGCTCCGACACCTGGATCGAGATGCCCAGGTCGAGCCAGCGCCGGGCGCCGTTGACACGGGGTGCGATGGCGCCGGTGCCGGGGGCGACGAGCACCAGGAGCAGCACCCCGGTGATGGCGACGAACACCCAGGCCAGTTGCCGGATCCTGTCGAGGTTGACCCGCGCCGCGAGCACCAGCAGGATACCGCCCACGGCCGCGCCGACGGCCTGGTCGAGCACCCGGATGGAGCCGAGCGGTCGCCCGCGCTCAATCAGGACGCTGGACGCCGAGTACACCGACGCCAACCCGAACACGACCAGCACGGCCGTCACGACCACGAGGAGCCGCGCCTCCCACCCCAACACCCACTCTTTCTTCACGCCCCTCCCCTTCTTCCCCTTCTTCCCCTTCTTCCCCTCCCTCCCCTTCTTCCCCTCCCTCCCCTCCCTCCCCTCCTATAGTTGTTCCACGAACGCGCGAAACTGCCTCCCCCGGTCCTCAGCGTTCGCGAACATGTCGAAGCTGGCGCAGGCGGGTGCCAGCAGCACCGCGTCGCCGCGCTGCGCGATGGCGCGCGCGCGCGCCAGGACCGCTCCGAAGTCGTGGCCCTCGCGCACCAGGGGAACGAGCCCCTCGAGCTCGCCGGCCACCCGCTCGCCGGCGTCCCCGTAGGCGATTACGGCGCGGGCCCCTCGCAGCACGGGGGCCAGCTCGCGAAAGCTGCCGCCTTTGTCCTTCCCGCCCAGCAGCAGGACCACCGGGCGATCCAGCGCCTCGACGGCGGACCGCGCGCTGGACACGGTGGTGGCCTTGGAGTCGTTGACCCACAGCACGCCGTCGGGTTCGGCCACGGGCTCGAGCCGGTGCGGCAGCGCGCGGAACGCCTTCAGAACCTGCGTTATCGCGTCCCGGCCCGCCTCGGGCGGAAGAGCCAGAGCGGCCGCGAGCGCGTTGAGTACGTTGTGGTCGCCGAGCAGCTGGAGGTCGCGGCGCCGCATGAGGGGGAAACCGCGTAGCATGAGCCAGCCGGCCGCGCGGTCGTACCACGCGTCGGCCGCCCGCACGTCCAGCGAGAACCGCTGGTGCACGCCGGCGCGACCCTGCGCGAGCCGCACCACGTCGGCGTCGTCGCCGTTGGTGACCCAGCGACTGTCTTCGCCGGCGTTCCGAAACAGCAGCGCCTTGTCCGCATAGTAGGCGTCGAGCCCCGGATACCGGTCCAGGTGGTCCGGCGAGAGGTTGGTGAACACCCCGACGGCGGGTGTGAGGGCCGGCGCGTCATGGAGCTGGAACGAGCTGGCTTCGACCGCGAGCCACGCCGGCGCAGGCTCGCGCAGCGCCACCTCCGCCAGCGGGAGTCCGATGTTCCCGGCCGCTTCGCCCGGGCCCATTCCCGCCGCTTCGAGCAGCTTCGCGATCAATGCCGAGGTGGTGCTCTTCCCTTTGGTCCCGGTCGTGACCACGAGCCGGGTGCCGGGCAGACATCGCGCGGCCAGGTCCAGCTCCGCAATGATCGGCACGTCCGCGGCCTGCGACGCGAGGTAGGCCGGCGCGGTCGGGGGCACGCCGGGCGACAGGACCACCGCGCTTGCGGCCGCCAGGCGTGCCAGGTCGTGGCGCCCGAGATCCACGACGCACCCCTCAGCACTCAGGCGCTCCGCGGCCGCGGCGAGCTCCGGCGTGGTGTTCGCATCCGAGGCATACACTGCGAAGCCGTGCCGGCGAAGCAGGCGCGCGGCCGCCTGCCCGCTCTTCGCGAGCCCGACCACCGCAACCTCTCCCCGCCGCCACGCCTCGGGGATTCCCGTCACCGCACCTTCAACGTCGCCAACGCCAGCAGCGCGCACAGCAGGCCCAGGATATAGAACCGCGTGACCACCGTGGATTCGTGCCAACCCAGCTGCTCGAAATGGTGGTGCAGCGGCGCCATCCGGAACACGCGGTGCTGCTGCGCATACTCCCGGCCGTAGCGTTTCGCCCGGTACTTGAACACGCGGCGCTGGATCATCACCGACAGCGTCTCGGCGGCGAACACGCCGCCGACCAGGAGCAGCAGAAACTCCGCCTTGAGGAGGATCGCCACCGTCCCGAGCGCGCCGCCGATCGCGAGCGCGCCGGTGTCGCCCATGATCACCTTCGCCGGATGGGCGTTGAACCACAGGAACCCGATGCACCCACCCATGAGGCTCGCGCAGAAGATCGCCAGCTCACCGGATCCGGGCAGGTAGAACACCTTGAGGTAGTCCGACGTGTCGGTGCGGCCGAACACGTAGGCGAAGGCCGCAAACGTGACGGCGGCGATCGCGCCGAGCCCGGCGGCGAGCCCGTCGAGTCCGTCGGTGAGGTTCACGGCGTTGGACGTGCCCGTGATGACGAACGTGACGAACGCGACGTACAACGGCCATTCCAGGACGATGAACACATACTTGAAGAACGGTACGGTGGTGGCGGTGGGCGGCAGCACGGTGCCCTGCCACGGAAACGCCAGCAGCAGCCCCGAGAGCCCCAGGCCGAATGCGATCTGGCCGGCGAGCTTGTAGCGGGCCACCAGCCCGCGCGAGCTGCCCTGCACCACCTTGAGGTAGTCATCCACGAACCCGATGACGCCCATCCAGACGGTGGCCAGGATGGCGATGAGCACGAAGCGGTTGTCGAGCCGGGCCCACAGCAGCGTCGGGACCAGCGTGGCGATGATGATGATGATCCCGCCCATGGTCGGCGTGCCCAGCTTGCCGAGATGGGTGGCGGGACCCTCGGTGCGCACGATCTGCCCGATCTTGTGCGTCCGCAGCCGCTCGATGATCGGCGGGCCGATCAGAAACGCCAGCAGCAGCGCGGTGACGGTCGCCGCCGCCGTGCGGAAGCTGATGTAGCTCACCAGGTTCGCCAGCGCGACCTCGCTGGCGTAGGGACGCAGGAGGTGAAACAGCACTAGTGGGCCTCCGCCGCCGCGTGATCGGGCCACAGCATCGGGATGAGCTTCTCGAGCTGGACGCCCCGGCTGGCCTTGAGCAGCATCACGTCGCCCTCGCGCAGCCGTTCCTTCAAGGCGGGCGCTACGGCCTCCGGAGTCGGCCCGCTGATGACTTCGACCGTCGACCGTTTGACGTTCGACGTTCGACGTTCGACCGCCTGAAACGCCTTCTCGAACTCTCCGATGGCCACGACGAGGTCCGGCTTCGCCGCGAGCACGGCCTCGGCGGCCTCGCGGTGGAGCCGTTCGGCGTCGGAGCCCAGCTCCCGCATCGTGCCGACGACGGCGATGGCGCGGCGCTCGCCCCGCAGGGCACCGAGGAGGTCGACCGCTGCGCGCAGCGACTGCGGGTTGGCGTTGTAGCAGTCGTTGACCACGGTCACGCCCTCGATCTCGACGACCTCGCTCCGGCCGCCGGGGATCGTGGCGTTCTCGAGCGCGGGTGCCGCCTCCGCGAGCGGCACGCCCGCCGCGTCGGCCACCGCGAGCGCAATTAGCGCGTTGTCCACCATGTGCCGTCCGCGCACGCCCCTCCCCAGCGTGATCTCGACCCCGCGCACGCGGAACCGGGGCCGCGCGTCCTCGAGCAACGTGACCCCTTCAGCCACCCAGTCCGCCCCACCCGCCGCGCCGGCGGTCACGACCCGCGCCGCGCGAGCCCGGGCACGCCCGGGGAGCGCGGCCGGCTGCGTGCCCACGATCGCCGTTTCGGCGCCATCGAGCAGCGATGTCTTCTCCTCCATCACCGCGTCGAGTCCGCCGAAGCCCTCGAGATGGGCCGCGCCCACGGTCGTGACCACCGCGATGGTGGGCCGGACGATCGCGCGGATCCGGGCCAGCTCGCCCGGAAGGCTCGCCCCGCATTCGACCACCATCGCGGTCGCGTCCACCGGCGCCGCCAGCACGGTGAGCGGCACGCCCACCAGGTTGTTCAGGTTACTCTCGGACTTGTGCACGCGGTACTTCGGGCTCAGCGCCGCCGCGATCAGCTCCTTGGTGCTCGTCTTCCCGGTCGAGCCGGTGATCGCGATGACCGGCCCCTCGAACCGGTCGCGGCGGTAACGCGCGAGCCGGCCCAGCGCGTCCAGCGTGTCGTCCACCTCGAACGCGTCGAAGCCGGGCCAGGCCGGCGTGCCGTGCCGGACGACCGCGCCACCCACGCCCGCCAGCCGCGCGTCGCCCAGGAAGTGGTGGGCGTCGAACCGCTCCCCTTGGAGCGCCACGAACAGCTCGCCGTCCTGCAGCGCTCGGGTGTCGGTCGAGACGCCCGTGTACGCGTGGTCCCACGACAACGCCGGCATTCCCAACGCCTCGGCGACTTGTTTGGCGGTCCACGGGAAGACGGTCACGCCCCTCCCTCACCCGCGAGCGCCTTCACGGCGTCGGCCACCACGTCGCGCTCGTCGAACGGCAGCCTCTCCGTGCCGATGACCTGGTAGGTCTCGTGGCCCTTCCCCGCCAGCACGACGACGTCGTCGGGCCGCGCGATCGTCAGGGCCCGCGCGATGGCCCGCCGGCGGTCCACGATCCGGAGGTGCGCCGTCTCCCCCATGCCCTGCTCCACGTCGTCCAGGATCCGGTCCGGGCTCTCGGTGCGCGGGTTGTCGGACGTGAGGATGGCGAGGTCCGCGTCCCGCGCGGCGATCGCGCCCATGACGGGGCGCTTGCCACGGTCGCGGTCGCCGCCGCACCCGAACACCACGATGAGCCGCCCCGCGGTCAGCGGCCGCACCGCTGCCAGCGCGCGCCCCAGCGCGTCCGGGGTGTGCGCGTAGTCGCGCAGGACCACGCACGGCGATGCGGTGAGACGCTCCATGCGGCCCGGCACCTGGGGCGCGGACCCGAGACGCTCCGCGACGGCGTCCACCTCCCGACCCAGCGCGATGGCGGCGGCCGCCGCCCCCAAGGCGTTCTCGACGTTGAACCGGCCGAGCAGCGGCAGCCGCACCGGCGCCCGCTTCCCGTTCGCGGTCAGCGTGAACTGCATGCCCGTCGCGTCACCTGCGATGTCGCCCGCTCGGACATCGGCCGGACGGTCGAGGCCGAAGGTGAGCCGCTCGGCTTCCCCCCCCCCCCCGGGGGACGGCAGCCGCGCCCACGCCGGATCGTCGGCGTTGACGACCTCCCACCCGCCGGGCGCGAGGTAGCTCGAGAGCCGCAGCTTGGCCGCCAGGTACTTCTCCTCCGTCTCGTGATAGTCGAGGTGGTCGCGCGTCAGATTCGTGTACACGGCGGCGCGGAACGTCAGGCCCCACAACCGATCCTGGTCGAGCGAGTGCGAGCTCGCCTCCATGGCCACGGTGGTGCAGCCCGACGCCTGGAGGGCGGCCAGGGCCGCCTGCAGCTCGACCGGGCCGGGAGTGGTCAGCGCCCCGGTCCCGGGCACCATCCGCCCCGCCCCGTCGATGGCGCCGAGGGTGCCGATCGAGCCGGCGGGCTGGGCGTCGCCGAACAGGTGCCGGAGCAGGTGCGTCGTCGTCGTCTTGCCGTTGGTCCCGGTCACCGCGACCAGCTGGAGCGTCTTGGCGGGCTCTCCATAGAAGAGGGCGGCGGCGACCGCGGCGGCAAGCCGTCCGTTGCTCACGCGGATCTGCGGCGCGGAGACCCCGCTGAGGTGGCGCTCGACGACGACCGCGCTCGCCCCGCCGGCCACGGCCGCGGGCACGAAGGCGTGCCCGTCCGCGGTCGTGCCCGCGTAGGCCACGAACAGCCCGCCCGCCTGCACCGAGCGGCTGTCGGCGGTGACCCCCGCGAACCGCTCCGACAGGCCGGGCGGCCACGCCGCGAGGAGGCCCGCCGATTCGAGCCGCTCCTTCAGCACGTCAGCGCGCACCCAGCCGCTCCGCGCGCACCGTGACCAGGGCGCCCGGCTCGGCCTCCGCCCCGGCCGCCGGCGACGTGCCGGCCACCCTGCCCCACCCGTCCACCCGCACCCGGAACCCGGCGCGGTGCAGCGCGCGCGCCGCAGCCCGGAGATCCAGCCCCACCACGTCCGGCACCGGCGCTCTCGCGCCGGCTGGCGCGGCGTCGGCGGCCAACGGCCACGCCACGATCACCGGCGGCACGGGGGCGGCCGCGCCGGCGGCCAGTGGGGAGCCGGCCGCGCGCCGCCGCGTTAGCCGCGAGCGGTCGAGCGTCACCGCCGGCGTGGCGAGCGCCGCCTCGAGTATCGTGCGGACGACGGGCGCCGCGGTGGAGCCGCCGAAATAGTCGCCCTCCGGGTCGTCGATCTTCACCACCAGGACGAGCTGCGGGTCCACGGCCGGGAACAGTCCCACGAAGCTCGCGGTGTAGTGGCCGGCCTCGTAGCGCCGGCCGACCACCCGCCGAGCCGTGCCCGTCTTGCCGGCCACCGAGTAGGTGCTGAGCGCGGCCTCCCGTCCCGTGCCGCCTTCGACGACGCCGCGGAGCATGTGCGCCAGACGCTCGGCGATCGGGGCGCTGACCACGCGGCGCACCGGCCGGGTCGCGGCGCGACGCCGCACCCGGCCGTCGAGGGGGGGGGGGGGGCCCCGCCCCCCC
>Ga0247727_10007357_pt1 | contig 20991 bp, 10 predicted proteins | sample WisWelCaveWW1625_FD_202498 | JGI IMG/M metagenome (GOLD analysis project Ga0247727, IMG submission 202498) | Biofilm microbial communities from Wishing Well Cave, Virginia, United States - WW16-25 | ecosystem: Environmental > Aquatic > Deep subsurface > Groundwater > Cave microbial mat | place... | reverse complement strand
GAGCGGCCTGGAGTTTTCAAAGAAAAGCAGCATCGTTTCATTCTTCGCATCCTGAAACACTCCTGGCCCGAGGTCCATGACGAGATAGAGCCTTGCGTTGATCGCCAGCAGCGACCGTAGGGCCTGAAACGAGTCGTTACTCAGCAGCGTATGTGGGATTATGAAGCCGAAAAGCCCTTTGGGCCGCAAGAGGTGTGTCAGCGCCTGCTCCACGAAAACGCCGTAGAGGTCGAACCGATAGGTGACGCTCTGGTACTTTTCTTGATAGTACTCGCGGTCGCGCTTTGGCACCTCTGTGATAAAAAGGTAAGGCGGGTTGCCGACAACGCAGTCGAAGCCGCCGCCCTTCATCGCGTTGGGGAAGCCTTGCGTCCAATCGAAGACGTTCACTCGCTTCACTTCGTCGGGTTCGCAAGTCAATTTGTTCGTGAAGTAATCGATCCCAATTAGCGAATTGCCGCACTTGAGATTGTCTGCCAGGTTGGGTAGGGCTCGTTCCCGAAAAAGCTGCAACTGCCGGCCGACACTCTGGTCCGTCTCGCCCTCCAGCACCTTCAGAAGCAGCGCCAGTTTGGACACTTCCACGGCTTGAGGGTCAATGTCCACGCCGAAGATGTGCGTCGTCAAGATGCGTTTCTTTTCCTCAATCGTCAGCCGCCACTGGCGGCTCCGGCGTCCTTTGTACACGGCCTTCTTGTGCGTTTCGGGCTTGTGCTCGATGTACCACCTGAGGCAATGGTCAAGCAGGTATTGGTACGCGCTCAACAGGAACGAACCGCTCCCACAAGCCATGTCCAATACGCGAAAGGGTTGTTCCCCGTCCCGCAGGCCGGCGAGTTGACCGGGGCTCCTGCCTTCAATTTGCCGGCCCACCGTCTGCTTGACGATGTAATCGACGATGTACGCGGGAGTGTAATAAACCCCGCCGGCCTTGCGGACTTCGGGCTTTTCTTCGACCTTGGCTTGGTGGCCGGCCGTCAACCGAATGATCTTGCCCAGGAACCGTTCGTAAACTGTCCCGAGGATTTCGACTGGCATGACGCCGAAGTGATAAGGCGAACCGTGTGCGAAGTACAGGCTTTGCAGGATCGGCTTGAAGACCGTGTCGTCGACCGCCAGCTTCGGCGTGATTCTGTCCGGGGGTTCGGCGACGCCGCTTTCCTTCTGGAAGTGAAACAACCCGGAGTTGTATTTCTCATCGGCCCGCCGGCACAGGTCGCGCATGAACGATTCGTAAATGTCCGGGCGTGCGCAAAAACTCAGAAGCTGCTCGTATGGCTCTAGCCCACGGTCTTCGGCCATGCGCAAAAACACCACGCGGTCAATCGTCAGTTGGACCGCGGCATTCAGGTCTTCGGAAGACAGTGCCGGGTTTCGCAGCGCAATGTTTCGGGCCAGGGTGTCGCGCCAGCCTTCGATCTCCTTCAAGAACTCCACGTCCACTTCGGACGTTCCGCGCTTCCGCTTCGACGCGGCGTACTGGTCGAACTTCCCGGACCAAACTGCTTCGCGCGAAAACACGTCCCACAACTCGCGCCAACGATCGGGATATTCGTCGAAGCGAACGGATAGGATTCGAGCGTGGCTCGCCTTGTCGCTTTCGCGCGGCCGGAAGGTGCAATCGTAAACGCCTAACTCTTCGAAGTTGGTCAGAATGGACAGCGCCACTTTCGCGCTCCATCCGTAACGTCGAAGCTGGAACGCCGGGACAGGGTCGGTATGGATTTTGACGCTGCATTTCTTAGCTTCGGCGAAAAATTTGGGAAGGGTGCCGACTCGGAATGCGTAATCGGGAGCCTTCCACTGACCCTCAACGTCAAGGCTATCTTCGGGAATGACTTCCCGGTACTGAGGCGCTGTCAGGGCCGTATTTCGCACATCCCAACCGAACGCTTCAAACAAGGGGTCAATGAGCGTTTGCCGGACGTGGGCCTCCTTCACGCCAACGGCAAGAAATGCTTGCTGGTTTGTTGCGAAGTATTGGCACAGCTTCGCGACATCCTCTTTGCCTTGATCAAGCGTCTTGCTCATACAGGCATTCCTCGCGTTCTCACGTTCAGCCAGCTCCACCTGGGAACGCAAGAATACTTCAGAAGATACTCGACGGTTACGGATTCGGCAGGGGCCTGTTCTCGGCTTAGCGTGGGCATGCCGCGAGTATATCAACCGACTTTCGTTCAGGGGAGCGAGTTGCTTCCGAGCACTAGTCCCGACGCACCGGGAGCGGATGGCCAAGTAATCAGCCGCACTGGAGCGAGAACCAATTCGCGTCCCGGTCACACAGCCGACACCGCACAGGATTTGTGCCAAATCCCGGCGGCTTGAAAGAGACTCAGAAAAGCGTATTGAACCCGGCCGCTTTGAAGTGTCGATCGTTCGTAAAGGCGTCGGTGATTGCTAGCCGCCGCATGATGACGAATGAGACGTGATCCACGATGCCGGCTTCGCCGGCTTCGCCGCGCCGGAATGCCTCCCAAGCCATCGCGATATCGATTGCCGTCGGGACGATCAGCCGCTGGTCGGCGGCCAGGCTATTCCACAATCGAACGACCGCAATGCGAAACGGCTTCCGCGCCGCCGCGTTTCTGCATTCGTACAATACTAGTTCAGTGGTAAAAAGTTCGGCTCCGTCCGCATCCAAAGCAGCAAGTGCCGTGCTGGCCACTTCGTGCCATTGGTCCGCTTCGTCCCAAGTTGCAATCAGACCGACAGTGTCGAGAAAAACCCGATTCAGGGCTGGTGCTCATTGTGCCGCTCAGCGCCGAAGCGGTCGCCGCTGTCGTACCGTTCCCCTAGAATCTTGTAGATTTCCGTGAGGCCATCGGGGTGATTCTTCTTTGGTTCGATGACCCTTGGCTCGAACTCCACCTCGCTGTGCTCCGGTAGCTCTACCGGCTCGACCGGCCGAAAAACGCCGCTCTCAAAGATTGCATGCACCGTTCTCATTTCGTTACCTCCACAAAACTGGTCGTGTTGTTGGCGGCGAATAGCCATCCCCGGCTCTGCGGCGACATGGTTTGAGTATATCGACTAGCGGGCGTTCGGGGGAGCGAGTTGCTTCAGAGCACAAGTCCCCGGCGCGCTGGGAGCATATGGGCAGGTAACGGCGTGCTAACGAAACGCACTGCGAGCGTTGAGCAATGCGACCTATTGAAGTTCTGTTGGCAAACTTGCTTCATGGCAACAGGCTAACTTCGCTAGCAATACTGACCACATTCGCCATACGAGGGCGCGGAAGTTTTCTTTGACTTTGGCTGAAGTACTTCTTAGCATGGGCGTATCCAATTGTGGATTTCCCGTCTGAAATCGCTGTCACGGTCTGAGAATCAGAGGCTTGGGGGTATTACGCATGGCTGTGAAGAAGCCTCGTTCTGGGCGACGAGAAATTCGGTCTGTTCGCCGCGAGCGGAATCGATTCGATTGGGAACTGCTCGAAGTGCGAACCTTGCTCACGGGCTACTCGCCTGCCACTTCAGTACCATTGACGTCACTGGTGCTCGATCCCAACGCCTTTGATTTTTCAAGCATTTTGGTGCGCTACCGAACCGAAGCAATGACGGGTGCGGCGTCGAGTCATGCCGCGTGGGGGGGCGACGATGCGGCGGTGCTGCCGCTCGTTCCGGGGTTGCTGGAAGTGAATCTGCCAGCGGGGAGTGAGTTCGAGACGGTGTTGGCGAGCTATCGGGCGAACCCGATGGTCTTGTACGCGCAGCCGAACTATCGCGTTCACGCGGCGGTGCTCCCGAATGATCCGGGATTTCAATTCACGTGGGGGCTTCACAACACAGGCCAGACCGGCGGTACAGACGACGCCGACATCGACGCGGTGGAAGCGTGGGATACGACTCAAGGGTCCGGTGACACGATCGTGGCCGTCATCGACACGGGCGTGGACTACAACCATCCAGATCTGGCAGCCAACATTTGGTCGAACACGGACGAGATCGCCGGCAATGGCCAGGACGACGACAACAACGGGTACGTGGACGATGTGCGGGGCTACGATTTTGTGGACAACGATCCGGACCCGATGGACGACAACGGGCACGGCACACACGTATCGGGCACGATCGGGGCCGTGGGCGACAATGGGATCGGCGTCGCCGGTGTGAATTGGAACGTGCAGATCATGCCCCTAAAATTTCTCAGCGCGGGCGGCAGCGGTAACATCTCCGACGCCATTCGTGCCCTGAATTACGCGGTGGCAAACGGGGCGACGATTTCCAGCAACAGTTGGGGTTACGGTGGCGGCGGCTTCGATCAGGCGTTGTACGACGCGATTCGCAATGCGGGTAACGCAGGCCACATCTTCGTGGCCGCTGCCGGCAACGACGGAGCCGACAACGACGAAGCAAATTTCTACCCTGCCAGTTTCGATCTCGACAACATCATCGCCGTGGCCGCGACCGACCATAACGACGCGCTAGCATCCTTTTCCAACACGGGGGCCACCACGGTCGATCTCGCCGCGCCCGGTCTGGACATTTACAGCACGATGCCGGCCAACTCTTACGGCACTCTGAGCGGCACGTCGATGGCCACTCCGCACGTGGCCGGCGTGGTGGGCCTGGTGCGCGACCTGCACCCGACTTGGACCTATTCGCAAGTCATCAATCAGGTGCTGGGCACGGTGGACACGGTGAGCGGATTAGCCGGAAAGGTTGTGACGGGCGGCCGGCTCAATGCCGCCGCGGCTGCCACGGGGACTCCGCCGCCCGATACCAAAGGGCCTCGCGTCGTTTCAAGCTCGCCGGCCGGAACGGTATCCGGATCGGTGAGCTCGGTGCAGTTCACTTTCAATGAGTCGATTGCAGATGGGACCTTTACGGTACAGGATATTCAGAGCTTTACGGGTCCCGGTGGCGTGGACTTGATCAGTCGGATCGGTGGCGTGAGCGGTTCGGGGAAGGATTTCACCATTCAATTCACCGAGCAGACGGAATTTGGTTCGTACAGCTTGGTGATTGGGCCCGACATTTTGGATCAGGCCGCCTCGCCGAACGCCATGAATCAGGATCGCGACGCCACGAATGGCGAGATTCCCGATGATCAGTTCTCGGCAAGTTTCAACATCAGCGACGCCTTCATTTTTTCCTCGCTCGACGTGCCGCAACCGATCAGCGATTTCACACAGACGGTTTCTTCGTTGACCATCGACCAGGACGTGACGATCAATGACCTGGATATCCAGTTGAATATCACGCACACGTACGACTGGGACATGCTGATTCGGCTTTATTCGCCAGAAGGCGACATCGTGGTCCTTTCGGACCAGCGTGGCGACAGCGGTAATGATTTCTTGGACACCGTTTTCGATGACGAGGCGAGCGGCTCGATCGCTGATGGCAGTGCGCCGTTTGCCGGCTCGTTCCGGCCCGAAACGGAGCTTTCGGCCCTGGACGGCAAAAATGCCCGCGGCACCTGGCAACTCTGGATTGACGACGTGGGATGGCTCGATTTGGGATCGTTTAACAGTTGGTCGCTGCGAATTCTGCCCGGCGCCGCAGTTCCGCCACCGCCACCCCCGGCCAACAACCCGCCCGACGCCATGAACGACAGCGAGCGCACTGACCTGAACTCGCCAGTGACGCTCAGTGTGTTGGCGAATGACTCCGATCCAGACAACGACCCACTCAGTGTCACTGGCATTGGCACTGAAACGAATGGCTTGGCATTAATCAACGCGGACAACTCGGTCACTTTCACCCCCGATACTGACTTCGTGGGAACCGGCGGGTTTTCATACACGATCAGCGATGGCCGTGGCGGGACGGACACGGCGACGGTGACTGTTTTTGTGGGCCTGACCGGCAATCTGCCGCCCGACGCCGTCGACGATTCGCTGGAAATGTATGAAGACTCCATGCCGTTTATCGATGTGCTTGCCAACGACACGGACCCAGACGGCGACCCGTTGCAAATCGTTTCGGTGGACAACATTTTGAACGGCACCGTCATTTCCTACTTCGGAATGGGCGTCGCTTTCCAACCTGACATGAACTATTTCGGCCCCGCCGGGTTTACTTACACGATTGCGGACGGTTTCGGCGGATTTGATACGGCTACCGTAACGATCGATGTACTGCCGGTGAACGACTTGCCCGATGCGGCTGACGATTGGGTGAGCGGCGATGAGGATTCTCCGCTCACCATTGAGGTCTTGACCAACGACAGCGATCCTGACGGCGACCCGATTTCCATTGATACAATCGACTTCGTTCAATTTGGTACTGCCGAGATCAACCCCGACAACACGATCACGTTCAATCCAGACGCGGACTTTTTTGGCTGGGCAACTCTGGGCTACACGATCAGCGACGGGCAGGGGGGGAGCGACAGTGCGATGGTCCTGGTCGAAATCGCGCCGGTGAACGACGCACCGATAGCCGTGGATGATCAAGCCGTTGGGGCCAAGGATACACCAATCGTGTTCAATGGTGTTTCGGGCAACCCGCCAGCCCCACACGCCAACGATACGGATGTGGATGGGGACTGGCTTTCGATCATTGCGGTTGGCAACGCGGTACATGGCACGGTGTCGATGGGGTCGCCCGGTAACGTGACATTTACACCCGAAGCCGGCTACGTCGGGTCTGCGAGCTTTGAGTACACGATTAGCGATGGTTCACTCAGCGACACGGGTCGGGTCGATATCGAAATCCTGAGTTACACCTACCTGTCCACGACGATCGGCGGCACGCTGACGAACAGCAACGGCTCAACGCTCAGCTTTAGCGATGCGGATATTCTTAGACTCGTGGTCGATGGGGCCGGCAAATTCACTTACAGCATGTACTTCGACGGCAGCGATGTCGGCCTGACGCAGTCCAGCGAAGACATCGACGCATTCACTTTTCTCGCCGACGGCAGCATTCTTGTTTCGACCGTGGGAAGTTTTTCGGTTCCAGTCACGGGGAGCCCGCCGATTACCGGAATGGGCGAGGATCTGTTGCAGTTTTGGCCGAGCGCTTTGGGTGCGACAACCGCGGGTTCGTGGAGTCTTTACTTCGACGGCAGCGATGTCGGCCTGAGTGGAACGTCTGAAAATGTGGATTCTGTCGCGGTACTTCCGAACGGCCGGATTTTGATTTCGACGGCGGCAGGCGTCTTTGTACCAGGTGTCACTGGAGGTGACGTGGACCTACTTCAGTTCGCGCCGTTTTCCTTGGGCTCTAGCACTTCTGGAACTTGGTCTATCTATTTTGACGGTAGCGATGTGAGCTTGTCTGATAACAGTTCCGAAGACGTGGACGCTCTTTTTGTGAAGGCATCGACGGTTCCCGGTGGAATGCCGAGCTTATCGTTCTCCACACGAGGGAGTTTCAGCGTTCCGGGTGTCAGCGGAGCTAACGAAGATGCAGTTACATTCCTGCCGACGACTCTGGGTTCTACAACCAGCGGCACCTACCGATCGGCGCTGGCATTCGATGGCAGCCTCTATGCACTCGCACCATTCGACCTGGACGGCATTCATTCGGGCCTGCCGCCCAGTTGGAATACGGGCGGCATGAGTCCCGGCCTGCTGGCGGCCGGTATTGCCGGCGATCCTGCTTCAGTGCCGGCCGTGACTCATCGTTCGCCGCGAGCGACTAGAGAAACTCCCTTCGTTGATTCATCTCAAGGTCAGCGAAGTGCAGGCGAGGTGCATCGTGAACAAACGGTAGATTCGGTCGTGGCATTGCGGCGAACGAGCGCCGTTCAGGCCGACGACACGAGCCGTGCTGTTTCGCAATCCAGTCGGTTTATTCGAGTGCTCGACGTGCTGCTGTCATCCGTCAAGCAGCGAACCACGTCACTCGACATTGACGAATGGTTGAGCATTGCGAGCGATTGGCAAGGCGGCCTACCTGTGTGAATTAGAATTGCTTGAACTCACCTATTCAGGGGTGAAGCCGATTTTTTTGTTGATTTCACGCCCATATCCCTTATAGTTCGAGCCAAGAACATGGATTGGGTTTTCCTTACCCCACCCGAGGAGAATGCCAATGCGAGCGGTTTCGTTTTTTGATGCGTTGGTTTGTCGAGCAGGCCGTCGAAGTCTGCCGGTCATGTCGTGCTATTCTGTCGCGCAAATCTTTGCGCGGATTCCTTCAGTCACGAGTTCTGGTGATTGCAGTTCCTCCGATCGGCATTTGCATTGGAGGCACAAACAACTAACACCATGAACAGATCAAACAAGAAGCCCCCTGTCGGCACCGAGTGCTCCCTGGTTATTCCGGTGTATAACGGCGAAGCGACGATCGCGCCGCTCGTCGAGAAGATTCACCGAGTATTCGACGGCGTGCGGTTTGAAGTCGTGCTGGTGAATGACGGATCGAGTGACCACACGGCAGAGACCTGTGCTCGGTTGCTCGAGTTGCACCCGGAGACTGTGACGGTGGTCGAACTGGCCCGCAATTTCGGCGAGCACAACGCAGTCCTGGCCGGACTCAACCACGCGATGGGCGAATTCGTTTGTGTGCTTGATGACGACGGACAAAACCCGCCCGAAGAAGCGTTGCGACTGTTTCAGGAGATCAAAGGCAATCGCTACGACGTTGTCTACGGCCGCTACCGAGTGAAGCAACACGGCTGGTCGCGCAATCTCGGTAGTTGGTTTGCCGACCGCATGGCCAACGTCATGCTCAAAAAGCCGCGAGGACTTTATCTCTCGAGCTTCAAAGTGATGAACCGGTTCGCCGTCGATCAGGTGACGAAATATCACGGCCCGTATCCGTACGTCGATGGTCTGATCTACCGATCCACCTCGAACATTGGCCAGATCGACGTCGAACACTTGCCGCGCATGAGCGGAAAATCGAACTACACCTTTGGCAAGCTGGTCCGAATCTGGCTCAACATGTTTCTCAATTATTCGATCTTGCCGCTGCGCGTTGCGACCTGGGTCGGCTTGCTCACGTCACTGTCCAGTATTGTCATGCTCGCACTCGTTTGGATCGAAAAACTGCAAACGGAGCCCGACCCCAAGCCTGGCTTCCGAACAGTTCTCTGCTGCATCTGCTTCTTCGGCGGATTGAACCTACTGATTGCGGGGATCCTGGGCGAATATTTGGGTCGGTTGTATCTCGATCACACCGGGACGCCGCAGTTTGTGGTGCGTCACGTCCGGCGCGGAGACCGGTCAGGCTCAGTTCCATCGGAGACGGAACCGCGTGTTTCGGATGCGGATCTTGAAATCGCCGGTCTTGCGGCGACCGCTACTGCGAATCGAGCAATCGAGCAATCCGGTGAACAGTCGCGAGTTCTCCCGCGCCGCGAAAACCTGGGTCCGGGGACCAGGTCATCCGTTCTTGGAAATGAAGTTCCTTCAACGACATAACGCGCGGTGAGGAACATGGAGCCGATCCGGGTTGAATCACGTCCGCAAATCGGCAGCCTCGAAGCGAACAATTCAGACAGTGGCACAGAGTCACGATGGTCGGAATCACTCCGACTTGGCCTCGTCGGCGTGCTCTTTTGCGTCAGTGGGTTGCCCGCGCTCGTGTACCAAATCGTATGGCAGCGAATTCTGGCGCTGCACAGCGGCGTGGGTATTTATTCCGTGGCCATGATCGTCTCGTCGTTCATGGCCGGCTTGGGAATCGGCAGTTTTGTCGGTGGTGCGATCAGCAAACGAGTGACCGCGAGGAAAGCGTTGCGGGTCTTTGCATGGATCGAGTTGGGCATCGGGCTTTGCGGGGCGGTGAGTGCGCCCCTGTACTATGACGTGCTCTACCTCAGAGCCTCCTGGCTTTATGACGCTACGTGGCGCGCGGGCCTTGGACATTTCTGCTCCCTTCTAATTCCGACCTGCCTCATGGGCATGTCGTTGCCGGTGCTCGCGCGAGCGACCGTGCGAGAGGTGCGGAGTGCCGGGCGGACGATCGGGCTCCTGTACGGCCTAAACGTGCTCGGAGCTGCACTCGGGGCGTTTCTGACCCCTTGGGTGTTGATTCGGCACTGGGGCATTCGCCCGGCGATCCTCGTCGGTGTGGGATGCAACGCGCTGGCCGGGTTGACAGCCTGGGTGTTGAGCCGCGGAAGTTGCTCTGAGTCGCCGGAAGATGGGCCGTCGGAAAGTCCTTCGAGAGACGCGGAGCTCGGTCACGTTCAGCCCGTACAACACGCCTTTACGACCTGGCTCATGCTGTATGCATTGTGCGGGTTCAACGGCTTGGGGCTGGAGATGGTTTGGTTTCGCCTGTGTGACGTGGCCGCGAAATCCACAGCGTTCACGTTCGGCACAGTGCTGGCGGTTTACCTGTTCGGATTGGGGGCCGGCAGCTTGATCGGTGTACAGCTCGTGACCCGCATCGCGCGACCGCTGCGGGCATTTCTTCTATGCCAGTGCTGGATACTGGTCTATTCCACCGCGGCAGTGCTCTTGCTGGCGTTTGTGCCAAGCTACCTGCCAGGCATGGAGTGGCTGCTGCACTATTGGCAAGGCTACGACGGAGTGGTGCCAGGGCAAGGCGTCACTCCCACGCTGCTACTCTTTTACTTGGTGTTTCCCGTGCTGCTATTCGGACTACCCACTGTGCTGATGGGCGTTTCGTTTTGCGTTTTGCAGCGGGCCGTACACACTGACCGCCACACTAGCGGGTTCAAAGTGGGCGTGCTTCAGGCCGCGAACATCGTCGGTTGTGTGGCGGGAAGTTTGATCGTCGGTCTGCATTTGCTCACTCGCATGGGAACGACCGGGACGATGTGCGTGCTTGGGGCGACTGGTTTTGGGTTCGTGGTGCTGGGAATTCTCAAGTTCGGCTGGCGGTCGGTTTTTGTGCCGCTGGGAATGGCGTTGGCGGCACTTGTCGTGTTCATGCCCAGCCAGGATCGTCTGTGGATGCGGTTGCACGGGTTAGAATTGGGTTCCACACCATGGGCCTTTGTCGAGGAAGACGCCACGGGCGTGGTGGCCATCACGCCCGAGAAGCAGGGAACCCTGAGGCTCTCGGTCGATGGCAAGGGGCACAGTTGGTTGCCTTTTGGATCTATTCACAGCCTGCTCGGGGCGGTACCAGCCGTGGTTCATGCGTCACCGCGCGATGTGGCGATCATCGGTCTCGGTTCCGGCGACACGGCTTGGGCCGCGGCGTGTCGGCCAGAGACGCAGCGCGTGGCGGTCTTCGAACTATGTGCCCCCCAGGAGCGATTGCTGAGACGCCTGGCGAGTAGCGCCACGCTGCCGAGCCTGCAGCGTTTTCTGAGCGATGGCCGCGTCAGAATTGTTTTAGCGGATGGCCGCAACGCTCTTTCGCGAGATGAGCACCTCTACGATCTGATCGAGGCCGACGCGTCGCGTCCCGAGACGGCCTACGGGGGAAACCTCTACTCGATCGAGTTCTTCGAACTCTGTGCCCGCCGGCTCAAGCCGGGCGGGATCATGTGTACGTGGTCGCCCACACCTCGGACTTACGCCACGTTCTGCGAGGTGTTTCCACATGTGCTCGACATGAACAACGGAGAGTTCGTGTTGGGGAGCAATGACCCGCTGCCAGTCGATACGCCGCAGTGGCAGGCCCGAGTTCGTACGTCCGAGGTCAGTTCCTATCTCGGCTCTCAGCTAACAGAAGCTCTGCTTGGGTACTTGCCCACCGGCCGCCCGGCGGACCGCAAATCTGTTAGTTGGTTAGAGCCCAATCGGGATTTATTCCCTCGTGACGAGTTCAAGACCCGCGGCGGAAGGAAACGGACACCGCCGCAGGCCACGCAATAAGAGAAAACGCAAGACAAGCGAACATGGTCGAGAAACACCTTAGCCTGTTGCAGATCCCGCTGCCGCGGATTGTGGTCCTCTAAAATACCGCATGATAAAAGACGAGGACGCGAATTGTGCAACTGACCGAGTACGAGATCATGTTCAACGTGGAGACGACGCATTGGTGGTATCGCGCGCTGCGCCGAATACTCCTTTTTCATTTCGATCAGTTTCTTCCAAATTGGCGAAGCGAGCCCATTCTGGATGCGGGCTGTGGTACCGGTTCAAACCTGGCTCATTTGGTGGGCGCTGGTTCGCGAGTAGGATTGGACTTGGCGGCTCCCGCGATTCAGCTTTGTCGAAAGCGCGGTCTGGAAAATCTTGTTCGTGCTGACGTCTCGTCCTTGCCCTTCCCGGACAAGTCTTTCGCGGCGTTAATATCTGCAAGTGTTCTCTACCACCGATGGGTTAAGGACATGGATCAGGCCCTTCGAGAATCGCATCGAGTCCTGCGCGATGGCGGCCTGCTGTTCTTGGACTTGCCCGCGTTCAGTTTCCTGACCAGTCCCCATGATGAAGCGGTCCACACGGCCAGACGATTCACCAAGAGCGAAGTACTTGACCTGGTACGTGCCAACGGGTTTGAGGTCCGACGGATCACCTACTGGAATACGCTCTTGTTCCCGCTCATCTGGCTCGTTCGGTTCTCCGGGATGTCCAAATCTGGAAGAGACTTTGGGGATGGCAAGCCACCGGCAGGCCTAACCAATAGCATCTTGGACCTCGTTATGCGTGCCGAATTTTTTCTTTTGCGGCGGACGTCGCTTCCGTTTGGTGTCTCGATTAGTTGTGTAGCGGTGAGACGTGCAAACCCCTGATCAATCAAACTTGCCGAAACGGAATCGCTTGACCTGTGTGCTCCACGCCGCAGTCGTTTTGGGCACTATCTTGTTGGCTACCGTTCCGTTTCTCGACAAGGCATTTCATATTGACGATTACTACTATCTGCAGGTCGCCAGGCATATGTTGCAAGACCCTTTGCGCCCATACGATTTCACTTGGATCGCCGAGGGGCGGGAAGTTGACGTGTTCAGCAACGATTGGGCGCCGCCGTTTTTCAAGTATGTCCTGGCACTTGGACTGCTCGCATTCGGTGAATCCGAAGTACTGCTTCACTTCATCATGAGCGTTTTTACCGCCGTACTCGGAATCTCCACGTATTCGCTGGCGCTGCGATTTACGTCTCGACCCTTGATGGCGACCACCCTGGTACTGTTGAACCCAATCTTCGTTCCTGGCCAAAACCTGATGGTTGACACGCCGATGCTGGCGCTCGGAATGGCCGGGCTTGCCTGCCACATCTGGGGCACCGATCGCGGTAGTCGGCTGCTGGTAATGTTGGGTTGGCTGTTCGCTGGTCTTGCAGTCGTGACAAAGTACCCCGCGATGATTGTCTTCCTGTTGATGTTAATGTACTCGAAGCTCAACGGAAAAGTGTTGCTTGGGCCGGCGGTAGGCGTTGCTTTCGTGCCCATGGCTGTGTGGTGGACGCAGAACATGTTGGTTCACGGTGAGCTGCACTTCCTAAGTCCACTGAGTAGCGACACAACGCTCAATTGGCTCCAGTGGTGCCAACGCTTGTTCTCGGTGATAACCATTGTGGGCTCGGGCTTTTTCCCGCTGTTGGCGGTACCACGCCTTCACATTCCGCGGGCTTGGCACGCACTTGCGTTGACCGCGAGCATTCCGATGGCAGTCGCCTGGCAGGTCGTTCAAAAACAGACGATTGGGTGGCAAGGATTCCAGCATGCGATTTTCCTAGCCGGCGGCCTGTTCCTGCTAATTAGTTCACTTAGGGTAGGCTTGTTGACCACGAACAAAGCGGACGGCGTTAGCCAAGCCGACCGGCGATTTCTTGTCTTCTGGCTGCATCTGGGCTGGATCATGGCATTGATCGCGCCCTTCATTGCGGTAAGGCATGTGCTATGGGTGCTTCCGCCCGCGGCCTTGGTTGTTGCAAAGTCCCTGCCTCATCTAAACAGATGGGATGGTTGGCCACGCGCAGTAGTTTCGACCATCTGCGTCTTGGGCCTATCGGTCGGCTTTGCCGATAAGGAGCTGGCCAAACTCTCTCGCGACATAGCAATCAAAACGGCGATCTCCTACCGGACTTATCAACCGCACGTTTTCTTCATGGGAGAAGATGGGTTTGCGTATTATTGCGCCGTCAGCGGAATTCATGCACTTCGGAATGATACGGAGTTGCCATCCGGTGCATCTTTTGTCGTCACGTCGGCATCAACGGCGTGGGGGTTGACGCCCGAACTGAGAAGCCGACTGAATCCTCTGGCAACCCTTCGGTACAAAGGTCAGTTTCCAATGACCACGATGTCCCCTGGGGTGAATTTCTACAGAACCGGCACGAGCGATTTGCCTTGGGAAGCAGGCAGACCGACGGAGGTGTACACGACCATATATGCCGCGCAGGGAGTCACCCGGAAATCAAAGGCGACCGAATTCGATCGGAGGGCTCGCGATTGCAATGATCATGTCTGTTTCCACCATCGAAGTGGTAGTAATCGTCCAGAAGCCCATTGCGGCTTCGGTTGGCAAAGCGGCGCACCAAGACCTGTCAATCCGCCACGATTGAAACGCTATCGGGATCAGCGTCGTGGCCTGGACCTCGGCTCGTAAGCAAAAAGTGAGGCGGCCATTCCGGTGGGCTTGTAGTGCTGGCGAATGGACTCGGCAATTGAAGCCGGTAGTTTCTTGAAGTACTGCGAGTATCCCGGTGCGTTCAAATCGGAACTCAGCAAGATCAAATCATAATATTCCGAGTCGAACCGGTGCTGCAGCATATCGGGCTGAATTCTTCCGGTTTCCACCAGGAATCGAAAATCGAAGGCATCCAGGAACGCGGCGCGTTCGCCTTGATAGTAGGCAACATAATCAGCATCGCTGAACAGTTTCACGTTTGAATCTTGCGCGATGCGATGGATCAGGGCGAACTCAGCAAGGAACTGCTTTCCATGAGGACTCTGGAATGATCGGGTTCGAGTCCATGCGTTTTCCGCCACGGCGGCATCAAAGATCAAACTGGGAAACACTGAAAGAATCGCTACCACGGCAGCCGCGGTGATCCAGCCGAGGCTAGAGGTAAGTTGGCTCTGTTTTGCTTCCGCCGGCTCGTTCGGATTCTGACGACCCAACTTGGGTAGAGGGTCCAATCCATGCCCAACGTGCCACAGGGATGCTACAAAGAGACCGCCAAGACAGCGCAGGTTTAAGAAGTAGTTTAGATCGCTCCCTGTCTTGGCAACCGACAACACGTCCAGGCCAAGCAAGATGGTTGCGAGAGTCACGAGGCCAATGTCCCGTTGATTCGGCCGACTCCACAGGACGATAGCGAGCACAGCAAAGACCACCGTATCTGGAGAAAGGGAAATAAGTCGCACAAAGATCCGTCGCCATATTGCAAAGGCAAACGGAAAGCTTCCCTCGTCAAAGAACGATGCGAGCAATCGCGATTCCCCGCACAGCGTTGCCAGAACGATGATGAGGAAGAGAATCGCACCCGAACAACCAACAACTGCGATCGCGGTTTTGAATCGTCTGGCAATCAGAAGCGTCGCAACGGCCGCAATCAGAAAGATTCCGTAATTCTGTTTCGTCAACGCCGCGAGCGCGAGCAGAACGCAACCGAACAGCGTCGACCGGATCGCCGATCGCGTCGCCATCATGAACCCGGCGACACCGAAGAACTCGGCCATCGTGTCGGGCCGAGCCATGACCGCAAAGTAGACCATGGGGCCGGGCCCGATTGTTGCCAAACCCCCGATCACGCCTGCCGCCAGTCCCCACCGCCTCGCGCCTTCTCCGGCCACCACCAGCGTCGTACCCAACGCACAGACGATCGTGATTACCCGGCTCAAGTGAAATAGCTCGGGCATCGACACCCCGATCCACCGGCCCAAATAACCGACCGTCCAGAAATAGAGGGGAGCAAAAAAGTTGTTCGTGTGCGGCAGCTCCTGCCAATTGGGGTACAGATCCAGGCCGACTTGAACTCGCCAGGCGAAGTGAACGAAGGTCGATTCGTAGTGATAGTTCTCGACCGTTTTGCTTGCGTCAAAATAGACATGAATGCAAAAGGCGACGGCCCGAAGCGCAACGAACAGAAGCAAGATTCGCAAAGACCATCGGGCAACTAGCCGCATGGGCGGACTTCCGATACAAGCGAGCGAAAGCTCTGGGTCCCGGCATTGGTAATGGGTGTCGTTGAACCGGCGCTATTATCCGTTTGCCGCTGGATGGTACTACAATGCCGTTTCAAGCTCCAGATTTGGAGAGTGGAAGAATGGAATGGACCTCAAGCGATCAAATCGGTTACGACTCGTCCGTGAACGTCTGTGAGGCGGAAATTACGACCCGCAAAGCGATAAGTAAATCGCTTGTGATCGAAGCCCAACAATCTGAGAATTGTGGCGTGAAGGTCATGGACATGAACCCGATTCTCGATTGCGCGAAAGCCGAACTCATCAGTGGCCCCGTGGACGTAGCCGCCCTTGACTCCGCCGCCGGCCATCCACACGGTGAACCCGTAGGGATTGTGATCGCGCCCGGCGGCTTGAGGCAGTTCCGCCGTCGGCGTACGACCAAACTCGCCGCCCCAAAGGACCAGCGTTTCTTCGAGCAGGCCGCGCTGTTTCAGGTCTTTCAATAACGCGCCGATGGGTTGGTCACATTCCTGGGCCAATTGCTTGTGGTGCATGATGTCCTCATGGTCGTCCCACGGCTGGCCGTTTCCGTGCCAGACTTGCACGAAGCGGACACCACGTTCGATCAAGCGACGCGCGATCAGCATCTGGCGACCTTGGATGCCGGGTCCGTACATGTCGAGTATGTGCCGCGGCTCGCTGCTCACGTCGAAGGCGTCGGCCGCTTCCATCTGCATGCGATAGGCAAGCTCGAAGGACTGAATGCGGGCCTCAAGCTGGGTGTCCTGCGGCCGAGTTTCCTTGTGGTCTTCGTTGAGCTTTCGCACGAGATCCAGTTGCTCGCGCTGTTGCTCGGGCGAGATGAACGGGTTCTTGATATGTTCGATGAGCCGTTCGATGTCGGTGTGGTTCGTGTCGACAAAGGTGCCCTGGTACGCGCCGGGCAAGAAGCTGGACCGCCAGTTCTCCGATTCCTTGACCGGATATCCGCCGGGACAAAGAGCGACGAATCCGGGCAAGTTTTGGTTTTCCGTTCCCAACCCGTAAGTGACCCATGAGCCGACACTGGGACGAACCATCACGTTTTCGCCGCAGTTCATTAACATCAAGGAGGGCTCGTGGTTTGGCAGGTCGGCGACCATGGATCGTACCACGGCGATGTCGTCGATCATGGAGCCAATGTGTGGGAACAGTTCGCTCACTTCGATTCCGCTCTGGCCTTGCTTGCGAAACTTGAACGGCGATGGCAGTGCGGCTCCCGTCTTGCGCTCTGTTTTCAGATTGCCCGTGGGCAATGGCTGGCCCGCGTAGTCTTTCAGCGCGGGTTTCGGATCAAAAGTGTCTATGTGGGACGGGCCGCCGTTCATGAAAAGGTGGATTACCCGTTTGGCCTTTGCGGGCAGCGGAGGCCGACGTGGAGCCAGCGGGTTTCGGTACTCTCCCCCCTCCGCAGACGACTGGAATCCTGCATCATCGAGCAGGGTAGTCAGGGCAAGTGCACCAACGCCCATACTGCACCGGCACAGCAACTCGCGGCGACTCAGCACCGAGCTTGGCAAAGATGGATTATTTTGACGCATCAATTATTTGTCCTCGTCAGTCGATGAACACGAACTCATTGGACAGCAGCAAGGCTTGGGCAAAGCGTTGCCAACCGGAAAGCGTCTCCGTGGTTCCGTCGTAATTTTCAGCTTCGATCGATTTGCTGGATTTCTTGATGAAGCGGGTTCCCAGTTCGAGTTGCCGCGAGGTGGGGAACCGTTGAAAAACGATTTGATACAATGCGGCAATCCGAGCCGCGGGGTCGCTTTCCAAAGCGACTTCGGGGCGGGCGACCAGCGCCTTCGCTTGTTCGACGACGAATGGGCTGTTCATCATGAAAAGGGCCTGTTGCGGCACGGTGGTTGAATGGCGAAACGGGATATGGTGGTCGGGGTTCGCGAAGTCGAAAATGTGGAAAATTCCGGGTAGGTTCTGGCGATCAATGAACGCGTAGACAGTTCGGCGCGAGCTAAACGGGGCATCGGTGAGCGAAACCGGCTTGCCGCCCATAGTCACGTCGAGCCGGCCGGAAACCGCAAGCAAGGAATCGCGCATGGCCTCGAAATCCATCCGCCGCCGGTTCATTCGCCACAGTAAGCGGTTTTCGGGGTCCTTGCGGGCCTGTTCGGACTTGTGGTCGGTATTCTGTTGGTAAGTGCTTGAGAGCATGATGAGTCGCAACACGCCCTTCACCGACCAATCGTCTTGCATAAATCGCCAAGCCAAGTAGTCGAGCAACTCAGGATGACTTGGTGGCTCTCCGCCGAGGCCGAAATTGCTCGGCGTTTGCACCAGGCCCGATCCGAACAGGTGTAACCAGATCCGGTTAACCATGACGCGTGCGGTCAGCGGGTTGTCCTTGGATGCGATGGCCTGTGCCAGCTCCCGCCTGCCGCTCCCTTTCCCGAAAGGCTGGCGATCCTTTCCGGCGAGCACTTCCAGAAACTGTCGGGGGACTTCATCGCCTTTGAGCTTCGGGTTGCCTTGAATGAAAACGTGCGGATTGCGCTGGATCGGTGCGTCGTCGAGAATGAGTGCTCGCGGCGGCACACTAGACGATTCGAGGTACAACTGATCGACTTTGGCCTGAGACATGTTTAGTTCGCCCCGTGTCTTTTCATCGAAGAACGTGGCGATCTCGTTGATGCGAACGGGTGGAACCGTCGTCGGCGCTTCCGGCCCGTACAGCACCTGTCGCAACTGCTCACGCGCCGGATCGGCGAATGATTGGGGGGCCGGGGCATCCTTCAACCAAGCGGCTTTCAAGTCCTTCTGAAACGCACGGTGAACCTCTGCGAAAACCTCCCCATAGCGCAGCGCCACGTCTCGCATCGAACGCGGCGGTCGCTTGGCGAATGATTGGGCCAAAACCGGGTTGACCTGCTTGGCAGGATTCGAAGTGGACTTAAGATTCTTGATCAATTCCGCGGCCTGCGTGGCAAACTGCGATTCGGGAATGGCGGCCAATGCATGCCACAGCCCGAATACCGGGTGGAATCCCCTGCGCGTGTGCAACAGATAGCTTTCCCAGCGTCGAACGATCACGGGGTTCATGTCGTCTGGGCCCAGGATGACATAAAAATCGTCTCCCGGCTGTTTCTCAACTTCGAGCACAGCGAGCAAATAGTCCGTAACTTTTCCTCGCAGTCGATCCGAAAGTTCTTTTCGTTTGATTTCGAGCAATCGGTCGCGGCTGCTTTCGCGCAATTTGAGTTCCCTCACATAAGCGTCGTACTCGGGGCTGGATGCTACTTCGGCTACCAGCGACACAGGTTTCTCGATGCTGCCCGCCATCACGCCGTACAGTGAGTAGTAGTCTCGAGTGGGGATCGGATCGAATTTGTGATCGTGGCAACGAGCACAGGTAACGGTCAGTCCCTGCGTGCCGCGGAAGATGACATCGAGCCGATCGTCGATTACGTCGTGCATGTTGTTGACGAATCGACGCCCCAGCGTGAGAAACCCCGCGGCAGCCAGTCGGCCGCGGTCTTCCGATTCAGGAAGACGGTCTACGGCTATCTGCTCGATCAGAAACTGGTCGTAGCGCAGGTCTGTGTTGAACGCCCGTACGACATAATCTCGATACGTGTAGGAATAGGGATAGCGCCGTTCTTCCCCGTCGTACACATATCCTTTCGTGTCGGCGTACCGGGCAACGTCCAGCCAATACCGCCCCCAACGTTCGCCGAATCGCGGCGATGCCAGCAGCCGATCCACCACGTGATCGAATGCCTCGGGGTACGGGTCGTTGATAAAGTCCTCGACTTCCTGAGACGTCGGTGGCAGCCCCGTGAGGTCAATCGTCGCACGGCGAATCAGTGTGGCTCGGTCGGCCGCCTCGGACGGCAATATGGCCGAAGCCTCAAGTTTGGCCAGCACAAAATGATCGATCGGCGAAGTCGGCCAGGTCTCGTTATGAACGGTCGGAAGCTTCGGCTCACGGACTGGTTGAAATGCCCAATGACTACGACGTGCCTCGGCAATTGCTTCTGAACTAATCTCGGTTATCGGTCGAGTAGTTGTGGTCGGCCACGGTGCCCCCATTTCAATCCAGGCAACCAATGCATCAATCGCCGCATCGGAGAGTTTTCCGTCCGGCGGCATTTGGAAGTCGCCGTCATTTCGAACGGCCATGATCAGTTTACTCTGATCAGGATCGCCCGGAACGACAACCGGCCCCGAATCGCCACCCTTTACGACATGTTCCCGAGCGTCCAGCCGCAGACCTGATTCTTGTTTGGCTGGTCCGTGGCACGGAAAGCAATTCGTGGCCAGCACTGGGCGGACTTCGGTCTCGAAAAAATCCAACGCTTCTTGCGACGACGCGGATGGTGATGCCAGACTGGGCTCCACCAACTCCGTTTCCTGCGACTCAGCCAAGGAAACATGGCGCAACCCACAACCGGCGACTGCAATCGTCACGATCGAGAGCAGGAGGATCGCCGTTTGCCGGGAAGTGGCTAAGTGGACAGGAACCGGAGGGCTTGGTTTTTGAGCCAATGCGTAACTCTGAGGAACATGTATAGGTGAGGCAGGCAATGGAACCGCAACACTGACGACAATGCCATGGGAGAGAGTGGCTTGGGAGGATTGTTGGTAGTACAGTATCCGGTGGGTATTCGAGGTCCCATAAGAGTCTAAGCGCCATGTCCGACGAGTTCGTCGCGTTTGCAAGAAAAAAAGTGATAATCACGGGCGGCTTGGGCTTTATCGGGTCAAGTCTCGCGAGAAAACTCGTTGAATTCGGTGCCCAAGTCACCTTGCTGGACAGCCTGATCCCCGAATATGGCGGCAACCTGTTTAACATTGCCGGGATCGAAGACCGCGTTCGAGTCAACATCACCGACGTTCGCGACGAACACAGCATGCGGTTCCTGGTACAGGGTCAGGACTACCTCTTCAATCTCGCAGGCCAAACGAGCCACCTCGATTCCATGCGGAACCCGTTCACCGACCTGGATATCAACTGCCGTGCGCAATTAGCGATTCTCGAAGCGTGCCGCAACCACTGTCCTGGCATCAAGGTCGTGTTTGCCAGCACGCGGCAGTTGTACG